>Ga0272449_1001565_pt1 | contig 23118 bp, 19 predicted proteins | sample YNPCB0241_FD_198679 | JGI IMG/M metagenome (GOLD analysis project Ga0272449, IMG submission 198679) | Hot spring sediment microbial communities from Yellowstone National Park, WY, United States - YNP-CB-024-1 | ecosystem: Environmental > Aquatic > Thermal springs > Hot (42-90C) > Sediment... | reverse complement strand
CGACATGCGCAACCCTGCGTCAGGGGGCAACCACACAGGGTTGCCCCTACAAAAGGGCGCCTCTGTAGGGGCAGACCTGCGTGTCTGCCCCTACTCGCAAGTTGAAATCATATCGCGAAGGCACTTATTATTCCTCCACCAACGCCTGCAGCAGCGACTCGAACTCAGGGAAACTGGTCTGCACGCAGGCGACATCGTGAACCACCGTCTCGCCCGACTGGGCGATTAGCCCCGCAATCGCCAGCGTCATGGCAATCCGATGGTCGCCGTGGCTGTGAACCTCTGCGCCGTGCAGCGGGGTCGGTCCCTGCACGCGGAAGCCATCGGGCAGGGGGTCAATCTGCGCGCCCATCTTGCGCAGTTCGGTCGTGATGGTCTCGATACGGTCGGATTCCTTGACGCGCAGCTCGGCGGCGTCGCGCAGTTCGGTTATGCCGTGCGCCTGCGTCGCCAGCAGAGCGAGGATGGGCGCTTCGTCGATGAGGCTGGGCACAAGTGCGCCGCCGATGTGCATCGCGCCGATGGGCTGCGCTCGCACGCGCAAAGTCGCCGTCGGCTCGCCTGCCTGCTCGCCCACTGCCTGCCACTCCAGATGCACGCCCCCCTGCGCCAACGCCTCCAGCAGCCCCGTGCGCGTCGGATTCACCCCCACATGTTCAATCGTCAGGTCAGACCCCGGCAGCAGCAGCGCGGCAGCCACCCAGAACGCCGCCGACGAGAAGTCGCCTGGGATGGTCAGCCGCTGCCCTTCCAGTCGTTGCCCGCCCACAATCCGCACTCGATGCGCCCCCGAATCGCTCATCTGCTGCTCCAGCGTCGCGCCGAAAGCGTGCAACATCCGCTCGGTATGGTCGCGCGAGAGGCACGGCTCGTCGACCTCCGTGACGCCCGCCGCGTGCAGCCCCGCCAGCAGTAAGCATGACTTGACCTGCGCGCTGGCGACGGGCGTAAGGTAATGGATGCCGCGCAACTCGCCCCCACGGATCGCCAGCGGCAGGCGCGTTGCCCCCTCGCGCCCGTCGATGCGTGCGCCCATGCGCTGCAACGGCTCCACCACGCGCCGCATCGGACGCCGCCGCAGCGACTCGTCGCCTGTGAGTACGCTGAAGAACGGCTGCGCTGCCAGCACGCCCGCCATCAGCCGCGCCGTCGTGCCCGAATTGCCTGCATCGAGCGTATCCGAAGGCTCCTGCAGCGGCTGACCCCCGCGCCCCACAATCCGCCAGTGCGCCGCGCCGACCCGCTCCGCCGACGCGCCCAACTGCTGCGCCATCCGCAGCGTGCGCAGGCAGTCGTCCGACTCCAGAAAGCCTTCGATCTCCGTCGCGCCGCGGGCGAGCAGCCCCAGAATCACCGCGCGATGCGTGATGGACTTGTCGCCCAGCGGACGCCATACGCCCTGCACGCGCCGCGCAGGACGAATCCGCCAACTCTGCACGCGCCCCCGATTCGCGCTGTCAAGCGAAACTCCTGCGATGGGGCAGGAATTCGGCGCGTGTGGGGGAATACGCAGGTGGGGCAGGGGTAGGATGAGGAAGCCCCCCTCCTTAAGGTTCCCCCCGCTTCGCGAGGGGAACCGCGCGGGGCGTGCAGGCTCTCCCGCTTCGCGAGGGGAACCGCACCGCGCGCCTGTTCGGTTCCCCCTGCGGGCAGGGGGAACCTTAAGGAGGGGGTCAAAGCCACAGTCCTCACGCAACCTCCCCCCAAGGAGACGCAACGATGCAAACCTACAGGCTCTACATCGACGGTGAATGGGTAGACACGGGTACGCGCTACGAAGTGCGCAACCCCGCCAACGGCGAGGTCATCGCCGAGTGCGCCGTCGCAGGCGAGGCGGAACTGAACGCCGCCGTAGACGCCGCTGCACGCGCCTTCCCCGACTGGGCAGCGCGTTCCTACGAAGAGCGCGGCGAACTGCTCCGCGCCGTCGCGCAGGGTATCAAGGCACGCTACGAGGAGTTCGCCCTCGCCGAAACGCAAGAGACAGGACGCTGCCTGCGCGAAACGATGGCACACGACATCCCCGCCACCATCGCCGTGTTCGAGTATTTCGCAGGCATCGCCCCCGCTACACTCGGCGAGACCATCCCCGTTCCTGGCATGTACCTCAACTATACGCGGCGCGAGCCCTACGGCGTCGTCGGCGCGATTACCCCGTGGAACTTCCCGCTGTGGCTGGCAGCCATCAAAATCGCCCCCGCGCTGGCAGTCGGCAACACAATGGTTCTCAAGCCCGCGCCCACCACGCCGATTACCGCGCTGATGCTGGCGGAAGTGATGCACCAAGCGGGCATCCCTGCAGGCGTGTTCAATGTGCTGACCGACCCGACGCCCGCTACGCTCGGCGACCTGCTGACCCGCCACCCGAAGGTGCGCAAAATCTCCTTCACGGGGTCTACGGCGGTTGGCGTGCGCGTGATGCAAAACGCTGCGACGCACATCGCCCCCGTGTCGCTGGAGTTGGGCGGCAAGTCGCCGTTTCTGGTGTTCGCCGACGCCGACTTCGATCGCGCCCTTGCCCACGCCCTGCTGGCGAACTACTTCGCGCAGGGGCAGATGTGTACCGCCGCTACGCGCATCTTCGTCGAGCGACCCATCTACGAGCGGTTCCGCGATGCATTCGTCGCTCGCGCCCAACGCCTGCAGATTGGCGACCCGTCAGACCCCACCACCGAGTTTGCGACCCTGCACAAGCGCGAGCAACTCGAAAAGACCGAGTTCTATGTGCGCACTGCGCTTGAGGAAGGCGCGAAACTGCTTGCAGGCGGCAGACGCCTCACCGAGCCGCCGCTGGATCGGGGCTTCTACTTCGCGCCGACCGTGCTGGAAGAGGTGCAGCCCACCATGCGCGTCGCCTGCGATGAGATTTTCGGACCCGTCGCGATGCTAATGCCGTTCGAGGGCGAGGCAGAGGCGGTGCGCCTTGCCAACAGCACCGACTACGGGCTGGCGGCGGGCGTCTGGACGCAGGACATCGGCAAGGCGTTGCGCGTCGCCCACCAGATTGAGGCGGGCAAGGTGTGGGTCAACTGCTACAACATGATTCCCCCGCAAGCGCCCTACGGCGGCTACAAACTCAGCGGCTTCGGGCGCGAACTCGGCTTGCACTGCCTGCTCGACCTCTACATGCAGGTCAAAAATGTACAGGTAGACCTCAGCCCCGACTACTTCGAGTGGTTTGGGTAGGCGCGTTTTGGCTGCCTGTGGCGGGGTGAAACGCTCCGCCACAGGCGCTCGTTTTCGAAGTATACTTCCTCACAGGAGGCGCACGATGCGGTGGCTCAGTCTGTGGCTGTGTGTGATACTAACAGGGCTGCACGCCCTCGCCCAAGAGACGCTTACTGACGACCCGCGCCTGCAAACGCGCATCACCGTCTGGCTCAAGATGGAACCCCTGCGCGATGTGTTGCGCATGGTTAGCAAACAAACAGGCGTCCCCCTGCGCTGCCAAGACGCCATCCAGCATTACAAGGTCTCGATGTTCGTGGAAGACCGTCCAGCGGGGGAGATTTTGACGCAGTTGGCGTCGTTGTTTCGGTATGCATGGCGCAAGGATGGGGGGGAGTATGTGTTGTATGTGCCTGACGAGACGCGGCAGCAGGAGGAGAGTGTGTTGCGTGCGGCTCGCGAGGTGCGGGTGCGTGCATTGCGGGATGTGATTCGTTTCGCGCGGGAGGCTCTTAAGAACCCGCCTGCGGACACGACCGAGTTCTCGCGCGCGCCCAGCGACGGCGCGCCGCCTGAAGAGTGGAACCGTCGGCTGGTCTACTGGCATACGCCGTGGCGTGCCTTGCAGGCGCACGCGCCGCTACCCACTGACCCGAACCGACTGTGGCTCACCGAGACGCCCGTCTTGCTGGCGATACTGGCGAAGATACCGCCGCAGGCGGAGCGCGCTCTACTGAACGGGCAACTGGTGGGTTTCAGCACGCGCCCTGCGCCAGGCGTCTACCCGATGCCCGCAGACATCGTGGCGTCCTTCAACCTGCGTGGGTTCCAATCCCGCGAGGAAGAAGTGGACGGCGTCAAGCGTATCTACTCTGAGCCGTCGTCGCGCAACCCTGACTATTGGGGCGTCTGGATTCGGCTCTCCGAATACAGCAACCGCATCGAGTACGAGTTTATGAGCATGCGCTCTTGGGAACGGCAGGCAGATGGGGAGCCACTGATTCGTCCGCAGCCTGAGTTGTGGCGTCAGGAAGACAACTTTAGGTTCCACACCGCGCCGTATGTAAGCGACCACTCGTGGGTGGCGCAGTGGCGGGCGTGGGCGACGCCCCAGAAAGAGTGGGAAGCGCGTATTCCAGAGCGCGCCTTCACCGAGCGCGACGACCGTCCCAAGCCGACGCTCTACGATGAGGCGTTCTATCCGCAGGCGTTTCGTCGCGTAAATGGCGCAGACTTGCTGGAATGGTTCGCGTGGCATACACGCTTGCCCGTGATTGCCGAATCGTTCCGCACCGATGTGATTTACATGCGGAACCCAGAGCCGCGCTCGCCGCGCGAGGCACTGCAAAGCCTAGCGTCCGAGTCGTGGCTCCGCATCGACGAATCGGGCTATGTGCTGCGTCGCGTGCAGTGGTACTGGGGGAGGCGGGCAGTGGAGCTGCCCGAAGACTGGCTGCGCCCGCTGGAGCAACGCTTCGCGCAGAATCGCTGGCTGGAGCTGGAGGATTATGTCGCGCTGGCAGGTCGCCTAACCGAGCGACAAGTGGATTACTACACCACCACCTACGGCGACAGGGTTGATGTTTATACGATGGGCGTTACCGTGCGTTTCCCCTTCATGACGCTTACGGCGAACCTTCGCGGGTTGCGGTTTCTGGCGTCGCTGAGCGCGGCGCAGCGGCGGCAGCTCCTCAGCGGCGAGTGGATGAGGGCAGATACGCTCACCCTACCGCAGCGTCAGCGATTCCAAGAGGCGCTCGAGGAACGGTTCCCACCGCCCGAACGCTTGATGGTCATAGACTTCCCGTACCGTACCATCGATCGCGCTCGGCTGCAAACGCTGGGTGCAGAAAGGGTAATCAGCTTTAGCGGCGAAGCCGCGCCTGTTGAACGGGCGGCATTTCGGCTCCAGTTCGCCCCCGAAAAACCCTCGCACTACATGGTTTTGCAGCCCGGGGGCGCTTACTCCCTCATGTCGGCAGAGCCGTTCAGCGGAGGAGTGGAAGTTCCTCCCGAAATAGAGGCGCAGCTCCGACGATCGTGGTCCCAGAACCTGTTGCAACAGATCTACAACACCCCAGGCGCTCAAGTAAGGCGTGTCCACACTCAGGGCTACACGCTGGAGTTGCAGGCGCCACCTGCCCGGCGCAAGACCTACTACATCTTCCAGCAACGCGCCGAACCTGTAGATGTGCGTATGCTGGAGGCGAGACTCAAGGAGCTGGAGAAGCCAAATGAGGATACCCAAGCCAACAGACCCTGAAGACGAATCGGCATGGCGCGCCTTCTTCAAGGCATGTCAGCGGCATCACGAGAGCCTGAAAGGGCGCGTCCCCGAACACGCGCTCGCGCTGCTGAAACTCAAGGGCGTAGACGATGAACCTCTCGTAGAAGCTGACTACAATCGCGCCGAACGCACTCTCAAGAATGGCAGACGAAACGCGCTCTGCCTCTGACTCGTCTCCCACTGCGGAGGAGGTACAGCGATGCATCGTGGGCAGACATGGATGTGGATATGGATTTGGATAATGATGCCTGGGATGTGGCTGGCGATACTTGCCGCGCTTGCGGGGTGCGGCGGCGCGACGAGCCATCAAATCATCACGGACTACAAGGGGAGCCTGCAGGGAATGGTGGTTGCGCCCCCGAACGGCGCGCGGGATGTGGACACGCGCGTCAAGCCGCGCATCGCGTGGCGAGGCGACGCCCAGCCGCCTGCCGTGTTCAGCGTCTCGCTCAAGTACCAGCGTCAAGGCGGCGACTTCGACCCCGTGCGCACGCGCTTGGAACGGCTCGGCGAGAAGGAGTGGCAACTCGTGCCGACCTTCCCGCTCTCGTCGGGCACACTCCACGCGATAGTCGTCACCGCGCCCAACGAGCGCGTCGAGTCGTGGTTCATCACGGAGGGCGACCCGATTTACTTCCGCTCTGCGCCGCCCACCGAGCCTGCTGCCGACGCGGACGACGGCGCGGCGTTTGAACACACAATCTACTACCACCCACTGCCGAAGTAGTTGCTCCTATATCTTTGACCGTCCCGCCCGTCGGGTACAATTGCTTGTGATGAGCAGCCCGATTGGTCGCGAGGTGTTGCAGGTTCCCGTCGAGGAGGAGATGAAGCGCTCCTACCTCGACTACGCGATGAGCGTGATTATCGCCCGCGCGCTGCCCGATGTGCGCGACGGACTCAAGCCCGTGCAGCGGCGGATTCTGTATGTGATGCGCGAACTCGGCTTGACCCCCGACTCCCAGCACACCAAGTCGGCGAAGGTGTGCGGCGAAACCACCGCCAACTACCACCCGCACGGGCAGGAGGTGGTCTACCCGACGCTGGTGCGCATGGCGCAGGACTTCAACATGCGCTACCCACTGGTGGACGGTCAAGGCAACTTCGGGAGCGTGGACGGCGATCCGCCTGCCGCCATGCGCTACTGCCTCACAGGCGACGCGCTCGTGCGCACTGCGGAGGGGCTGATTCCGATAGGCAAGTTGGCGAGCGCGGAGGCAGAGACTGAAGCCGCGATTGATATTGCCGTCCGCTCCGTAGGTGGGCGAACCCAGCGCGCCGAACGCTGGTTCGACTGCGGCGAGCATCCGACTCTGCGCGTGCGCACGCGCTACGGCTACGAACTCATAGGCACGCCGAACCACCCCGTGCTGGTATGCCTTGCGGACACTACGGGCAAGCCGCGCCTCGCGTGGAAAACGCTGGACACGCTGCAAGTGGGCGACTACCTCGTGATTGATCGGGGCGTCGAGACGCTTGCGGGAACGCCTGTAGACCTCACCCCGTGCTACCCAGACCTCTCTCCTGCGACGCGACGCCACGCGCTGCCGACGCAACTGGACGAGCCGCTGGCGTTCCTGATGGGCGCGCTGATCGCCGAGGGCACGCTGGCAGACGACCGCATCGAGTTCACCTGCACGCCAGGCGAGTTCGCCGACGAGTTTGTGCGCTGCTGGGCGCAGGTCTTCCCCGACTGCCGTTTGCATCAGTGGCTGCGCCCGCCTGTCGGTTTCGGCAAGCGCCCGTTCTGGCAGATGCAGGTTGTCAGCCAGCAGGTGGTGCGGTTGCTGGGCAACTTGGGGCTGCGCGGGCGTTCGGCGGAGCGCGTTGTGCCCGAGGCGATTTTGCGCGCGCCGCAGGCGGTACAGGCGGCGTTTCTGCGCGGGCTGTTCGAAGGCGACGGAGGTGTCGAGCGCAGTGGGCAGAGCCTAATGCGCGTAAGCCTCGTCTCCGCCAGCAAGCGATTGCTACAACAGGTGCAGGTGATGCTGCTGCACTTTGGGATTGTGGCGCGGCTGACGCAGGATACGCGCGGCACGACTTGGCGGCTCATCCTCACAGGCGCACGCAACCTGCAGCGCTACGCCGCAAGTATCGGCTTCGTGTCCGAAGCGAAACGCAAGGCGTTGGAGGCGATTCTGAGCGACGCGACGGGGCGCGTGCTGTCCAAGACCGACTTTGTACCGTACCTGAGCGCGTATGTGCGCCGCACGGCAACGCGCCACCGCGAGTGGCTGAGTAAGCACAACTTCGACCGACCAGAGCGACTCGCCGACGCGCTCCCCCGCTTGCTGGAAGCCCTCACCCCTGAAGACGCCGAGTTCCTCTGCGCCCTCGCCGAAGGACGCTACTTCTTCGACCCCATCGTCGCCATCGAGGACGCAGGCACGCAGCGCGTCTACTCGATTCGCGTGGCAAGCGAGTGCCACTCCTTCGTCGCGAACGGGTTCATTAACCACAACACCGAGGTACGTCTCACCCCCATCGCGATGGAGATGCTCGCCGACATCGACAAAGAGACCGTCGACTGGATGCCGAACTACCTGCAGAGCGCGGAGGAGCCGACCGTGCTGCCCGCGCGATTCCCGAACCTGCTGTGCAACGGCGGCAGCGGCATCGCCGTCGGCATGGCGACCAACATCCCCCCGCACAACCTCAGCGAAATCGTCGACGCGCTCATCTATCGGCTGGAACACCCCAACTGCACGCTGGAACCCATCCTGAAACTCCTGCCAGGTCCCGACTTCCCAACAGGCGCGCTGATTTTGGGCACGAAGGGCATCCGCCAAGCCTACGAAACGGGGCGCGGCAGCATCGTGATGCAAGCCAAAACGCAGATCGAACCGCTGGATGGCGGCAAAAGCGCGATTGTGATTACCGAACTGCCCTACCAAGTGAGCAAAGCGCGCCTGATCGAGCAAATCGCCGCGCTGGTCAAGGCGGGCAAACTGGACGGCATCACCGACCTCGCCGACTACTCCGACCGCACGGGGATGCGCGTCGTGATTGAACTGCGCCGCGATGTGAACCCGAACCGCATGCTCAACAGTCTGCTCAAGCACACACAGATGCGCACCACCTTCGGCGCGATTCTGCTCGCGCTGGTGGACAATGTGCCGCGCGTGATGAGCCTGCTGGACTTGCTGGATCACTATCTGGAGCACCGGCGCACCGTTATCGAGCGGCGCACGCGCTACGAACTGTACCGCGCCAAGTCGCGCGCGCACATTCTGGAAGGGTTGCAAATCGCGCTCAACTTCCTCGATGAGATTATCCGCATCATCCGCCAGTCGGAGACCGCGGAAGCCGCCCGCCGCGAGATGATCCGCCGATTCGCGCTCACCGTGCTGCAGGCGGACGCGATTCTGAACACGCAACTGCGCCAACTCGCGCGACTGGAGCAGGAGAAACTCGCCGACGAGTACCGCGGACTGCTGCGCGAAATCACACGGCTGGAGCATATCCTCTCTGACCCGAAGCAGGTGGAGCAGATTATCAAGGACGACCTGCGCACCCTCAAGGAGAAGTACGGCGACGCGCGGCGCACGCGCATCATCGCCCGCGAAGCGGAAGACATCTCGGAAGAGGAACTCATCCCCGAAGAGGAGACGCTCGTGCTGATTACGCGCGACGGGTACATCAAGCGCGTATCGATGGACGCCTACCGCTCGCAAAAGCGCGGCGGCAAGGGCGTGATTGCCACCACCGCCCGCGAAGAGGACGAAGTGGAACACCTGTTCCAAGTCAGCACGCACCACTACATCCTGTTTTTCACCGATCGGGGGCGCGTGTACCGCCTCAAAGCCTACGAGATTCCCGAAACCTCGCGTCAGGCGCGCGGCACGGCGGTCATCAACTACATCAACATCCAGCCCGACGAGAAGGTCACGGCGACGGTCTCGGTGCGCGATTTCGCCAGCGAGGGCTACCTGACGATGATCACGCGCGGCGGCGAGATTAAGCGCACCGCGCTCAGCGAGTTCGCGAACCTGCGCAGCAACGGCTTGAACGCCTTCGACCTGGAAAGCGGCGACTCGCTGGGGTGGGTGCTGCACACTTCGGGCACGGACGATGTGCTGCTGGTGACGCGCGCGGGGCTGGCGATACGCTTCCCCGAATCGGATGTGCCCGTGCGTGGGCGCACGGCGGGCGGCGTGAAGGCGATTCGGCTCGGCAAGGACGACGCGCTGGTTGCGGCGTGTCGCGTGCAACCCGACGCGCTGCTGCTGGTCGTCTCCGAGAACGGCTTCGGCAAATGCACCCCGCTGAAAGAGTATCGCGTGCAATCGCGCGGCGGCAAGGGCATCTTCACGATGAATGTCACGCGCAAGACGGGCAGCGTGGTCGCAGCAGAGGTCGTCGAGAAGGACGACAAGGTCATCCTCGTCACCGCGAACGGCAAAGGCATTCGGCTGCGCGTGGCGGACTTGCGCATCACGGGTCGCATCGCGCAGGGCGTGAAGCTGATTGACCTTGCGGAAGGCGACACGGTGGCGGCGATCACGCGCATCGTGCTGGGCAAGCGCTTGCACGAGGTGGACAGCACACGCGACGGGCAGCATGCGGGCGAATAAGCGACGCACCTGCATATAGTACGAATCGTGACCACCAAAGTTCGCGAAAACAAGCACGATCGGTGACCCCCTCCTTAAGGTTCCCCCTGCTTGCAGGGGGAACCGCGTGGGTGCGCGGCTTGGTTCCCCTCGCGAAGCGGGGAAACTTCAGCCCCCTCGCGGTTCCCCTCGCGAAGCGGGGGGAACCTAAAGGAGGGGGGCAATTCATACAATCCGAACGCACAGTTGGTGTAAGGTACAATTCCGCCATGCGTGCTGTGCGATTGTATGAGTTTGGCGGCGCGGACAAACTGGTCTACGAGGAGAGCGCGCCTGAGCCGACGGTGGACTCAGGCGAGGTCAAGGTGCGCGTGCGGGCATGCGCGCTGAACCACCTGGACATCTGGGTGCGCAACGGCATCCCTGCCTACAAAACGCCCCTGCCCCACATTCTCGGCAGCGACATCGCGGGCGAGGTGGTAGAAGTCGGGTCGGGCGTGCGCGGCTGGGGCAAGGGCGACGAGGTGATTCTGTACCCTGTCGTCTCGTGCGGCAAGTGCCGATTCTGCAAAATGGGGCGCGAGAACCTGTGCGTGGAGGTGCAGGTGATTGGCGCACATCGCGCAGGCGGCTACGCTGAGTATATCGTCGTGCCTGAGCGCAACCTGCTACACAAGCCCGCGAACCTAAGCTTCGAAGAGGCGGCGGCGTTCCCGCTGGTGTTCCTGACAGCGTGGCATATGCTGATGACCCGCGCACGGCTGCAGCCAGGCGAGTGGGTGCTGGTGATGGGCGGCGGCAGCGGCGTCGGCAGCGCAGCCATCCAAATCGCGAAACTGCGCGGCGCGCTGGTCATCGCCACCGCAGGCAGCGACGCCAAGCTCCAACGCTGCCGTGAACTGGGCGCAGACTGCGTGGTCAACCACAACGACCCCGACTGGCACAAGCAAGTACGCGAGGCGACCGAAGGCGAGGGCATCGATGTGGTGTTCGAGCATGTCGGGCAGGCAGTGTTCGACGCTTGCATCAAACTGCTGACCAAAGGCGGGCGGCTGGTCACCTGCGGCGCGACCACAGGCGGCGAGGCGCGGTTCGACATCCGCTATGTGTTCAGCCGCGAGCTGGAGATTCACGGAACCTACATCGGCACGCGCGCCGAGCTGGAGCAGATCCTGCCCCACATGGTCTACGGACGCCTGCGCCCGATTGTGGACAGTGTGTACGACCTAAAGGACGCCCGCGCGGCGCACGAGAAACTCGAAAGCCGCGACTTTTTCGGCAAAATCGTGCTGCGCGTGCCCTAAGCGGGTACACTACAGGCGATGCGCGTGCGTGAATCGCGACGAGTGCGCTGGATCAGCGAGCGGCAGCGCGTCGGCGTCGGGGACGCCCCCCTGAGCGTCTCGGACTACCTGCGCCTGTGCCGCGAAGACGACGACTACGAACTGCTCGACGGCGTGCTGGTTAGGCGGATGGCGGCGCAACTGCCTCACGAGTGGCTGTTTCAGTGGATGCTGCGGTTGGTTGGCGGCTATGTGGAGGCGCGCGAGCTGGGCGTTGTGCTGGGATCGCGCACACCTGTGCAAATCACGCCCTACCGCGTGCGCCTGCCCGACCTGCTGTTCGTGCGCACGGAGCGGATGCCAATTCTGAACCCCCAAGCGCTTCTGGAGCCGCCCGACTGGGTGATGGAGATCCGTTCAGCGGGCGAGCGGGCGTCTGACTGGGTGCGCTTGGAGAGCGACTACCGCACGATTGGCGTGCCCGAAATCTGGATGGTGGATTTGCCTCGCCAGCGTGTACGCGCCCTGCGCCTGCACAAGGGCGACTACACGATAGAAGAGGTAAGCGAGGGGCTGTTGCGCTCGGCGGCGATTGAGGGCTTCGCCGTGCGCATAGAAGACCTATTCGCCGACACGCGCCCCAAAGTGAGCGACCTGCTGCAAGCGTTGCTGGAAGAGGCGACCCCATGACGCCGCACCTGAGCATTCGCTGGTTAGACCCGACGGGCGTAGTCATCGAACGGCTGCCCGACAGCGTGCTGGTGCGCATCCGCTTGCCCAACGGCGAGGTGTACGAAGATGTGCAGTTCGCCCGCGCCTTCCCGCTGTCCCACGCCAACGAGTATATCAGCGTGCTGCGCCGTGAGGAACGCGACAAGTTCGTCGAGGTCGGCATGTTCCGTACGCTGGAGGGCATGCCCGACGACTCGCGGCGTATTTTGGACGAGGAGTTAGACCGCCGCTACTTCACGCCCGTCATCGAGAAAATCTATTCGCTGACCGAAGAGTATGGGCAGCACCGCTGGGATGTGATGACCGATCGGGGCAGGCGCGTGTTCTATGTGCGCAACTGGCGTGATAATGTGCATGAACTCTCGCCCGTGCGCTACCTGATTGTGGCAGTGGACGGCAGCCGCTACGAGATTCGCGACCTCGACACGCTGGACGCCCACAGCCGCGCCCAGCTGGAGAAGTTGGGCTAAGCGGTATAATTGCCCCCGATGAGCAAGGTGTACGACTACCCCGATAGCCCGCTGTATCGGCTGCGCCACTCGGCGGCGCACCTGCTGGCGCAAGCTGTGCTGGAACTCTATCCCGACGCGAAACTCGGCGTCGGTCCCCCCATCGAGAACGGCTTCTACTACGACTTCGACTTCCCCGAACCGATTCGCGAAGAGGACCTGCAGCGCATCGAGGACAAGATGCGCGAAATCGCCGCGCGCGCGCTGGACATCACCCGCTTCGAGACCAGCCGCGAGGAAGCCGAACGGCTCATCCGCAACATCGGGCAGGTTCCCTACAAAATCGAACTCCTGCACGCCATCCCCGAAGGCGAGACGATTAGCTTCTACCAGCAGGGCGACTTCATCGACCTGTGCCGCGGCCCGCACATCGAGAACACGCGCGACATCAAGCACTTCAAGCTGCTGTCGCTTGCGGGCGCGTACTGGCGCGGCGACGAACGCAACAAGATGCTCACCCGCATCTACGGCACGGCGTTTTTCACCCAAGAGGAGCTGGACGACTACCTGCATCGCTTGGAGGAAGCCAAGCGGCGCGACCACCGCAAACTGGGGCGCGAGCTGGGGCTGTTTATGATTTCCCCCGAAGTGGGCAGTGGGTTGCCAATGCTGCTGCCCAAAGGCGCGACCATCCGCCGCGTGCTGGAAGAGTTCATCCTGCACGAGGAACTCAAGGCAGGCTACCAGCATGTGCGCACGCCCGAAATCGCGAACCTGAACCTGTACCGCACCAGTGGGCACTACCCCTACTACAAAGACTCGATGTACCCGCCGATGGTGTTCGAAGACGGCGAGGAACTCATCCTGCGCCCGATGAACTGCCCGCACCACTTTTTGATTTACAAGTCGGAGCCGCGCTCGTATCGCGACCTGCCGCTGCGCATCGCCGAGCTGGGCACGGTCTACCGCTACGAGAAAAGCGGCGAGCTGTCGGGGCTGATTCGCGTGCGCTGCTTCACCATCAACGACGCGCATGTGTTCCTGCGCCCCGAACAAATCAAGGCGGAAGTGCAACACAATATCGAACTCATCCACACGGTCTACAAGCGGCTCCAGTTGACCGACTTCTGGTATCGGCTCTCGCTGCGCGACCCCGACGACAAGGAGAAATACTACGACGACGACCAGATGTGGGAGACGGCAGAAGATGCGCTGCGCCAAGCGTTGGACGAACTGGGGCTGAACTACACTGCCGTGCGCGGCGAGGCGGCGTTCTACGGTCCCAAGCTCGATGTGGAGGTGCGCGACTGCTTGGGGCGCGAGTGGACGGTCTCTACCGTGCAGCTGGACTTTCTGATGGCGCATCGGTTCGACTTGGAATACACGGGCGAAGACGGCAAGCCGCACCGCCCTGTGATTATCCACCGCGCGCCGATTGGCTCGTTCGAGCGGATGATGGGCTTTCTGATTGAGCATTACGCGGGGGCGTTCCCGCTGTGGCTTGCGCCTGTGCAGGTCGCCGTGCTGCCGATTGCCGACCGCCACAACGAGTACGGCGCGCAGGTGCGCCGGCGGCTTGCCGACGCAGGCTTCCGCGCCGAGTTGGACGCGCGGCGCGAGACGCTCGGCTACCGCATCCGCTACCACCAGACGCACAAGACGCCCTATATGCTGATTCTGGGCGACAAGGAGTGCGAGGGCGGACTGGTCGCCGTGCGCAGCCGCGAGGCAGGCGACCTGGGACAGATGACGCTCGACGCGCTTATCCAACGCCTACAACAGGAGGTGGCTTTCGAATGACGCTGGAGCAGTTCAAGGCGAGTTTGGCGCACGAGAGTCCGCCCGATGTGTCCCCGCCGCTGTTGGGGCTGTGGTACGACGCGCGGGGCGACTGGCACAGAGCGCACCAGACCGTGCAGGATGACCCGTCCGCCGAAAGCGCGTGGGTACACGCCTACCTGCACCGCAAGGAGGGCGACATCAGCAATGCGCACTACTGGTATCGTCGCGCGGGCAAGCCGCCCTACACGGGTTCGCTGGAGAGCGAGTGGGAGCATATCGTGCGGGAATTGCTACAGACTCACACGGGGTAGTGTTGCATTCCCCCCTCCGTAGGTTCCCCCCGCTTCGCGAGGGGAACCGTGCACGGGTTCGGTTCCCCCTGCTTGCAGGGGGAACCTTAAGGAGGGGGTTCGAAACCAGATGTCTTGATTGGCTACTCGGCGGCGGCGCGCTGCAGACGGTCGCGCAGCGCTCGCGCCAAGCCCTCTTCGGGCGGCAGTGGGCACACAATCGCATGCACGCCGAGCGACTCCAGCGTGCGCAAGCCCAAAAACAGCCGCTGCGCGAGCGTTTCCCAATCGCCCCATACGCCCCACTCGTACACGCGCAGGCGGTTCGAATCGGGCAGCTTCCAGCCGTCGGGACGCATCGCGCCCACGAACGCATAGCGGCTGAGGGTGTCCTTGAGCGTGCCGTAGAACGCTTCGGGCGACGGCGCACAGAGGATCATTTTCGCGCTTGGGGCATAGTGGCGCGCGGTTAAGCCAGGCGCAGGCAACGACTCGCCCTCTTCGAAGGTTCTGCCCAGCACGCGCACTTCGCCCACAATCGCCTCGATGGCTTCGCGGGGTACGCCGCCAGGGCGCAGCAGCGTCGGCGGGTCGGTCGTCATGTCCAAGATGGTCGACTCTACCCCTACAGGCGTCGCGCCCGCGTCCAGCACGGCGTCGATCTCGCCGCTGAGGTCATGCAGCACATGGTCGGCAGTGGTCGGGCTGGGGCGTCCGAACTTGTTCGCGCTGGGCGCGGCAATGGGCGTCATGCTGTAGCGTATTAGCGCGCGCGCCACAGGATGCTGGGGCATTCGTATCGCGACCGTGTCGCGCCCCGCCGTGACGACCTCGGAGATGACCTCGCGCTTGGGCAGCACCAGCGTCAGCGGTCCAGGCATAAACGCGCGAATGAGCTTTTCGGTCAGGACGGAGTGGCTGTGCGTGTAGCGATGGATGTCTTCAGGCTCGGCGACATGCACAATCAGCGGGTCCCACGCGGGGCGACCCTTGGCAAGGTAAATCCGTCGCACCGCCGCCGAATCGAGCGCGTCCGCGCCCAGCCCGTAGACCGTCTCCGTCGGGAAGGCGACCAGCCCGCCCGCGCGGATAATCGCCGCCGCCTGCTGAATCAGCGGCTTATCGTGTGCCTCATCCCCCGTCAATATCAGACGCTGCGTCAGCATGGTAATTCTACGGGCGCACCCGCACGATTTTGACGCCCGCCAGCTCGGTGATTGTTCCCGTCGGGGGCAGGCGTTTGGCAATGGTCAACTCCACGCGCTGTATGGCAGGGAACTGCTCCAAGATGGCGTTGCACATCTGCTCGGCGAGGCTCTCCAGCAGGCGACGCTGCTGCGAAGTGCCAATCTGTATCACCAGCCGCGCGAGGTCGCCGTAGCTCACGGTGTGGCGCAGGTCGTCGGTGCGCCCCGCCTCGCGCAAATCGAGGTCAACAACCAAGTCCACTCGGTAGCGATGTCCTATCTGCTGCTCCGCGTCGGGCACGCCGTGGTAGGCGTAAAACTCGATGCCCTGCACAATAATCTGGTCGAGTTCCATAGGCGTGTACTCTGAGAGTTGAAAACCCCCTCCTTAAGGTTCCCCCTGCACGCAGGGGGAACCGAACTCACTTGGTTCCCCTCGCAAAGCGGGGGGAACCTTAAGGAGGGGGGCAACTCGCGAACGCTGCTCATGCGACCAGATTATACCTGATGGGGGTACACTACCGCTACTATGCGCATTTGTCGTGCGTTCACCTTGATTGAACTGCTGGTGGTGATAGCAATTGTCGCGATTTTAGCAGCGATTCTGTTCCCCGTGTTGGCGCAGGCGCGGGAAAGTGCGCGTCAGAGCGTGTGCGCCCAGCACATGCGCCAAGTGGGGCAAGCGTTCTGGATGTATCTGCAGGACTACGACGAGCGCATGCCCGACCGTCGCGACCTCAAGCGTGCGTTGGGCTACCGCCCGTGGAGCAGCTGGCCTCCGTCCGACCCGCGCTGCGGCTGGGCGGGCATCGTGCTGGAGCCGTATATGCGCCACTGGGGTGTCTGGAGCTGCCCCAGCGTCGCAGGCGGCGTGCTGGGTGAAGCCATGCAGGTCAAGCAGACAGTAGACGCCCAACGCACCACACGCTACTGGATGTGGCGGTTCGACCGCCCCGACGACCCCGTCCTGCCCGACAACTTCTGGGGCAAGACGCCCGACCAAGCCGTTGCCGACCTGCAGGCGAACCCCAGCCCGTTTTATGCGCGACCCGACGGAATCGCCGATGTGGAGCTGATGGTAGACCCCTACTTCCCGCGCACGATTGGCACGGTGGAGCCTGCGCTGCGCGGGCGATCGGTGCACCGCGGGGGCAGGAACCGCCTGTTTCTGGACGGGCACATCCGCTGGCTGCGCGACATCCGCACGGAGTGAGTCGCCGCCTGCGGTATAATTCGGTTTGCGATGGCGTTCGAAGTTCTCCTGGTGGCAATCATTGCGTCGTTCTGGGTGGGCGCACTGCCGTTTGGGTACTGGGCGGCGCGACTGCGTGGGGTAGACATCCGCAAGGTGGGCAGTGGCAACATCGGCGCAACGAATGTGTTCCGCGCGCTGGGGGCGAAGGTCGGTCTCACGGTGCTGGTCTTGGATGCGCTGAAGGGCTTTTTGCCGACTTGGCTGGCGACGCGGGCAGGTGCGAGCGATGTGGAGGCGATTCTGGTCGGCGTGGCGGCGATTCTGGGGCACACCTTCTCGCCGTTGGTGGGGTTCAAGGGCGGCAAGGGCGTGGCGACGGGCTTGGGCGCATTGCTGGCAGCCGCGCCGTTGACCGTCGCTGTGGCGTTCCCCGTATGGCTGGTGGCGTTCCTGATCACGCGCTGGGTGTCGCTGGGGTCGGTGCTGGCGGCGGCGAGCGTGCCGATTGCCGCCTACCTGTTCGGGCACTCGCTGCCTGCGGTCGGCGTGTTGGCGGCGGCGGCAGCAACCGTCATCCTCAAGCACCGCTCGAACCTCTGGCGCATCCTGCACGGGGTGGAGCCGAAACTGCAACTGCGCAACTCGCGCCCGAACTTGGAGCAGGAGTGCCTGACCCTCGCGCGCACGGCGGTCGAGCGGATGGTGCTGGACGGCGCGAAGATAGAACCCGACCTCAGTCGCCTGCCGACGACGCTGCGCGAGCCAGGTAGCGTGTTCGTCGCGCTGTATCAGGGCGAGCAACTGCGCGGGCTGATGGGCAGCCTGCAACCGCAGCAGCACACCCGCGCCCACGAGATTGTGTACCACGCCACCCGCGCCGCGCTGCTGGATCCCTACCACCCGCCGATTGACCCCGCCGAACTGCCCACGCTGCGCTATGTGGTCTATCTGGTGGAGTCTTACGAGCCGTTGCGCAGCCTCGACCAAGTTGACCCGCGCCATGACGGGCTACTGGTGGAGTGGCGCGGGCGCGAGTGCGTGCTGGCGCCCCCAGAGCCGAACCGTAGCCCGCAAGAGCAGATTCACTACGCGCTGACGCGCGTGGGCGCGCCGTGCAACGAACGCCCCACCGTCTACCGCGTGCGCCTGAACCGACTGGGATAGCCGATGTGGGTCAAAATCTGCGGGCTGACGAACCCCGACGACGCACAGCACGCCCTCGAAGCAGGCGCGGACGCGCTGGGCTTTATCTTCGTGCGCCGAAGCCCGCGCTACCTGCCCGCCCATGACCCTGACTGGCAGGTGTGGCTGCCCGTGCTGCAGGGCGCAACGCGCGTGCTGGTCGTCAGCGACCCCGCCGAACTGCCCAACGGGTGGGCGCAGTGCTTTGAGGCAGTGCAGTGGGTAGTTAGGGAACCCGTCTCATACGTGCTTACCCTACAGAGTCTACTGCGCGCGATTTTTGCTGAACCCCCTCCTTCAGGTTCCCCCTGCGTGCAGGGGGAACCGAATCATGGTTCCCCTCGCGAAGCGGGGGGAACCTTAAGGAGGGGGGGTGAACACTCTAACCTCACCCTCTGGCTTGCCCTGCGCTTCCCACCCGAATGCACAGCGGACGCTATCCTGCAGACGCTGGACGCTTGGCAACCCTACGCTGAGCGGTTTGTGCTGGACACCTACCACCCAACGCTGTTGGGAGGCACGGGGCACACGCAGGACTGGTTGCGTGCGCGCGAGGTGTGCGCCCGCGCCCCGCGTCCGATTCTGCTGGCGGGCGGGCTGACCCCCGAAAATGTCGCCGACGCGATTCGCACCGCGCGCCCTGCAGGCGTCGATGTCAGTTCAGGGGTGGAAGCCGCACCTGGGCGCAAAGACCCCGCCAAAGTGCGCACGTTTATCCGCAACGCCAAAACTGCATTGGAGGGCGAGGGTGGCTAAGCCGCCGCCGATTCGCGAGCAGTACGGCAGCGCGGGTGCGGGTGCAATCGCCGTGCTGGTGTTCCTGAACATCCTGTGGGCGGGGGCGAACCCCGCCGCGCTGGTGATGATGCAGAACCACCGCCCCGAATGGGTCGCTGCGTTCCGTTTCATTGGCGCGGGCACGATGCTCGCGCTGCTGCTCGCGATACCTGCCGTGCGTCAGACGCTTGCGCCGCGCCTGCCGCGCCACCTGCCGCACCTGCTGACTGCCGCTGCAATCGGCACGATTGGCGTGCCCGCTGCCTATATCTGCTACTTCTGGGGCACGAAACTCAGCACCGCTACCGAAGCCACGCTGCTGGTCTCCAGTTCGCCGATTTTCTACGCACTGCTGGCGCGCCTATGGCTTGCCGAACGCTTCCCGACCGAGAAGACGCTCGGCATCGCGCTGGGCATCGTCGGCGTGTGGGTGATTGTGAACAAGGGCTGGCTGCTGCAGGAGTTTTCGGGCGCGACGCTGGGCAACCTGCTCGTGCTGCTGGGCGTGCTGATTGAAAGCGTGAATGTGGTGGTCGCCAAGTCGCTGGCGATGCGCTATTCGGGCGTCGGACTGCTCACGATTGAGGCGTGCTGCGCGGCGGTCTCGCTGACGGTCGTCTCGCGACTGTTTGTGGGCGCGCCGAATCTGAACTGGACGCCGATGGACGCATGGATGTGGCTCTACCTCGCGCTGGTCTGCACCGTGTTCGCTTTCTCGGTGTGGTTCTATTTGATGGAGCGTGCGCCTGTGGGGGCGATGGGCGTAACGATTTTCGCGCAGACGCCCGCAGCGGCGTTCATCGGCTACTTTCTACTGCGCGAGGACCTGCACCCCACGATTTGGCTGGGCGCGGGGCTGATTATCGGTGGGATCCTACTGACGCTACGCGCGGGCAAGCGGGCGGTCAGTACGGCGGCAGCGCACGACGCACCAGGTGGGCAATAACCAGCCCAAGAAAGAGCAGGTTGCGCCCCAGCCGAAGGGGATAGAGCGGGCGACGCACGGCTTGCGGAGTCGCCGACTGTACCGCGTGCGCCGTTGCGGTCGCCAGCATGTGCAGGGTGTCGGGACGCGCAAGTGGGTCTTTCAGGCGTGCAAGCAACGCATCGGGCGCAACCCGCCTGCCCAGATGCGCGCCCATCCAGATACCTAACAGCGCGGCGGTGCTATCGGCGTCGCCCCCGCAGCGAATAAGCGCAGCCGCACCCTGCACGAAGTCGTCTGGGAAACACAACCACGCATGCAGCGCAGCCGCCGTCGTATGCACGATGTAGCCCGAAACGCCGCGCCGCCAGCCCTGCGATAGAGCGAACTGCTCCGTCGTCTGCCCCGCGTCTACACTTGCCAGCGCGGCGCGCAACGGTTCGCGCAACTCGTCAGGACAGGCGTCCACCCGCTGGCGGATGGCGTCCACTGGCAGCGGCGCGCCCGCGCTCTGCGTCGCCCACGCCGCAAGGTCGGCGCATAGGTGCGCTCCCGCCTCTGCTTTCGGGTCAGCGTGCGTGATTTGCGTCGCAAGGCGCACGAGCGTCTCGCGTTGTTGAGGGTCATCTGCAAGCGCGACGCCCAGAATCGCCCCGCGCAGGGCAGGCGCGTTCCCCGCCGAACGCACGCCACTACGCTGGGGCGACATGCCCAACCAAAGCCGCACACCCGCCCGTGCGGTCGACAGCCCAATCCCTGCAGGCAGCGTCGCAAGCCACACGCGCAACTCGGTCGCCAGACGCGCCTGAAAGCGCGCGGGGTCGCCCCCGCTGCACGCCAGCGCACGCAGCGTCATTATCGCCTGCTCCGCATCGTCGGAGATAAGCCCCACGGACGGCAACAGATGGTAGCGTGTCGGGTCGGGAAACAGGCGCAACACGCGGCGCGGCGAGAGGTTCTCGTAGGCAATCCCCAGCGCGTCGCCGATAGCGCAGCCGATCAGCGCGCCGTAGAGGCTCTCTTCACGGCGCGTGGGGCTTACCTCACTTTGCATGCTTGCACGAACCCCTCAAAGAGCGCGCGGGTGGCAGGCGCGTCGGGGTCGCGCTCGGGATGCCACTGCACGCCAATCAGAAACGGATGGTCGGGGTCTTCAATCGCCTCCACAACCCCGTCAGGCGAGTGGGCGGTGATGACCAGCCCCGTGCCTACCGTGCGAATCGCCTGATGGTGCAGGCTGACCACCTCAAATTGCGTCTGCCCCACAATTTGCGCCAGCTTCGAGTCGGGCGCAACCGCCACAAAATGGCGCGGGAACGGCTCCTCTTTGGAGGCGCGCTGATGGGCGAGCGTCACGCTCGGCAGGTCGGGCAGGTGCTGATATAACGACCCGCCTCGCCACACATTCAGCAACTGACACCCATAGCAGATGCCCAGAATCGGCTTGCGCCGCGCCTCGAACGCCTTCAGCAACGCCCACTCTTGGTCGAACCGCGCCGCGTTCACCAGTTCCGCTTTCGGGTGCAACGGCTCGCCGTAGTGCTTCGGGTCGATATCGTCGCCGCCGGGAATCAGCAGTCCGTCCAAGCGCGCTGCCAACGCCTCCGCGTCCGCACCCGGCGGAATCAGCACCGCCACGCCCCCCGCGCGATGTACCGAACGCGCGTAGGTGTCGTTCAGGCTCGCCTGCCCACTAATTTCATCAACGGTTTGCCAGTTAGTAGTTATTCCGATAAGCGGCTTCGCTTCGCTCATCGGCTATAGTATACCGCTCGAAAAAAATGAGCGACGCTGTCGAAAGGAGGATCAAAGCCCAGCGCCGCTGACATCTATCCAATTCGCCCTGTGGAACGCCCTTTCAGGGCATTCCACCCTATTAAGACTCAAAACCGCGCCAAAAGCGGACATCGAATTCGGCAATTTTCGGGGAATTCGGGGCAATTCGGACGGTTTACCCTCTGCCCCTGCTGAGTGTCGCGCTTTGGGCATTGCCGAGCTATCCCCACAATCTCCCGTGCAGGGGATTGCTGGCAGGAATCCTAACCCGCTGTTCGAATCCCCCTGCCTATGAACATTCGCGAGGCGACCTTCGAGTGGATGCAGGCGCGCGGCATCCGCTATATCTTCGGCAATCCTGGCTCGACCGAGCTGCCGTTTCTGGTAAACCTGCCCGACGGCGTGCGCTATGTGCTGGCGTTGCAGGAGAGCATCGCGCTGGCGATGGCGGACGGCTACGCGCAGGCGAGCGGGCAGCCCGCGCTGGTGAACCTGCATGTCGCGCCAGGACTGGGCAACGCGATGGGCGTGCTGTTCACCGCGCTGAAAAACCGTGCGCCGCTGATTGTCACCTGCGGACAGCAGGACACGCGCCACATTTTTCACGAGCCGCTGCTGTCGGGCGACTTGGTGGGCATGGCGCGCCCCGTGACGAAGTGGGCGTATGAGGTCAAGCACGCCGCCGATGTGCCCGACGCGCTGGAGCAGGCATACCACTTGGCGATGACGCCCCCACGCGGACCCGTGTTCGTCTCGATCCCGATGAACTTCTGGGACGCGCCTGCCGAGCCGCCGCGCATGAAGACGCTGCACGCGCCCGACGCGCCGCAGGGACTGGATGCGGTAGCAGAGGCACTCACGGCGGCGCAGAAGCCCGCGCTGGTGTGTGGCGCGGGCGTTGGGGGCGCAGGCGCAGTCGCCGAAGCGGTCGCCCTCGCGGAGAAACTCGGCTGCGCGGTCTACCACGCACCGCTGAACTCACGGATGGGCTTCCCCACACGCCACCCGCTGTATGAGGGGATGCTGCTGCCCGCCACGCCGCGCTTGATGCAGTCGCTCAGCCAGCACGACTTTGTGCTGGTGGTCGGCGCGCCCGTGTTCCTGCTGTACCCGTACTTTCCTGGCGGGATGTTGCCGCCTGGCGTGCGGGCGATGCTGATTACCGACGACCCGCAGGAGGCGTCGCGCGCGCCTGTGGAGCGGGCGTGCGTGGGCGACATTCGGCGTGCGCTGGCAATACTCGCGGAGCGCGTGCCCGCCCGCGAGTATCAGACGCCTTCCCGCACCGTAGAGGAGGCGCGCCGCCGCTCGGAGGCAACCCGCGCACGAAGCAAGATGGGCGCGTTTTTCGTGCTGCACACGCTGGCGCGTCATCTGCCCGACAACGCCGTCGTAGTGGACGAGGCGGTCTCATCAAGCCTGTGCCTGCGCGAGTTCGTGCGCCTTGCGCCCACCCACGACTACTACACCTCCGCCAGTGGGGGGCTGGGCTGGGCGATGCCTGCGTCCGTGGGCATCCAGATGGCGCAGCC
>Ga0272449_1001561_pt1 | contig 23129 bp, 23 predicted proteins | sample YNPCB0241_FD_198679 | JGI IMG/M metagenome (GOLD analysis project Ga0272449, IMG submission 198679) | Hot spring sediment microbial communities from Yellowstone National Park, WY, United States - YNP-CB-024-1 | ecosystem: Environmental > Aquatic > Thermal springs > Hot (42-90C) > Sediment... | reverse complement strand
AGTGTGGATAAAAGGATAAAACAAGGAAAAAAGTTTGCACTACGCTTTTTGCTAAAAACCACCCTCTCCATAGGGAAACAACACCAAAAATCCCCAGATTCTGTCAAACTCAGGAATTATTTATAACGCAATTTCTTCTATTATTCTTTATCCATAACTCAACATTCATAATCCATAATTTATAATTAAAATCTGTTTTAAAATGTTCCAAACATCCTATCACCTGCATCACCAAGCCCTGGAACAATATAACCATTATCATTCAATTTATCATCAACAGCACCTGTATATATCTTTACATCAGAATGCCGTTTTCTTAAAAGTTCAATACCCGCCTTAGAGGATATCACAGAAAGGAAGTAAATGTTTTTAGCACCACGGGATTTCACTATATTTATTGCTTCTATTGCAGAACCACCTGTTGCAAGCATAGGATCCGCAATTATAACATAACTATTTTCAAGGGAAGAAGGAAATTTCAAATAATACTTTACAGGTCTAAGTGTCTCTTCATCACGATAAATACCTATATGTGCTTGCTTTGCCTGGGGAATTACTTCCATAACTCCATCAATAAGCCCAAGCCCTGCTCTTAAAATTGCAACAGCAACTACATCCTTTGATATAACCCTGCACCAGGCTATACCAAGTGGTGTTCTAACCCTGATATTTTTCGTCTGAAAAGTGGATGTAACCTCATAACATAAAAGCATCCCGATCTCCTTCATTATTCTTCTAAATTCACTAATAGAGGTGTCTTTATTTCTCAATTTTGCAATTTTATCCATCACAAGAGGATGGGATGAAACAAAAAGCATAAAAACCTCCTTTAAAGTTTTATTACATCGGATATCAGTTTGATTTTTTTTGGCTTAAACCTTGTTATTGAAATAGATTTTTCAAATAACCTAGAAGCACTTTCAACTTTTTTGAGTTCAGAACCATAAATGGTTGCTATAATATCACCTTTTCTAACATAATCACCGTATTTTTTGCTAAGCCATATACCCGCTCTTAAATCAATTTCATCATCTACTTTAGTTCTTCCAACACCAAGCACAACCGCCGACCACCCAATGGTATATGCATCCATTCTTGAAATATAGCCATCCTTATTGGACCTTACTTCTTTAACTATTCTTGCTCTTGGAAGAAATGTTTTTGGATCATCCACAACCCTTGTATCCCCTTTCTGCCACTTAATCATTTCTCTTAATTTTTCAAGCGCTTTATATGACCTTACAGATCTTTGGGACATCTCAATACCTTCGTCGACGGTTCTTGCTTTTTTGCCAAGATATATCATATAACCACATAGAGTATATAGTAGTTCCTCAAAATCCCATGCAATTTTCTCTCCTCTAAGTACCCTTATCGCCTGCTCCATTTCTATTGAATTTCCAATACCTCTACCAAGAGGGACTTCCATATTACTTAAAACAGCAATACTTTTAATCCCAAGAAGTTTTGCGGTTTTAACAAGAGAATAAGCAAGATTTTCTGCATCATTGTATCTTTTCATAAAAGCACCGCTTCCAAACTTAACATCCATAACAAGGGCATCTATTCCTTCAGCATATTTTTTAGAAAGAATACTTGAAACTATAAGCGGAATTGATTCGACTGTACCTGTAGCATCTCTTAGAGCATAGAGTTTCCTGTCGCTTGGAGCAAGTTCTCGCGTTTGTCCAAACATACACACTCCAATTGCCTTTAACTGATTTATTATATGAGAATAACTTAGATTTGTCCTAAATCCTGGTATGGATTCAAGTTTATCAAGTGTTCCGCCTGTATGTCCAAGCCCCCTTCCGCTCATCATAGGAACGCATATACCACAACTTGCAACAATTGGACTAAGGGCAAGAGAAATACCATCACCAACACCCCCAGTTGAATGTTTATCAACCTTCACACCTTTTATACATCTCAGATCAAGTTTTTTCCCACAATATCCCATCGCCTTTGTAAGATACGATGTTTCAATCTCATCAAGACCATTTAGATAGCATGCCATAAGCCAGCTTGAAATTTGATAATCCGGAATACTCCCATTAGCAGCACCCTCTGCTATAAACTTAAATTCAGGATATGTTAGTTTTTTGCCATCCCTTTTTTTAATTATTATATCAATCATTCTCATAAATACCCCTCAAAAAATATCTTCTTTTAAAATAAATTCAATCATCTTTTTTATCTTTAGCCCGCTTTTATCACCTAATTTAAGAACATCATCATGAGATATCTTTTTATCATCAATACCAGGCACATAGTTTGAGACCCAGCATATTCCAACAACATCCATACCAAGTTGCTTCGCACTTATCACCTCACCAACAACTGACATTCCCATAACATCACCACCTATAATTCTATACATTTTTGCTTCAGAGACAGTTTCATAGCAAGGACCACTTACACCAACATAAACACCACTTTTAAGATTTTTAAATCTCCTTGCAAGTTTTCTATTAACATCAATCCTGTATACCTCTGACATATCAACAAACATCTCACCAAACTTTTCATAGTAATTTCCTATCAACGGATTTGTATTCATAAGATTTATATGGTCCTTTAAAAGAATTATATCCCCCGGTTTTATATTTTTTTTAAGAGAGCCAACAGCAGCAGTAACAATTAGTTTTCTAACTCCCATATAATGGAAAAGCCTTATAGGAAATGAGATATAAGTTATAGGATGTCCCTCATAATAATGAAATCTTCCTCGCATAACAATAACTTCCTTTAAATCAATCTTTCCATATATAAGTTCTCCAACATGCCCCTTTACAGTTGTGGACTTGAAATTTGGTATTTTAGTATAAGGAATACTTTTAATAGTAGGAAAATTAGGCATAGCATTTTTAAGCCCACTTCCCATTATTATAAGATACTCTGGTTTTATATCTCCCAAAACCCTTTTCAAATATTTAGAAGTTTCAATCACAGCACAATACATTTCTTTTCCTTTCATAAACACTCCTAAATAAAATATCTGTCGGATGAAAAAGCATTTTTAAAAAGAGTAAATGATGGCGAATTAATATCTCCTCTTATTGAAAGAACATCGTATCTAAAATCAATATTCTGCCCCATGTTCTTTGATTTTAAATAGATTAGTGATGTTTTTATTATCTTGTTTCTTTTTGAACCTATAACAGATTCGGATGGTTCATAGTTTGAATTCTTTCTTGCTTTAACCTCAACAAATACTATACAATTTCCATCCTTTGCTATTATATCTATCTCACCGGTTTTTGTAGTATAGTTTCTCTCAAGTATTATATATCCCTGTTTCTTAAGATAAGAAACAGCAATTTCCTCATATTTTTTTCCTAATAAATTCATAAATTGCAACAAGGAGAAAAACTTCTTCTATGATATGGAGATAATCCATGTTTTTTTATGAGTTCCATATGAAGTTTTGTTGGATAACCCTTATGTTTTTTAAACTGATAATAGGGATAGAGAATATCAATCACATTCATCCATCTATCCCTTATAACCTTTGCAAAAATACTTGCCGTAGCAATACTTAAACTTTTCAAATCTCCTTTTACAATCGGAATCTGCATAAGATTTAAACCGGTAATTTTTTTATTTCCATCAACTATAACAAGAACATCTTCCTCCTCAAAACCAGTATATTCCATAAGTTTTATCACCGCTTTTCTCATAGCAACAATTGTAGCATTTAGAATATTTAAGCTATCAATTTCATAATTGGATGAATAGGAAAAGGAAACCCTAAGCATAGATGATGATATTATTTTTTTAAAAATTTCATCCCTTTTTTTAGAAGACAATTTTTTGCTGTCATTTATCTGGGGAATAAAATCAGCATCGGTTCTAAAATAAACACAAGCACCTGCAACAACTGGTCCTGCAAGAGGACCTCTCCCTGCTTCATCAACTCCAATGAGATATTTCCTTTTATAGATTTTTTTTATTTCCTCATCAAAACTGATAAGTGACATTGTTCATCACTTATTGGAAATGTTTTCCACATTAGTATTTGTATTAGACGCGGGTGTGGGAGTTGCTGTATTATCCAATTTATTTGATTCATTTGCCATTTCCTGTTTTTCTGATTTCTCAACTTCAGTTAATCTTGCAGCCTTACCACTCAATTTCTTAAGATAGTTAAGTTTTGCCCTTCTAACCTTGTTTGATCTAACAAGTTCTATTTTCTCAATATTTGGAGAATGAACTGGAAAAATTCTTTCAACACCAACTCCAAATGAAACCTTTCTAACTGTAAATGTCTTAGAAACGCCACTTCCTCTGATTGCAATTATTATACCATCAAAGACCTGTATCCTCTCGCTATCCCCTTCCTTAACCTTGACATGAACCTTAACTCTGTCACCAACCCTATAATTAAATTCTTTAACTCCTACACACTCCCTTATTATCTTCTCAACCCTGTTCATCTTACCTCCATAAGATACTTTTTATATAAGTCAGGTCTTCTGACCTTAGTTATCTCAAGTGACTTTTCCTTTCTCCATTTCTCTATTTCCTTATGATTTCCACTTAAAAGAACATCAGGAACCTTCATGTTTTTCCAGATCTTAGGCCGAGTATAATGCGGATATTCAAGAAGATAATTGTTGAAACTTTCATCTTTTTTTGAATCATCCTTTATAACTCCATCAACAAGTCTCACAATGCTGTCTATCACACATATACAGGCCGGCTCTCCACCTGTAAGTATAAAATCACCTATACTTATCTCATCATTTACAAACTCAGTAATCCTCTCATCATATCCCTCATAATGAGCACATACAAATATAAGATGTTTTTTAGTGGACAATTCCTCAGCTATTTTCTGATTATAAACTCTTCCCCTTGGAGTTAAGAGAACAACATAAGAATTTTTTCTTCTTGCCTTTTTTATGGCTTTATAGAGAGGATCTGGCATTAAAACCATCCCACTTCCACCGCCATATGGCTTATCATCAACGGTCTTATGTTTATCCTTCGTAAAATCTCTTGGATTTACAAAATTTATCTCAACAATGCCACTTTCTCTGGCTCTTTTAATGATGCTATAAGATAATGCCAGGTCCAGTTCTTTAGGAAAAATTGTAATAACATCTATCTTCATTCTATACTGATATAAACTTTCTTATTAAACTTTCTTGAAACTGCCTTAAAATAATCCCTTACACTGGTTATAACTTTTCCATCTCTTCCTATAATTCTTAACCTCTCCCTCTGCCCAGCCTTAACCCGGAATCTTATCTCATAATCAGTATCCGAAACATTGACCTTCACCGTATCCTTATCTCCAACAAGAATGGAAAAGATATAAGAAAAAAGTTTTTCCATAAACTTACCCAGTTTTAAGTGACTCTCTTAATTTATCCACAAGCGACTTAAGCGTCTCTGATGGTTTTGCACCAACACCAAGCCAATATTCATATCTATCAAGTTTTATGACAACTTTCTCAGAGATTTTTTCCGCCTTTGGATAATATGTTCCAATAACCTCTATTGGCTTTCCTCTCGGTCCTTTTGTTGAGTTAATAGCAACTATTCTATAACTTGGTTGAGATTTTTTACCTTGCCTTTGAAGTCTTAATACAACAGCCATCAACTCCTCCTATAAAATGATTATCTTTTCTATTATTATACTAAAAAATAAAAAGTTTTAAAAATGAAACTGAAAGGGGGCTTATATTCTTTCAAAATCAAGAACTTCTATCTTATACCTGAACTTATCATAATAAATATTTTCTTTCAGGGTTTCAAGTTCCCCAACCTGGTTATCAACAGGATCACTTCTTAAATGTATCTTTGGAGGAGCAAACTGCGAACATATTTCTGAATTTGCAGGCATTCTGAAAGCATCAAGATTTCCAAAATAAAAAATCCTTCGTTTTTCATTATCTCTTCTACTTCCTCCAAAAGAAAGATCAGCAAACATCCACTTTCCACACCACAACATAGCCCAGTCATGGGGAGAGGCAAAATTTTTCATTATAAACCAGCCAGACTGCCACTTTGCAGGAACCCCAGCACACCTTGAAAGAGTTATAAATAAAAGAGCCTGGAAACCGCAATCTCCGCGCCTTTCTTTCAAACAGGTCATAGATACATTTTCATAGATACTGTAAGGAAGAACATATCTATAATTGATATTTTTTGTAATCCAGTCATAGATTCTTCTTGCTTTGAAATAAATATTTTTTTCCTTCCCTACAATAGAACGAACAAGTTCTCTAATCTCTTGTGTAAAGACAATATGTGGTGGTTCTTCTCTTAAATATTTCTTAACTGAAAAAGGAATCCTGGAGGGAATATTTGAGAAATCAAGTTTTGAAATAACCTCGGTTATCTCATACTCAAACTCAACAAAAAATCTTTTGCTTTTCTCCTCAAAATATATAGTTCTTTGAGGCGCATTTTCCGAAGCAAGGTAATAACTCTTGTGTGAGGTAGAGATAAGTCTTGCTCCTAAAACCTGATCACCAATCCTTGGAAAAGGAAGCCAACATCTTATTTTTTCAGTTGGTTCAAACTTTAGTTCAACAGATATCCTTGCCCTAACTCTGTATTTTTGAGGGCAACCAGTACGAATTAATTCATCTATTCTTCTATTTATAATCCTGCGTCGCTCAAGAGCAATTCTATCAATCTTTTTTCTTCTTTTTTTAAGAGATTTGTTTAGAAAAAAAAGATTTGGAATAAATCTTTCAGGAAACATCATTTTACCATCTATTATCATTGGTAATATATATCCATGAGAAATCCATTTATAAAATTCATTTTCATTGAAATTCTTTACTTCCTTTCTCACCATACTAATGGCTTTAGATAGTGTGTAAGGATGGGTAAGTTTTATTCTTCTAATCCGTTCCCTTTCCCTTAAAAGATATTCTCTTATAATTTGAGAGATTTTTTTTCTACAGACAAGAAATTCAATTAAAAATTCTGCCAGATTAAACTTACCACTCTTTTCAATTAGTTCTAAAATGGAACGGATCTGTGATATTATATTATCTCCTTTTATTTTGCAAGAAGTTTTTTAATTTTACTCAAAAGAACTTGATAATCATACGGTTTTGAAACATAATCATCAGCACCACTTTCATATGCCTTCTCAACATCACCAACTAGATTCTTACCTGTAAGAATTATGACCTTCATATCTTTAAGTTTTTTATTGCTCTTTATCAACTCGCATAGAGTATTGCCATCGATTTTTGGAAGTCCTATATCTATTATTGCAAGGTCATAAGATGATTTCATTATTTTATCAAGTCCTTCACTACCATCAAATGCAACATCAACACTATAACCATCATTTGAAAGTTTCAATGAAAGAACCTTACATACCAATTCCTCATCATCAATTATTATTATCTTTTTACGCCCTAACATTTCCTTAAAATATTATACATTTTTTTAATAAACGATGGATTTTTCTCGGAAAAAAGTGCAAAGCCCATAACAAATGAATTTGCCCCGTTTCTAAGAGCATCTTTTATGGTCTTTTCGTTTATCCCGCCATCAACCTGAATATATTTCTCAATTCCCTTTCTCGTAATAAACTCCCTTGCTTCTTTAATCTTTTCAAGCATACCATATATAAAATCCTGCCCACCAAAACCAGGCTCTACAGTCATTATAAGAACAAGATCTACATCCTTTATATAATTTTCAATTTTTTTAAACGGTGTTTTGGGTTTTATTGCAATACCCGATTTAAGTTTAAATTTTTTTATAATCTTAAGAGCTTTCTCAAACATTCTTGACTCGAAATGCACGGTTATAAGGTCAGCACCAGATTTAAAAAAGGGCTCAACAAAATCAGATGGATTTTCAACCATAAGATGTATATCAATTGGAAGGGATGTAATCCTTCTCAAACACCTAACAACATGCGGACCAAAACTTAAATTTTTGACAAAATGTCCATCCATAACATCAACCTGTATCCATCCACAGTATTTTTCAACGGATTTTACTTCTCTGTATAGATTAGCAATATCGGCTGAAAGAATTGATGGAACTATAAATTTCTCATTTGTGGAGGGAAATCTCCTCATATATTACTTTACCTGTTTTTCTTCAATAAGTATTCCATTTACAAAGATTCTTATCTTCTGGGCAGAATCCTTTGGTATTGTGAGTTCTATTTTTGAACCAGGTTCTCTTATAGCATTAAAGATTTCTTTCTCTCCTGCCCCACTTATTGCAACTATCCTTACATTCCTTGGGGAACCACTCTGAGAAACATTGTAAACTATCTTATACTCTTCAATTTTTTTATCAGCATCATTATCGCTAATTGTAATACTTACCACCGTATCATCCTTTACCTGAATATCATACTGAGGGCTCTGATCTATTATAGTATCTTTTGCAAATATGGAATTTTTTTCTTTTTTTATCTCATATTTTACCTTTGGATTTGCCTCAATCCACTTATAAAACTCTGAGATATTTTTCTGTCTGAAATCAGGCATAAGAATAACACCTTTAGGAGGATAGCCCGCAGAAACTATTAGATTTACATAGGTATTCTTTGACACCTGGGCATCGGTTTTTGGTTCCTGATACATCACAACACCTTTTTCAAACTTAGTGGAATAAGATTCTGTAACCTCACCCAAATTCAACTGTCTCTGTCTCAAAAGCAATTCAGCATTCCTTATAGGCATCCCAACGAGATTTGGCACAAATACTGACTCACCTCCCTGAGAAAATATAACCTTTATTATTCTACCCTCCCTAACTGTAATACCAGGTTGTGGATTTTGTCTTAAAACAGTACCGACAGGAACGGTTGAATCAAACTCAAAACCCTGTATCTGCATAGCAAGATTATTTTCTGAAAGTATCTCAAGTGCTGTAAGAGCTGATTTTCCTTTTATATCAGGAACTATTATCTCCTTTCTTGAGTGTATAACAACACCCATAGACCAGTTAAACATAATATAGGCAAAAAGTGATATTGCGAAGATAACAAGGAAAATTTTTAGAAAAAATTTTAAATCGAGGGGAATATCTTTTGTCTTATCCGTCATAGTTTATCTCCGATTTTCATTTTAAATCCATTTATGAAGTAATCGTATGAACTCATCTCTCTCAAACCTTCCGGCTTAATCCTTTCAATAAATATACTCCTATCCAAACATTTTACAAAAATACCCCTTCCTTTTTCAAAACCAGAAATACTTCCGCTTTCTATATTCTCATCATCAAGATTTTTATCAAAGAGTTTTCCAGATATTATCTGAATAACCTTTCTCTTACCTAAATGACTAAAATAAAATCTTGCATAAGGATCGTATGAAAAAGCCCTTATTCTCGAATAAATCCACTCAGATGGTTTATCAAAATTTATAAATGTATCAGCAACTGTTATTTTTTTAGTATATGATGGTTCGCCGGTCTGTGGATAGAGTTTAAAATCCATTGAGATAATTTTTTTTATGGAGGAGACAACCAAAGGTTTGGAAACCTCTATTAGTTTATTTAGAAATGTTGTTGATGTATCATCTTTTTCTATCGCAACTTTTGCAAAATCAAGAACAGGACCACTATCTATTCCTTCATCTATTTTAAAAAATGTAACACCACCTTCTTTCTCATTATTTAAAATCTGTGCTCTTATTGGGTCAGGCCCGCGGTATTTTGGAAGAAGTGAAAAATGAAGATTAAAAAAACCTATTCTTGCACAATCAAGTATCTTTTTTGTGAAAATCATACCATATGCAATAACCAAAACAAAATCAGGACTTATTTTGCTTAAAACCTCATACATCTCCTCAATATTGTTTGGTTGCCATACACAAATCGAATAATTCATCGCAAGAGTTTTTACTGGAGGAGGGGTTAAAATCTGTTTTCTACCAAGAGGTCTATCCAGCCCGCATATAACATCAGAAATATTTATACCGCTTTTAATTATATGTTCAAGTAGAACCGCTGATATCCATGGAGTTCCAATAAATACAATTTTCATATAACCCTGGGCTCCATCTTGGATTCATCAATTTTTTTCCACTGTCTTTTTAATTTAGCAAGAACTGGCATATATCTGAGTTTCAATCTAAGTGGAAGATAATCTATAAAAAGAACACCGTTTAAATGATCTATTTCATGCTGAAATGCTCTTGCAAGAAGTCCAGTTGCCTTTATCTCAACAGGAAGCCCATTCTCATTAATAGCCCTTACAACCACATTCTCATATCTTTTTACCTTTATAAAAAAACCGGGGAATGAAAGACATCCTTCATCCCCATAAATTTCACCATCTAAAGAAACGATCACCGGATTTATTATAACAAAGTTATAATGCTTTGTATTTTCCTTGTATGAAATTATTGCAAGTTGCATATCAAGCCCAACCTGATTTGCACTAAGACCGATACCATTTGCAAATTCCATTGTATCATACATATCCTTTAAAATCAAAGGAAGTTTATTTTTTATCTCCTGGTAAGACACCTGTTTGGTTTTTTTTCTGAGAAGTTTATCGCCGTATTTAAGAATTCTCAAAACTGCCATCTGACCTCCATTTATGTAAGCGTATAAGAAAGCATCCTTGACTCCCATATAATATTTATATCTATCTTTGAACTAAAATTGGATGGTCTTATAAAACCCCACTCAACCACAATATTTTCAAGCTGTGCTTCAGCACCAAGGCTTCCAGAGACACCCATACATATTTTGTTAAAACCCCCATTAAGCGCACAGTAAAGAATAACATAAAATGGATCGTTTGAAAATATTATGATAGGATTTATCGTCTTGCCATACTTTTCAGCCATTAGTATAACATTTCTGAAAAGTTCTTTTTCCTGGGGCATAAGTTTATCATAATTTGTTGCAGATTCATATCCTTTCTCAACCTTTATATAAAGAACAACTATATCTGTATCATCATCATTAAAGTTTTCAAGAACATATTTAAGATGAGATAAATTATTCGGATTTCTTACAGGAACAAGTACCTTATTTAGCTTGCTAAACTTTTTAAAAATTTCAGTTATTTCATTTTCCACTGTCAAATTAACCTTCTCTTCATCTACATCCCCGTAGATGTTATGTATATCTATTAGAGTTTCTTGTTTTTTTTCAAAATAGGTGAATACAATGTAGAGTAGTATTGAAAAAGAGATACCACTTATAGTGGCAATTTTTTTTGTAAAAATATTTATAAATGCAAGTGAAAAAACCACTAAAAAAAGAAGGAGAAGTCCAACAGCTATTTCATATCTACCTATATTTATATTTAAGGGAAACTTCCATTCGCGCTCACCAAATCTTTTAATTCTAAGAACAATCAAAGACAGAAGATCAAGCGTTAAACACCACAAAACTCCAAAAGCATATGCCTCACCTAAGAGAAAAACATTTCCACCGGATAGAATAACAATAATTGACTGAAGAACCGTAGTAATCGTAATTATTATATATGTGGTTCCATACTTTGGATGAAGTTTTCTTATTTCATCTGGAAGTATTCCATCCTCAGCAACTCTGTTTAAAATACCATTTGCTCCAACTATAGATGTATTTACCGCTCCAACAAGCATTAAAAAAGCTGAGATAACAACAAGTATTTTCATTATAATTTTTAGAGAATATGGTAAAGCAAGTTCCATACACAAGCCACTTAAAAGATTTTCAGCATACTCATTTATTATTTTTTCATAAGGAATTATTGCTGCAGAAAAAAAGGTAAGAAGCCCAGTAAATAAAATACCAAAAGTAAATATAATTAAAGCACTTTTTTTAAGATTTTCAACCTTTGGATCCTCTATCTCTCTAAAAACCTGAGCAAGAGTTTCAAGTCCGCTTAAGGCAAGTATTGACTGTCCAAATGCCATAATGATACCTAATAACCCTACTGCCTTAACCCCAATATCCTTTATCCATCCAAGAGATTCATCAGTAAATGATATTTGAAAAGGTGGTAGTACAAAACCCTTTTTAAAAAGCGTATATAAAGAAAATACGATTAAAAGAAATCCAACGACCGAGGTAAATACAACTATTTTTACATTCTTTGATGATGACTCCCTTACTCCTTTTATATTCTCCCACCAGAAATAAAAAATAATAATGAGTGAAAAAATAACAGCAATAAATCTTGGAGAAAGCTCAATTGAAATTTTAAAATAAGGAAGAATTACCTCAAGAAGATAAGCAATATAAAGACCTGCTGAAACTGCACTTACAGGACCTGTAAGAAGATAATCAAACACTAAAGATGAGACACCTAATTTTGCAAGTGTTCTTCCAAAAGCATTTTTAACAACAACATAAACACCACCTCTTGTAAAAAGCGATGAAGACTCAATATAAGCCATAAGCAGAAACCCAGCAAGTATCATTACCATAAGTATAAAATAGGGAAATGCAGGACCATATGCTCTTGCTGCAATTCCACCAGCATAATAAGCACTTGAGCCAAAATCAGTTATCACTATGGATGCAGCTCTCCAAAAAGATATAAAACTAAGCACAGCAGTTGAAAGAGCAAATATTCTTTTTACCTTTTTCATCTCTGAAATATTACAGAATATATCTTAGAAGGTGTAAGCGATATAAATTCTGAGGGATTTTTAAATACAGAGGCAACAGTTGATAGTATCTTGAGGTGTTTTTCAAAAAACTTTTTATTGAGAGGAGAAATTAGTGTAAAACATATCCATATTTTTTTATCTTCATCTAAGATAATAGGATTTTTAAGAACAACAAGCGAAGAAAAAAAATTTAGCACATCTATTCTTATATGTGGGATTACAAGACCGTTATCAAAAACAGGGGAAGAATACATAATTTCCTTTTTTTCTTCTATTATCTTTTTTATAACCTCATCGGATATATCATCGTATATCAAGGAGAGTGAAAAATCAATAAGTTCTTTTATATTTTTAAACCCTTCTCTTACGACAATATTTTTCTCCTTAAGGATACTCGAAAGACCAATTGTTTCGGTTTCTTTCATAAATATATTATATTAAATTTGAAAAATGAAAAAATTAGCACCTGTGATAACTTATTTTTCCTTTAAAAGTTTATAGAAACACCAAAAGGTAAGGCATATTATACTTCCCCATGTTATCACAATGAATATAATACCGGATGTTTTCATCTATTCTCCAAAATTCAATCTCTTAGAACTTTTTACAAGTATAATCATAAGTATGGTAAAACCTATAATAACTGCTCTAGCGCCCCATCTCCACAATTTATCTACATCAGATGCTATATTCTTCATAGTTATTATATCAGGAGCCTGCTGAAAAAACCATGCAACAAATATAGCAAATACAATTAAAGGAGAAAGATACTTAAGAATGTATTTAAACATAATAGGGACATTCATTTTGCTTCCTCTTGTAATCTCCTCCCATGCTCTATCAGCACCATATACCCACATAAATATTATCACCTCTATAAATGCAAAAAGCGAAAGCCCAAATGTTCCAATCCAGAAATCAAGTTCATCAACAGTTCCATGGTTGAAACCGAAAATAACTACTGATGAGGCGATAAAGATAATAGTGGCACTAAAATAAACCGCCTTTCTTCTATCCATCTCAAGTTCATCCTCTAAAAAGGAAACCAGGGGTTGAGTTAAAGCAACAGATGAAGTAATTGCAGCGATAAAAAGAAGAAAGAACCATATCATTCCAAAGATATTTCCAAGAGGTATATTTGCAAAAATTACAGGCATAGCAACAAATCCGAGATTAAATGCACCACTTTTTGCAATACTTAGTGTTTCATTAAAACCAAAAAAAGCAAATGCTATTGGTATTGCAATAGATGCCCCAAAAATCACCTCAACAAACTCATTTGTCATAACAGTTGTAAAACCGGTTAGTGCGATATCATCATCCTTTTTAACATAACTTGCATAGGTATGGATTGCACCACTTGCAATGGATGTGGTAAAAAAAATCTGACCAGCAGCACTAAGCCATACCTTTGCATCCCATATTCTTGAGAAATCGGGATTAAATATAAAACCAAGCCCATTAAAAACATTATTTTCAGGATGTAAGGGGTCTGGTGCTCCTATAGAAAATACCTTTATCATTAAAACAACAGAAAATATAAAAAGAATAGGCATACCTATCTTTGCAAGAACCTCGATACCCTTTGATATACCACCACGGAGTATCCATATATTAAGTGTAAAGGTTATCAGAAAGAAGATATATGCTAAAAGAGAAACCCCAAAACCTGAATTTACTCCCTGATAATTATTTAGAAAATCCTTCATCTGGGTAAAATTTCCCAAGGAAAAATATTTTTTAGTCAAACTGAAAAAAGAATAGGCAAGCGTCCATGACTCTATATAAACATAATAGAATATTATCCCAAGCGGAAGCACAACTCCAAGTATACCAATGTATTTTGCAATAGGATTTTTCCATAGAACATGAAATATTCCAACAACGCTTCCATGCCCTTTTGAACCGCCAAGCCTCCCCATAGCCCACTCAGCCCACATTATAGGTATAGCAAGAAAAACAAGAGCAATAAAATAAGGTATCATAAATGTCCCACCACCGTTTGATGCAGCCTGGACAGGAAATCTTAAAAAATTACCTATTCCAACGGCATTTCCAGCCATAGCAAGAACAAGTCCAAGTTTTGTATTCCATGTCTCTCTCTCATTACTTCCCATAAAACACTTCTTTAGAAATATTATATAAAAATTCAATAGATATTTTTTGCTATCTCATCCGTAAGTTTTAAAACTATATTTCTGATATCATAAAGGTTTGAGTTCATCTCAAATTCCTTTACAGCATTTTTTGAAACATCAACAAAATACATCTTAATACTGACCAAATCTTCGGAAATTTTTTTATAATCTCCAAAAATTGCAAAATCAATACCAAGTTTCCTTGCATAAGAAACCGCCTCATCTACATTTAAAGGAACCGATTTTATAGTATTTATATAGACACCATCAAGACTTGTAAGAACATTGTAATTTTTCAAAACAAGTGTCTCCTCTATAGAATTTGATATAACTCTTCCATATTCATAATTATCACCAGCAAAACCCAGAACTGATATCTTTTTCTTCAAAGAGAGCTGTTTCATCATAAAATTACTAAACTCCTTTTCCCTTTTTTTACTTCTTTGTGGTTTTCCGTATAAGAACTTAATAGAAAGAAAATGGGTTGTATCTATATTGGAATAGGGGACAAATGCATAATCAATATAAAAACCTCCAAACTCAAACCCAAGCCCACCGCTCGCAATAGAGCTCCATCCAAGATATGATTTGTTTTTAAAATTGACACCACCTCTTAGTTTTAGTTTCAGATCATCGTAGTCGGCAAAAAGATACTCAAATCCTCCACAAGGATAAGATGAATCGGATGAAGGAAATTTGTAATCAAAAAAACCACTCAGTTTCTTAGAATAAGAATACTTCACCCCAACATCAAATTCTATAGGAAGCGAATGATTTCTTATAAAACCAAGGTTTCTTACTACAAAGGAATATCTTGTTTGTTTACCTGACAGATTAAACCCGATATCAAAAAGAAGTGCAGTAATCTTACTATAGACCATATCAGAATATGCATATTTAATATTTAGACCAAATCTGTCTTTTTCTCCCATCGAATAATTAAAATTGACAATGTAGTCGGAAGGGGAAAAACTTCCAAGAATGTTTCCTTTTTCATCGGTCTTTATGAAATCACCATAATCAATATATGAAAAATAAAAACCATAAATTCTTTTATCCAGGTCCATATTCAGATAATAAAAATCAGATCTTCTTGCATCAACATTTATTTTCTGGAAATCAAGATAGAAAACGTTCTTGTATATAATATTTGTAGCGGATGCAGGATTTAAAAAAACATTATCAGGTGTAATATCACTAGAACCCGCCTCACCGCTTGCAAGAAATTTAGGGGAAACAGGTGAGCGTAGTATGTTTAAAACAGTGGTTCCTTTTGCTTGCGATGAAAACGAATTTTCAGGGAGCGTCCTTGAATAAACAGATAGATTGTATATAAAAAAAGGTAAAAGATAAAAAAAAATCATTAATCCTTATCTTCTATTTCTTTCTCAACTTCAGAAAGTATAAGAACAAGCCTTTTCCTAATTGTTTCTTTCTCTATATTATCAAAGTCATCAACTATATCTTGAAGATATTTAAATATGTATTTAGGAGTTGTTTTTAAACTCTGCTTGACAATTTTTTCATTATCCGTTCCAATTCTTGCAAAAATTTCATTTAACCTCTCTTCAATATTTTCTATTCTTTTCATTATTTTTTCAATCTCAGATACCTTCTCTTTATTTGAATTGAGTTCAGAAAGTATTCTTTCAAGAGATGAGTTTATATTCATTAGAAACTCAACCGCAGGACTTGTTTTTTTCTCATCTTTATCTTCTTCTGTTTCAATCTGCGATGAAAAAAGAGGAGAGGTGGTTCCAAATTCAATTTTTTCCACATCATTTTCCTCTTTTTTAACAGTAACATCATCATCTTTTTGTGATATAACCACTTTTATAGAATCAGTATTATCATAGGTATTACTATCCATATCATCCCTTTCTATTTGATCATTGTCTTTATTTCTCAGTTCCATATAATCCTTAATCGAGTTTGCAAGAACTATAGCAGAAGCAATAAATAAAACCAAGTAGATATAAAACTGAGGATCCTTCCATATTATATATGCTGTCATAACACTCTCCGCTAATTAAATTTAATAATTAAATTATACAAAATTAAAAAATCAAAAATTATAGTTCTATGACCTCACCTTCTCTTGCTGCAAAACATCTAAGTCCTAACCTTCTTTTTCTTACAATCCCATTAAAATGAATAACCATTCTATCAATCTCTCTATCAGTTCTATCTTGATTATGATGGAAGAAATAAAGTTTTTCTACATTTGCTTTAACAGCAAGTTCAAATGCCTGAGTGTATGTTGAGTGCCCCCATCCCTTACGATACTTGTATTCCTCATCAGTATAATCTGCATCAGCAATAAGGATATTAGCATTTTTTGCAAACTCAATATAATCATTAAAACTTCTGCCACCTGGATGAAGGTAGGCAAGTTCATTATCAGTAAGAAAAACAATACTTTTTCCATCTTCCTCAAATCTATATCCAAGCCCACCATTTGGATGACTTAGTTCTATTGGAAAAACAAATATGTTATTCATTTTCAACCCTCCTCTACACATACTTACAAAATTAAATTTAGCATCTATCTCATCAAACTTTACAGGAAAATTTGGCGGACGCATTGTTTTTGCAACAATCTCACGAAGTCCATCGGTATTATAAGCACATCCAGCCACTTCTATTTCATTTCTTTTGTCATATATAGGCGCAAAAAATGGAAAGCCAAGCACATGATCTGTGTGTTGATGTGTAAATATTATTTTTATTTTTCTGATACCCTCTTTTACAATCTCTTTCCCAAGTTTTCTAATGCCGCTTCCACAATCAACTATCAGAATATCGTTGTTTTTATCCCTTATCTCAAGACAGGTTGTGCTTCCACCATATTTTAAATATTCCTTCCCACATACAGGAATAGAGCCCCTAACACCCCAAAATTTTAATTTCATTACTCCTCTTTTTATAGGGGAATATTTCCTTTTTTAGGATTTATTGGATTAAGATTCTTATTTTTAAGAATACTAAAGGCCTCAATTATTTTTTTTCTTGCAAGTTTTGGTTCAATAACTTCATCTATTGAAAGTGTTGATGCTGTTTGATAGGGAGATGCAAATTTTTCGCTATATTCATTTATAAGTTTCTGTTTAAGGGATTCCCTTTCCTCTTCCTTTGCTTGGGAGAGTTGTTTTGCATAAAGTATTTCTATTGCACCACTTGGTCCCATTACAGCAATCTCAGCACTTGGAAGAGCAAAGTTTATATCACCACCAAGATGTTTTGAACTCATAGCAATGTATGCACCACCATATGCCTTTCTAAGTATCAATGTTACCTTTGGAACCGTTGCTTCAGCATAAGCATAAAGCAATTTTGCACCATGCCTTATTATTCCTCCATGCTCCTGTTTTACACCAGGCCAGTATCCTGGAACATCAACAAGAGTAAGTATTGGTATATTGAAATTGTTTAAAAATCTTACAAACCTTGCCGCTTTATCACTTGCATCTATATCAAGAGCTCCAGCCATATAAGCAGAGTTATTTGCAACAACACCAACAACCTCACCATTTAATCTTATAAAACCAATAACTATGTTTTTTGCAAAATCCTTATGAACCTCTAAGAACTTATGTTCATCAGCCAGCCACCATATTATATGATGTACTCTGTATGGTTTTTTTGAGTCAAGAGCACAAAGTTTTTCAAGAAGTGGGATTTCTCTATCAGGTGGGTCCTGAGACATTATAACAGGTGGCTTTTCAGATGAATTTGATGGAAGATATGAAAGAAGTTCTCTTACAGTTCTAAAACACTCCTGTTCAGAGTTTGAAACAAAATGACATACACCGCTTTTTGAGGCATGGGTCTTTGCTCCACCAAGTGTCTCAAAATCAACATCCTCGCCGGTAGCTGCCTTAACAACAGCAGGGCCGGTTACAAACATATTACTAATCCCATTAACCATAAAAACAAAATCAGTAAGAGCAGGGGAATATACCGCACCGCCGGCACAAGGACCAACTATAACCGAAATCTGAGGAATAACTCCAGAACACTCAACATTTTTCCTGAATATCTCAGCATAACCATCAAGGCTATCCACTCCTTCTTGAATCCTTGCACCACCTGAGTCAAGAATACCAATAACTGGTATTCCAACTTTCTTTGCTATTTCCATTATATATGATATTTTTTTTGCATGAGCAAGACCAAGTGAACCACCAAGAAGTGTAAAATCCTGTGAAAATATTGCAACCTTTCTACCATTTATTTTTCCAAAACCACATATAACACCATCACCTTTTATATGCTTATCCTTTATCCCAAAATCAGTGCATCTTGACTCAACAAGTAAACCAATTTCATTAAAACTTCCTTCATCAAGTAGATATGCTATTCTTTCTCTTGCTGTAAGTTTTCCTTTTTTTCTCTGAGCTTCAATTTTATCTGGGGGGGATTGATTTAAAGCATTATTTATTATCTCTCTAAATTTAACAAGTTTTTGAGGAACTTCTTTTAAATGAAAAGTCTTTTTAGATGCTCCTTTTTTCTTATCTTCTTTTTTTTCTTCCCTTTTTAAGTCAGTATCATTTTTTGAAATTTCTTTGTTTTCTTTTTTCTCAACTTCTTTTATATTATCTTTTGACTCATTATTTACTTTTTTCTCATCCATTACAACCTCCACAAACAACACTAACAACAAAATTCTTACTCTTAATTAGTTTATAATAAATTTTATCAATTTTATAGACATTTAATAAACACTCAATATCTTTTGAAAAAGAAAGACCTCCATCACTTTTTACATTTATATCCTTAAAAACAAGAGAGGCACCTCTACCAATAGCCTTAGAAATAGCCTCCTTTATACTCCATATCTCAATAATTCTCCTACTCTCACAGGAAAGTTCTTCATCGTTCATAAAATCAGCAAAAAATTTCTTTTCTTTTTCTTCATAAAACTCAATATCTATTCCTATAAAAGGTGAAAAATCTTTGTTGAATGAGGCAGCAAATGTTTTATTTCTGTGTGAAATGGATACATAAAATATATCTTTACCCGCAATTACAAATGGCTTCCCATTTGGATCGTTTAAAATTGTTATACTTTTAAAATCTATATTTAGATAAGCGGAAACAAGTTTTTTTACAATGTATCTTGAGCATATCCATTCATATCTTCTTTTATCACTTCTAAAATTACAAAGATCCTTTTCAAAATCGTTAAGAAAATAAATATCAGGTTCTTTTTCCATATAACTAAACTCAAAAATTGGTGGAGGGGTTGGAAGGAAATTATAAACCTTTATCATTTAAAATTAGAGTATATTCATTGCAATCATTACATAGTTTTTAAGTTCAACCCATATTCTACCTTCATCATCAAAAGCATATCCATCATAAACGCTTCTTCCAAATTCATTAAATCCTTTAAATACAGAATAGGTATAGAGTTTATCCGGATCTTCGTTATTATCAATAACCTTAACCTCACCTATTGAATGAGGAAGTGTCATTCTGCTGTCTATATCAAGGTCACGCCATCCACAGGTTTGAAAAACTGCTTCTATAATCATTGGATGAAATATATATCTAAAATCACCTGTCTTTGTAAGTCGTTTTGATGGTTTCTTAAAAACACCTATAACAAAATCTCTATTTGATTCTATTATTCCATCAAGTACCTGAAAACTTGGTCCATGAAAGTATATCTTATAAATATCATCCTTTGCAGTTTTATATTTCTCTTTTTTCTTTGGAAGTAATATATCTGAAAACTTAACATCACCCTCTACATATCTTGCAGTAAAATGTATTCTTGTTTCACCCATTTTTACACCTTTTGGATTTATAAAATCACTTGTAATCATCATTGAAATAACCCTATCAGATTTCTCTGCTAAAAGATTTATATCAAGTGGTCTATTTTTGTAAAGTTTTATTGGTAATTTGAACTCAATATTAGTAAGTTTTTTTGGAAGTTCACCTGTAAACTTATATAGAATTTGGGCAAATGTTTCAAGCCCCATTACCCCAGGAAAAACAGGTGTCTCATTTATTGAATGATCACAAAGATACTCATCTGTTTCAATATCAAGTGTCTTTTGAGCAGAAAAATTATTTTTATCAAGGGACTTTAGTTTCTCTATAAAATGAAGTTTTATCCCTTCAGATATTCTTTTACCAGATACTTGTTTTTCTTCCTCTTTAAGTAATTGTTTATCCCAGTCAAGTTTACCAAGTGAACCTGAGTATATTATCTCTGGATTTTCTCCGAATGAGATCTCATCTGCAAGTGCATTCATAACCTCCTGGGGATAGAGAAACTCAACCTCCTGTGACTCAAGGAATGCTTTTACACCAGGTCTCACACCCATACCTATATTCGCAATTGCTGTCATATCTATCGCAAATGCTTTCTTACCCATATTAAAAAGGTTTATTGCAAATTTTGATATATAATCCGATGCAGCAGAATAATCTGTCTGACCAAGATTACCAAATTTACCAGCAATGGATGAAACCATAACCCATAGACCATCTTCTTTAACAATACCTTCTTTATAGAAATTTACAGCACTATTTGCCTTTGTATTAAAAACAAGAAGGAATTCTGATGTATCTTTATCAACAGCAAGTTTAGATCTCTCAAGCCCAGCAAAATGAATAAGTCCATCAACCTTATCAAATTTTGATCTTATATCTTTTATCACATTGGAAAATTGTTCTTCATCATTAAGGTCGCACTTGTAATAATAAACCTTGGAACCAAGGGCTTCTATTTCTTTTATCGTCTTATAAAGATTTACACTATCTTTTAATCTTGTAAACTCTTTTTCAACCATAACAGGTGTAACTTTTTCATATTTTGTTTTTAATTGGTGCATAATAACCTTTTTATACTCATCAAGTTCCTTATCATCCATAGATGCAAATTTTGATGCATCCTCCTTCAGTTCAATTATATCAAGTATTATTATATCCGGTTTCCATCTATACGATGCAATCCTTGCAAATAGAGAACCAAGTCCCCTTCCTCCTCCAGTTATTATGACTTTTTTCCCTTTAAGAGTGAAGTTTTCTTTTTCTCTTTTAAGTTCTAATGGTTTTCCAACAAGGGTATATCTCTTACCATCTCTATCGTATGAAACAGCGGCTCTTTTATCTGAGTATTGTACTTCATAAAATGATTTTTTTACAATATAGACCATATCAGCATTTTTTGGAAAATCAATAACTTTAACTATAGCATTCTCATTTTCTTTTCTCAAGCACAAACCAACACCAAAAATTGCAGCATATATAGGATCATATGTCTCTTTTGTAATGTATCCAAAACCACCATCAAGTGTCGTTACAACAAGTATAAATTTTGAATAATCCTTGCTTATTGAATTTATTGAACTTCCAAAATACTTTGCAGCAATAAAAAGAGGAAGAACATAATAATTCACATCATTTTTAGGATTGGTTGAAGAATCAAGTTTCTTATCAACACATCCCATAAGATAAACAATACCGTTTATCTCTTTCTTTGAAAGTTCCTCAATTACCTTCTTATAATCCTCGGTCTTTGAAAAATCAACAACATAACTGTCCTTAATTTTTGTCTCAGTTGATGTAATTATTACACTGTTTATACCCAATTTTAAAAACTCATTTCTAAAAAGTTTTATCAGTTCTATATCTTCTCCGATGATTAAAGCAGGTTTCGATGGATCAAATTTTCTTATCGTCTCATCACTTACTTTGCATTCAACAATTGAAGGAATATATCTTATATTTCTTGTATGCTTGTTTTCAATCTGTGAAAGGACACTTCCAATATCAACTTTAAATTCTTCTTTTTTCTCTTTCTCAACTACCTCAGTTTTAGAGAAAGAATCCTTTTCAGAAACACTTACATTAGAAGATAAAACACTGTTTGATTGAGATTTATTTTCAACCGATTTTGACTTATTCTCAAGAACAAATCTTATGCAATGCCTTATTGTCGGATAATCTTTTAAACTTAAATTCTCCTGCCTTGGTATCCCATAATACTCCCTTATCATTCCAAATAACTCTGCTTGCTTGACTGTATCTATTCCAAGATCCGCCTCCATATCTAAATCCAAATCAAGCATATCCTTAGGATAGCCGGTCTTCTCCGCTATCATATTCACTATCGTCTCTGTGACCTCTTTCTCATCAAGTTCTGTCTTGGATTCTGTTTTTGGTGTAATTTCAACTTTTGCTTCTGTATCTGAAACCTTCTTATCTTCTTCAACAACTACACTTTCAACTTTCTTCTCAACTCTAACATCTGATTTTGCTCCTTTATTTTCAAGAACAAATCTTATACAATGCCTTATTGTCGGATAATCTTTTAAACTTAAATTCTCCTGCCTTGGTATCCCATAATACTCCCTTATCATTCCAAATAACTCTGCTTGCTTGACTGTATCTATTCCAAGATCCGCCTCCATAT
>Ga0272449_1001560_pt1 | contig 23147 bp, 22 predicted proteins | sample YNPCB0241_FD_198679 | JGI IMG/M metagenome (GOLD analysis project Ga0272449, IMG submission 198679) | Hot spring sediment microbial communities from Yellowstone National Park, WY, United States - YNP-CB-024-1 | ecosystem: Environmental > Aquatic > Thermal springs > Hot (42-90C) > Sediment... | reverse complement strand
CCCCAAGGGTGGGTGCCCATTGAAACTCTTTAGATGTTAATCGCCAAAGTCCAACTCCATATCACCTTGTAGCATTCACCCCCAAGGGTGGGTGCCCATTGAAACCTTGCGTTTCCGCGAGCGGCGGCACGGATGCCCGCACCTGGTAAGCGCCCACGCAGTGGATTTTCGACATGGGGCAACTGCTGCCCCCCTCCTAACCTCCCCCGCACACGGGTGAGGAACTCCCCTGGCAAGGGTACATCCGCTTTCGTCCTCACCCCCGATCCCTCTCCCACGCGGTGGGAGCGGGGCGTAGGGGCGCACGGCAGTGCGCCCTGCACGATTCCCCCTCGCCTGCGTGCGGGAGAGGGGGACACAGAGAGCAAATCGGCGCGAAGGGGATTACTCCGCTATGAGGATATAAACCCGCTGCCGATCGTTCACGGCGAAGTAGAGGAGCCAACCGCGCGGGGAACCAGGAGACGGCTCCGACAAAGCGGAGAAAGAGTACCCCCGTCGCGGGGATTCGCCTGCGTCTTCGGACGGCAAGGTGATGAGGGGCTTGTCCAGCCGCTGCACGGAGCGCCCGATACGGAAGTGGGGCGGCGGTGGGTCGCCAATGCGCGTCGTCATGGTAATCCTCTCACCCTGACTGCCGATGTGAACTGAGAGGCTGCCATAGTCGCTCTCGTAGACATATCGTTTGAAGGGCGCGTCCGCCCAGTCGGGAAGGGCGGGAAGGGGGCTCTCGAACGCCTGCAGGAACAGCGCCCGCTGCTTGGGCGTCATCCGTTCGAGCAGGAGCCGCTCGCCGCCCAGCGCGGCTTGCCGCTGCTGGGGCGACAGCGACGCCCAAAACCGCAGCGCGGGCAGCGCGACCATGAGGTTCTCCAACGGCACAAGCGTCTCGTGATCGGTAGGCTGCTCCGCGAGGCGTATCCAGCCTTCGGCGCGGGCAATCTGCATCGGCGTCAGTTGCGTCGCGAAGGTCGCCCACTCGTCCAGCGTAATCTCCTGCTTGGCGCGGAGCTTCTGCTCCAGCGGTTCGAGCAAGGATTCGGGAATCTCGGACGGGCGCAGCAGCGGGTACGCCCGATAGCGCGCCATCAGCGTCTCGCCTTCCAAGCGTACCCAGAAAAGCTGACGGCGCGCCTGTTCGAAGTCCACCTGTGGCGTGCGCTCCCGCTCCTCTCGTCCAAACAGGCAAATGCGATAGGCGTCGGCGTACAGGTCCAGCCCGTGCTCGCGTGCATAGCGAATCAGCACGACCAGCGGGCTGCGCCGAATTGGCTCGGGGATTGTCAGCGTCGGGGCGCGCGTGGGGGTGGGCTGCAGCGCACGGAACGCATCCGCGTCGCTGTGCCACTCACGCCAGACGGCGCTTTGGGGGTGCTGGGCGAGCGCGTCTTCGGCAACCGCGTGCGGGCGCATAATCTCCCACAAGGTCGCGCCTTCTCCGCTGCCGTATTCCGCATAGATGATATATTGCAACTCAAGCGTTCTGGGGTCGACCGCCAGCCGAACGGTTATCTTTTTGATATCGTCGTTCGTTGTTGCACGCTCGTACTCTAAAACTTGCTGTTTGAGCGCGTCGGGGAGGGGAAACTCGCCAGGTGCAGGATGGCTGGAGAAGGAAACCGTCTCGCCCTGTGCGATTCTGCTCACTACGGAATCGGGTAGTGCCGCCAGTGTCTGCATCGCCAAATAAACTTTCGGGTCTGTGAGCATCGCTTTGAGCAAGCCTTTGGCTTCGGGCGAGAGGCGGCTGTTGGGGTCTTCGGCGAGTTTCTCCAGTTGCTGGCGGTTGTGGCGTCGGAGGAGTTGAACTGTCTCGCGGAGCGGTTTCTGGATGGTGTCGATGCGCCACTGTTCGTAGGCGCGCAGCAGGCTCTGCTCGCGGGCGCGTTCGGACGCGAGCTGCGTGAGGCGGTAGCCATTGCCGTCTGTGCTGGGCTGCCAAGCGTAGCGCAGCGTCTGGGCAAGGCGCGTCAATATCTCGTGCGCAGGTCGCTCGCGCGTCAAGATGCAAACCTTGTCCTCGGCAATCGCGCGGTCGGCGTACAACGGGACGCCCGTCGCCTCTTGCACCGTGCGCAGCACCTCACGCAGCGACGCGAACGGCTTCTGAATCGCGAGCGTCTCTTGCAGGCGCGAGTCGTCCTGCAGGCGCGCCTCCTGCGCCAGCAGACCGCCCCAGAACACGACCCCACACAGCACAGCGCAAATTCGCATGGCGTAATTGTAGACGACTCGCGCCGCGCGCGGTTGCACGCGCCCACAGGAATCCCACGCCCGACGCCGAACCTACACCCCGTGCGCGAACTGGTGCGGGAACTGTGGGACTACCGCGAGCTGCTGCGGACGCTGGTGATCCGCGAGCTGCGCGTGCGCTACAAAAACTCCGCGCTGGGCTTCTTCTGGTCGCTGCTGAACCCGCTGGCGACCGTGCTGGTGATGACCGTCGTGTTCAAGTATGTGATGGGCATGCGCATCGCGAACTACTCAGCGTACATCCTGGCGGCGTACCTGCCGTGGACCTTTTTCCAGTTCGCGCTGCTGGATTCCAGCCAGACGATTCTGGTCTATATGCAGGTGATTCGCAAGATTTACTTCCCGCGCGTGCTGTTGCCGTTGGCGGCGGTGCTGTCGAACTTCATCCACTTCCTGCTAGCGATGGGTGTGCTGTTTGTGTACCTGTACGGGTATGTGGGGACGCCGTTGCAGGTGGGGCTGCTGTGGCTGCCTGTGGCGATGCTAAGCCAGTTGCTGTGGGTGGTCGGGCTGGCGGCGATTATCGCCTGCTGGAATGTGTTCTACGAGGATGTGAAGTACCTGGTGAGCGTCGGGCTACAGCTGCTGTTTTTCCTGACGCCCGTAATCTACTTTTCGGAGCAACTGCGCTACACGACGCTGGTTCCCGAAGCGTATCGCGAGGGGCTGTTCTGGGCGTACCATGTGTTGAACCCGATGGCGACGCTGGCGATGGCGTACCGCAAGGCGATTCTGCCGCCGATTACAATTGTGCAGGAGAACGCCGCGCTGGGTCAGGCGACGCAGTTCCCCGATATGCCCCTGCCCGTATGGCTGCTTGGGCTGAACCTGCTGCTGGGGTTGGGCGTCGCGTTGCTGGGGCTGAGCTACTTTAGGAAACGCGAGTGGGAGTTTGTGGAGCGACCATGAGCCGAGAGGAGCTGTGCGCGTGGCTGAAGTTGCTGCGCTTGGAGTTCTCGCCGAGCAAGGTACGCGCGTTGCTGGAGCGGTTCGGCGACGCGGAGGGCATCTTGCGTGCGCCTGCGGGCGCGCTGCGTGAAGTTGCGGGCATGCGCGAGGCGGATGTCGTCGTGATTGAGCGCGCCGCCCGCGAGCCGATAGAGGTTCCCGCGCCGTTGCAATCGGGCGAGGCGCGTCTGGTGCTGGAGACCGACCCCGACTTTCCGCGCCCGCTGGTCGGGCTGCCCGACATCCCGCCCGCGCTGCTGGTGTGGGGCGCGTTGCAGGAGCGCGACCGCTTCGCCGTCGGTGTGGTGGGCACGCGCCAGCCGAGCGCGTATGGGCGCATGGTCGCCGAGCGGTTCACGCGCGATTTGTGCGAGGCTGGGCTGACGATTGTCAGCGGCGGCGCGCTGGGCATCGACACGGTCGCGCACCGCACAGCGCTGGAAGCAGGCGGGCGCACGGTGGCGATTTTGGGCAGCGGCTTGGGCAATCCGTACCCCGCCGAGAACCGCGCGCTGTTCCGACGCATCGCCGAATCGGGCGGCGCGGTCGTCTCGCAGTACGCTTGGGACGCGACGCCCGACCAGTGGCGGTTCCCCGTGCGCAATCGGCTGATTGCCGCGTGGGGGCTGGGCGTGCTGGTAGTGGAAGCGCCTGCGCAGAGCGGCGCGCTGATTACCGCCCGCCTCGCCGCCGAGTACGGACGCGAGGTGTTCGCCGTGCCTGGCAGCATCGACAACCCCAAAAGCAAGGGCTGCCACGCGCTTATCAAGGACGGCGCAGCGCTGGCAGAATCGGCAGAAGACATCCTGAGCGCCCTGAAAATCGCCGCCGAGCCGCGCGAGCGCGCCGAGAGCCTGCCCCTGCTGACCGAAGTGCAGGAACGACTGCTGGGGGCGTTGGACTTGGAGCCGCGCCATGTGGACGCGCTGGCGCGGCAGGTGGGGCTGGCGGTGCATGTGGCGCAGGCGGAGCTGACGATGCTGGAGATGCAGGGGCTGGCGCGACGCATGCCGGGCGGGGCGTTCGTGCGCGTGCTTTAGCGACGACTGCCCACCCGCCGCGTCTCGCTGCGGTACACCTCCGCCAGCCCGTGAAACGGGTTGTTGCGCCACGCCTGCTTGAGCTTGATCAGCGCGAACTTGAGCGTCTTCGCCGCTGCCTGCTTCGTAACGCCCAGCTGCTTACCAATCTCCTGCAGCGTCCAGCCGTTGAGGTACTGCTCGCACACATATCGCTGGCGCGGGGTCAGGTTCGCCCGTTCCAGCACGCTCTGAATCTCCACGCGCTCCAAGTAGGCAATCGCGCGCCGTTGCGGATCGACAAGGTCGTGCAGTTGCGTCTGCAGTTTGCGGTGGCGACGCAGCTTGCGCTCGAACGAATCCTCGCGTGTGAAGGGATACTCTCCGTTGCGCTCCGACGCAATCCAGAACTCCGTCTCTTGGGCTTGCATGACAACGCCTCCACCCTTTAGGATGGGTTAGTATACATTTGTATACCTTGCGAGGTGGAGCGGAAGTCAAGGGGTGGGGCGGATGTTCGAAGGTAGGGTTGGGTAGGTCTCTGCGCCTAAAAGCCCAGTGGCAGCCCGCCGCCGAGACCGCGAAGCAGTTCCAGCCCCTGTGCGTTAATCGCGAAATACTTGCGGATGCCGTACTGCTCGCACACGCGGGTGAGTTCCTCGTCGGCGCGCGCAAAGAGCGCGTCCAGCTCGCTTTGCGCAGAGCCGAGCATGCTGGTTAGCCCGCCGACATCGTTTTCGATGAGGCTCTTTTCGATTTGCGAGATTTTTGTGATATATGCGCTCAACCCCGCGAAGTAGGCGTCGGCGAGCGTTTGGCACTCGGGTGGCGGGGGCACACTGCGAAAGAATTGGAGCAGTTGCGCCCACTCGCGCTGGCGTTGCTGGTAGCCTTGACGCAACTTCTCGCGTTCGCGTTCGTAGTCTGCCTCCGCCTTGTCGAAATCGCCTTGCGCGATACCGCCCAGCGCAGCCGCGCGGGCGAGCGTCGCCTGCACCAGCATGCTCATCACGGGGGCGATATTGCGCTCCATGCGACGCCGTCGCTCTTCGGTCTCGCGCAGGTGCTCCAGCCAGTCAACCACATGCTTGGGAGGCGGTTTGGGGGCTTCGGTTTCCAGCACGCTGGGCGCGTCGACTTTGGGCGGTTGCGCCTCCAGCACGCTGGGCGCGTCGACTTTGGGCGGTTGCGCCTCCAGCACGCTGGGCGCGTCAGGCTTTTGCAGATTCGCGCGGGTGATCAGCCCCGACTGCGTGCCCACCACGAACGCAATCGCCATCAGCAGCAGCACCCCGACGCCGATTGCCCACCACTTGGCTTTGGAGTTCGCGCGTGTGGGGGTTGGGTCTGCCGTGTTGGGAACGCTCATCGTCGCGCCGCTCAGCGCACGCCCGCACCCCGCGCAAAACCGCGCGTTCTCTGGAATCGCTGCCCCGCAATAGTTGCATTTCACCGCTGTAGCCCTCTACCGCTTTAGAGTATACCCGCGCAAAAAGGTTCCTGTGAACTGCCGAAAATCGTTGCCCTTGACGGAGCCGACGCATAGGGGCGACCTGCTCACCGTGCGCCCTGCACGACTACATCGGCGGGCGGTCTGCCCTCCAGAAAGCGCAGCACATTCTGGATGACGCCCTGCGCAATGCGCTGCTGCGCCTCCTGCGTGACGCCTGCGCCGTGCGGGGTCAGAATCACATTCGGCAGGCGCAGCAGCGGGTGGTCAGGTGGGGGCGGCTCTTGCGCGAACACATCGATCGCCGCGCCGCCCAAGTGCCCCTGCAGCGCTTCCACCAGCGCGCCCTCGTCCACCAGCTCCGCCCGCGCCGTGTTAATCAGGAATGCGCCCCGCTTCATCGCCAGCAGCCGCTCGCGCCCGAACAGCCCGCGCGTCTCGGGCGTCAGCGGCATATGCAGCGTAAGGATGTCGCATTCGGGCAGCAGCGCGTCCAGCTCCAAGTAGGTCACGCCCAGCGACTCCTCCTGCTCTGGGGGCAGCGGCTGGATGTCGTAGTAGAAGGTGGTCACGCCGAAGGGCAGCATGCGTGTTGCCACTTCGCGCCCGATGCGCCCCATGCCGACGATGCCCAGCGTCTTGCCCTGAATGTCCCGTGCATGCGCAATCCAGTACGGCAGCGACCACTGCCCCTGCGCCAACTGGTTGTGCGCAGGGATCAAGCCCCGCATGAGCGCGAGCGCGACCATCACCACATGCTCGGCAACGCTGACCGTGTTTGCGCCCGTGACGGCGGCGACGGTGATACCCAGCTCGCGCGCGGCGTCTAAGTCCACATGGTCAACGCCGACGCCCGCGACCTGAACGAAGCGCAGGCGCGGCGCAGCCTGCAACATCGCGCGGGTGAGCGGAGTGAACGCGGTGGAAATCAGCACCTCCGCGTCGGGTAGGTGCGGCTCCAGCTCGGCGGCGTTCGTCGCCAGCTCCACCGTGTGCCCCGAAAAGAGCGCACGCACCATCGCCACCTGCGCCTGTACCTGTTCCGAAGGGGGTAGGATTGCGACAACCTTCATCGGTATGCCTCCGCCGTAAATGTTCACCATGCGCTACGGGTTTCCTACCGCCTGTAGGATGCGCATCGTGCGTTGCAGGGCTTGCTCCAGCGGCGCGTTGCTTGGCTCCACCGTGATTTTGAGCCGCTCGTTGTCCCAGTCGGGCGCGCCCTTGCCCTGCCACACGCCGTACAGGCGCACAGTCGTGCCGTCCGCGCGCAGGTCTAACCGCCCGTAGACCACCGCCAGATGATACAGCAGCCAGCTGACCGCTTCCCAGTCAGCCCTGTACGCTTCGTCTACCTCCGATGGGTAGCGCACCAGTAGCGGGATGAGGTTCCGACGCCCGCCGCAGCGCAGAATAAACTCGTTGTCGGAACTCAGCACGACGACCTTGCGTCCTGCAGTAGCGGCGAAAGCGGCATACGACTCGATGATGCGTCCGTCCGCGTCGGCATCATCGGCAGCGTCCACAAGCTCATAATTGCCCGACTGTAGTATCTTGTTCCACTCCGCCAACGCCAGCAGGCGCAGGCGATCCGAGAGGCAGTTCTGGTTGCTGAAAATCTTTGCAATCCGCACGCTTGGAAACGCGGCATCGAGCGATGTCAAAAACTCGTACAGGATTTTGCCTTTGCGTGTGTCCAATTCATCGCGCACGGCTTGCGCGAGCAGGCAGTTTGGCTCTGGGCGACCGCGCTGGGTGGGTTTGAGGTACAGCGAGTAGAGGCGGTTGCGCAGCGCGTTGTTGTCGAAGGCGAAGTAGTAGATATCGCCCCCGCGCGCGGGGTTCGACTGACGCGCCTGCTCCAGAACCCGCTCCAGCTCGCCCAGGTTCTCTGGCGGTACAATCCCCGCAGTACGGAACGCCTCGCACAGGCGGTTATGGTCGGGCACCTCCGCCATCACCTGTGCCGCCGTGTCGTTAGGCAGAGTTGCCCGCACTTGCTCCTCGACTTGCTTGTGCCGCTCACGGTACGCGGTGGAGCGAATGATCCCCTCGATGTGCGCCGTCGCTTGGGCAAGGTCTACCGTGAACAGCGTTGTGTTGTGCAGCAAGGGCGTATCGACCTGCACGCGGTCACCCAGCAGGTTCAGCAGCGCCATCATGTAGCGTTGCGGCACGAGTATCATCGCTCACACAATCTCCAGAAGGTTGTAGAGTCGTTGCTGGTGGCGTGGGATGAGCGGGTGGGGCACATGCTCGTAGCGTCGCCCGTACAAGTGATTGTAGTAGAGGCGCTCTAAGTTGAGGTCGGCTCGCCTGCCCAGCGCCAGCCCGAAAGCCGACATGTATTTTCTGCCCGCCGTGATGTCCAACACGACCTGCTGACACTGTTGTCGCGCGTCGAGCAGTGTCCGATTGAGCGTCTGGCGGAACCCCAGCAGGTCATCCTCGTCGATGGGGCGCGTTTCGATGACGGGGTTTGGGACGCCGAATTCGGGCAGGATGGCGCGCAGGTAGCGCGTGACCTCCTCGAGGCTGCGCTTCACCTGCGGCTGCTCCAGCGACCCCAGCAGGTAGATGTGCGTGGGCACGATGTCCTGCTCGCACGCCTGCCACAGCGTGTTCACAACCGCCATCGGGCTCCAACCGACAACGGTGACCCACGCACGCTTCGTTTCGGTCGGCATATCTCTACCCTGCCACGATTGCGCGGGTCAGTTCGGCAGCCTCCGCTTCGGCTTCCTCGGTCTCGCGGTAGAGTTGCTCCAGCGTCAGGCTCCGCGCCCGCGCCAGTCGGTTATCCCGCCGCATGAACTGGTTCATCGCGTAGCCCAGAAACTCCTCCTTGTCCAGCCCGAAGGGCATGTTCGGCTCATACGGCTCGAACACCTCTTGTACCACGCCCAGCGCGTAGGGCAGCAGGTCGTTCATCCGCTCCTGAATGGCGTTCCAGACGGGGTCGCCATGCTCGGCAATCAGGCGCGAAAGCAGGTACACCCCGAAGGCAATGTGGCGCGCCTCGTCCTGCATCATCTTGCCGATGCCCTGCACCAAGCCAGGCATCTTCTGCTGGCGTTTGTAGGCTTGGAAGAACCCGTAGTAGCCCGTCTCCGCCAGCACGCCTTCTACGATCATGTTGTAGGTCACGGACGCCTCCGCTTGGGCGACGGGCGAGTCGTCATAGGTGAGGCGGTGCATCGCCTGCGGCAGCGCCTCGTAGAAAATCTTGCGGTACGACGGCGAATGGTAGCGCGAGAGGTCTTCCCCGCGCACGCCCGCGACCTCCGTCAAAAAGCGGTTCATAAACTCCACATGCTTGGCTTCCTCGAACAGGAACGAGGTCAGGAACATCTCCTCCTCAAGGCGTCCCTCGCGGGCAATCACCTGAATCAGGGGCAGCAGATCCAGCGTCACGCTCTCCTCGCCCGCTTGGAACAGTGAGATGAGGCGCAGGGTAGCGTCTTTCTGCTCGTCGGTGAAGGTCTCCCAGTCGGCGCGGTCTTGCGTGAGATCGATAGCGGCGGGGTCCCAGACGCCTAACTTCTTGGCTTTCTGGAACATCTTCAGCGCGGGGTGTTCGCGGTTCAGCCCCCGCGCGCTGGTCGTGAGAAACTCCGTGTGCGTCATCATGATTTGACCACCTCGTCAGTCGGAAATCATACCCAACGCCTCACCGAATCAGGTTGGGATCGGTGACGCGCTGTTCGCGGATGCGGGTCTTGGGCTTGGAGTGCGCTTTGAGTTCCGTTAGTAGCGCGTCGTAGGCGGCGCGATCGACGGGAATCGACACAGGCTGGTTGCGCTTACTGGAGAGGATGAGCGCGTTGATGACCTCGACCGTGTTCAGCCCCTCGTCGCCGGGCGCGACCAGCGTCTCGTCGTAGAGAATCGCGCGGGCGAAGTTCTGGATTAGCGCAGGCTGCCCCTCCAACGCGCCTTCGGGCTTGGGGGGAATCGGTGGCTCGATGCGCTCGGCGGGGATGCTGTCCCACATCCCTTCCGCCTCGTAGGTGAACTGGCGGATGGAGTGCTTGAGCCGCCACACCTGCAGCTCGCCGTCGTGCAGGCGCAGTTTGCCCGTGTCGCCGCAGATTTCGATAAGGTTCTCGCCGGGCTCCTCGTTGGTGGTCGCGTACAGGTAGCCGTGTGCGCCGTTGGGGTACTCCACCAGCGCGAACGCCTCGTCTTCGGTTTCGATGTCGTGCAGGGCGGCGCGGGTGTGCCCGAAGACCCCGCTGGGCAGCCCACCCAGCCAAGTCCACAGGTCGATGTAGTGCGGCGCTTGGTTAATCAGCACACCGCCGCCTTCGCCTGCCCAAGTCGCTCGCCAGCCGCCCGAATCGTAATACGCTTGCGTGCGGTACCACGCGGTAATTAGCAGCGTGCGGCGCACCTCACCGATGACGCCCTGCTCGATCAGGCGGCGCGCTGCCTGCACTTCGGGGCGGAAGCGGTGCTGGTAGCCAATCGCGAACTTTGTGCCTGCCCGTTGCGCAGCAGCAATCATCTGGTCGGCTTCCGACACCGCCACGCACAGCGGCTTCTCCACCAGCACATGTAGCCCGTGTTCGAACGCGCTAATCGCTACAGGCGCGTGCCCATAGTGCGGCGTGGCAATCAGCACGGCGTCCAACAGCCCACTGCGGAACATCGCCTCGTGGTCGGTAAAGTACGGCACGCCGAACTGCTCGCCCGCGGATTGGGCGCGTTCAGGGTGCTTGTCGCACACAGCAGTCAGGGTCGCTTCGGGCACAACTTCCGTCAGGAATCGGCAGTGCCCCAGCCCCATACCGCCCATTCCGACAACGCCGAATCGCACGGTTTGCATAGCACGACGATTCGCGGGCGACGGCGCGAATCCTGCAACGCTTGGCAAGCGCGACGCCCGCGTGATGGGCGCGGGGCGTCGGATGTGGTTGAACGCGCTACCCGCTGAGGTAGATGTCGGGTCCCAGCGGCGGGCATTCGAAGGTATCCGCGCCGCGCTTGCGCAGATGTACCCCGTACCAGATGACGAGGTCTTCGTTCAGCGTGCGCTCGCCGTTCACATACTGCGTGATGTTGGCGAACGAGCCACTGTTGCCAATCATCTCGGTGCTGCGCGCTTTGACGACCCACACATCGCCTTCGCCCGTATTGCTGCGCTCGTGGAAGCCGTCTTTGGCGCTGGGCACAATCTCGGCGGTGAAGCCCGTGCTGAGCTTACGCACGCGCCAGCGCATGGGGCGGTTCGGCCAGCGCAGGCGTCGCGCCTCGATGCGAATCGGCTGCCAGTTCTCGCGCCGTGCGCCGCGCGGCGAGTCGGTCTCTTCCACCACCAGCCCGTCAAGACCGTCCAACGCGAAGTGCAGTCGCCAGTAGCCGTTGTGCAGGCGACCGATGCAGACGCAGCTGCTGTCGGTATACCCGTACAGGAAGCGCGGCTTGAGAATCCCACTTGGGTTGAACCGCCAACCCGTGATGTAGCGATACCAGCCTGCGGAACACTCGGTAATCAGCACCAGTTCGCCGTCGGTGTCTTCATAGACGCCCACGCCGCGGAAGTTGCCCGAATCGTTGCCGTCGTCGCAGATGGTGACGGCGCGCGTGCCAGCGTTGGCGAAACGCAGCCCGTTGCCCAAGTCGGTTCCTGTGCATTTGAAGCAGGTCTCGGAGTAAAGCCAGTCGCGGTAAGGACCGCAGCCGTTGTTGTCGTAAAACACATTCAGCACGGGCATCCCGCCGCGCTTAAGCACCAGCCGCCCGTTGTAGAACACATCCATGATCTCTACGCCTGAACCGTAGCTCTGTCCGTCGCCAGTAGAGCCACTGGGACGACGCACGAGCATGCTCCACACAGGATTGCCGGCGGGCCATGCGAGCGCTTGCCATGCGCTGCCGCCGACACTCGTACAGCCGCCGCCGGCGGGTGGTCCCCCACACGCCGCTGGGTAGAAATCGCTCCCGCCTGTACCGTATGCCGACACTTGCCTGTCGGTCAGGTCAATCAGAAAGTGCCCGATCTCCGATTCGCGCCCGCTGCCTGGTCGGAAGTGCAGTAGCACGGACACCATGCGGTGGTCGGGCACATAGTTCGGGAACGGGTCGATGCGCCCCCAGAGGCTTTCAGGCGCGGCTTCAGTGATCACAGGAGGCATGCCAGGCGTGCAGTAGGCGATTCCGCGGCGCAGCGGCTCGCCGTACTTCGGATCGGACGCCAGCACCTGCACGGCGTCGCGAAACTCCGCCTCGCTGAAGATGTCAGGCTGACCCTTGAGCGGGGTAATCTCCACGCGCTTGGGCGCAGGAAAATCCGCCTCAATCTGGTAGCCGAGATTGTTGTCGTAGTCGTAAATCACCAGCACCGCCTTGTCGGGGAACAGCACCCTGCCCGGCTCTGGGCTGGGCGGGTTGTGTAAGTGCGCTGCCAGCACATTGTAGCGCACCTTGTGCAGGAAGCTCAGTCGGGGATGCTCCCACAGCATGCGGGCGTAGTCGCGCATCTGTCGCTCAGGAATCACATAGAACACCCCTGAGCGGATATTCATGCCGCGAATAGGCACTGCCTCCTTCACGGAGCGAATAATCGGCAATCCAAGCGGATTATCTGCCTGCAAAGGGACTAAGGCATCAATCAGTTTCTCCATAGGTTCCTCCTAAGTGCAAAATCGGCGTCGATCTGCGGGCGGCGAAGGGTGGGTTCGCGCGCCTGCCCTAAGTATACCACGATTTGCGCGGAGCGCGCGGGTCAGGAGCCTTTTCGTTTGCGCGTTTTGAGGTACTGTTCTTCCAGTTGCTCTAACTGTTCAGGGGTGGGGCGTTGGGGGGCTTCCGCTGGCGCGCTTTTGGCGGCGCGGGCAGGAGAGGGCTTCGCTTCAGCGGTCGGCTTCGTCTGCCGCGCAGTCGCAGGCTTAGCAGTCGCCTTCAGTGGCAGCAGGTCGTCTTCCGCCAGCAGGGCGACATAGCGCAGATGGAACGACTTCTCGTCGTCGGTGAGGCGGCTGCGCGCCTCTTCCGAAAGGGAGTTCAGCCAGCGTTCGTGCATGCGGGTCTGCTGCTCGGCGTGCCGCTGCCGCACCGCTTCGGGCAGGCTCTCCAAGTCGAGGTCGACGGCGATCTCCTGTGGGGTGTAGACCTTGAGGACGGTTCCGACGGCGTTCGCCAGGTGGGGCGCGTAGCGTCCTTCCTGTGCTTCCTTGCCCTGCGCGTCGCGGGCGCGCACCTGCACCCGATCGCCTTCCTTGAACTTCGGCATGGCGGTATTATACCCGTTGGGGTAGACTCTTGGCGTCTGTATGAGGCACGCGCTATGAAACCGAACGATAACTGTTGTGCGCCGCCTGAGGTGTTCGACGCGCTCCAGCGGCTAGCGCCCAATGCGCCGCTGTTGGCGCTGGGGCAGACAATCTTCTGGGACGAGCCGATGAAGCTCGCCCTGCTGCACTGGCTCCCGACGATAGACCCGACGCGCCGCGTGCTGTTTGGCGTCCACGACACGGATTACTTCGCCCGTATGCGCACGCGCCGCCTGCCGCAGGGGGCACAGGTGGTCGGCGAGTTCGCGCTGTTGCCCCATAACGACGGCACGACGCGCGCGCTCTGGTCAGCGGCGGGCGAGATTGCGCAACTGTTCGGCAGTGAGACCGTACCGACGCTGAAGATGTTCGCACAGTATGGCGGGCAAGTGGCGCGTGTGGCGGAGTCGTGCAGCGAGGGTCAGGGCGTGTTCATCGACGCGCTCACGGAGGCGTGGGGCTGGCGCGGGCTGGCATCGCGCAATCCCGCGCCGCGCCCCGTGTGCGAAGTGCCCCTCTCGGCGGTCGCACCCGCGCTCGACGCGCTGCTGGAGTTCGGGCTGGACGGCTCGTGCCAGATGCTCGACGACGCTGACGCGCGCGCCCGCGCCTGCGAATGGGCATGGGCGATGCGCCAGCGCATTCAGCACTACGCCGCTGCGCGCCCCAACGACTCGTTGGCAGACCTGTATGTCGCGCTCTACCCTGAGTTGCTGGAGTCGCTCTACGGGGGCGCGCTGCCTGATACGGTGGGGTTTACGCGCACAACGGAACTGCTTCGGTTCAACACGCGCACGGCGGGGCTGCCGCGCTTCGCGCTGGTGGACGCCTTCATAAGCCCTGCGACGCGCCGCGCCTGCGAGGACGCCTACAACGCATCGGTCGCCGACTCGCCCATCTACACGCTCGACGAGTTCGGCGAGGGCGCGCTGCCGTTTGATTTGCTCATCCCGCAGGTGGGGCGCGGCACGCTGCTGCTGACAGAACGGTACTTGGTCGTGCTGACGCCAGAGCCGCAGATTGTGCGCTTGCCCGCGCCTGTTGGCGATATGCATGCGCTGGCGCAGGTCGTCGAATCGCGCTGGGGCGACGGCTGTGTGCTGGTCGGCAAGGCGATTACGCTTGTGCCGATGCTGGCGCACGAGTTTGTATTCGTGTTCAACGAGCGCGGCTCGCCGTATCTGACGCGAACGGCGCGCTTTCTGGCGCAGTTGCAGGCAAGTGGGGTCGCCGCGCGTGTGCACCCGATACTGCGCCTGCAGTATCCGACTTGGGACGCGCTGGGCGCGGCGCGGTGCGTCAACCTGCGCCTGCCGTCGCACCTGGCGCGTGCATTCAGCGAGCCGACGCTCTGCTCCGATGTGTTCGCGCTGCGCTGGCGCACGGTCGTCGCCGAGCAGCAGCAACTGCTGGCGCAACTTGCCCGTGTGCATCGCCCGCGCGATCTGATGACGCTGCTTGCCGAGCGGGAGGGTGACTCATGGCGCGAGCGGCTGGCGGACTACGATGCTTGCCTGCATACGCTTGCCGAGACGGTTGGCGCACGCGCCGACGCGCTCCGCCAGCAGGCGCACGCCCTGCACGCCGAGCGACGCGCCCTCATCGCCGAGATTCAGCGGCACCCGAAGCGGTTCAGCGAACTCGCGCCGCGCCTGCACGCGCTCAAGGCAGAGATTCGTAGGCTGAACACCGAGCGACGGCAAGTGGGGCGCACGCCTGACGCCGAAGCGCTGCGGGCGCGCGTCCGCCAGTTGGAATGCGAAGCGGAGCGGGCGCGACTGGCAATCATCCGCGACGCCTACCTGACGGCAGAGGGGCTGTTGCAAACGCATGCGCGACCTGCCGCGTGGTGGTTCCTACTGATTGGGCGCGCGTGGTTCGAGGCGTGTGCGCGGGGGCTGCAGGCGCGACTGGAGCCCCTGATGGCTACGGGCTAATCCCCAGCAGGCGTAGCGTCGCGAGTATCCACGCGCTGAGTTATACCAACTGCACGGTCAGAGTTTTTGCCCCCCTCCTTTAGGTTCCCCCCGCTTCGCGAGGGGAACCGCGCAAAGGTTCGGTTCCCCCTGCTCGCAGGGGGAACCTTAAGGAGGGGGTTCTCAACCTCGCTTGTTTTCGCAAACTTTGCCGAATCGATGGGTATAACGCCCAGCACGCGCAGTGCCGCCAGCACCCCATCGATGGGTTCCCAGTTGAGCGTTGTGGGTGCGGTTCGCACTTACTCGGATCGCGCGACCAGAGACTGCAGGGGAAGGTTATGGATCTCCAGCCGCTCTAAGGAGAGCCGTTGCTGTGCGTGGTCGATGTCTATACCCACGATACTGCCCTGCGCGTCGAAGTCTACCACGATGCCCGGAGCGACCTCCACAGAGTCCGCGCTTGCCTCCTCACGCAGCTCGATGTAGAGACTGTCTGTCTCTGGGTAATAAAGCAGTCGCATCAGTTTCCCTCCGGTTTGAAGTTTCGGTCGGGGAATGCGTTGTGAACCGTCTCCCCATCGGCTAAGGTGACCACACGCAAGTAGCGTCCGAGTTCAGGAACATACCCCCAGTACCGTATCCTGCCATCGGGTTGTACCTCCCGCTTGAGCGGTTGCTGGATGACTCTTTCGCACCACTCAGGTCGGATGTACGGTCGCTTTCGAATCACTTGTTCCAGAAAGTAGCATGTGGCTTTCACCGACAGCCGATTGTACCTGATCGGAAGCCCATTGAGCACCCCTGAGATTCAGCGGCATTCGGAGCGGTTCAGCGAACTCGCGCCGCGCCTGCATGCGCTCAAGTCACGGCTACGGGCTAATCCCCAGCAGGCGCAGCATCTTCAGCGTGCTGGGACGCTCGTTGCCGAAAAACAGCCACGATGCCTCCACCCAGAAGCCTGCAATCGCAGACGAATGCAGTGCGCCTGCTGACTGCTCAAAGATCTCGTAGTCTTCCTCGCGCCGTCGCGCCACCCGCACGACCCGCGCCTGCGGGTCTACCAGCCACAGCTCCGACACGCCAACCGCGCGATAGTCTATTTCCAAGCTGCGCCACTCGGCAGGGTAGATCGCGCGAGAACGGATTTCCAGCACCCAGTCGGGCGCGCCGACGATGGCGGACTCCGTGATAATATCCGCGCGCTCGCGGCGAATGAAGAGCAGGTCAGGCAGGCGGGCGCGGTACTCAGAGATTTTCACCGCCGTGCGTGAGCCAGAGACATATCCCAGCCCCTTCGCCTCCACATACGGGCGCAGTGTCGCGAGCAGCCACGCGCTAAGCTGCTCGTGTTGCCACATCGCCGCCATCGTGCGCTCCACCAGCACGCCGTCGATAAGTTCGTAGAGGTCATCGGCGTCCGTCACGCGCAGGTAGTCGTCCACCGTAAGCGGTCGCATCGCGTACTCCTTATACCAATCGCCGAACCAGAGTTCACAAAAAACAGCAGTTGCCGACCCCCTCCTTAAGGTTCCCCCTGCTCGCAGGGGGAACCAAACCCTGCGCGGTTTCCCTCGCGAAGCGGGGGGAACCTTAAGGAGGGGGGAAATTAAAAACTCTGGTTGCGCAGTTGACACTTACCACTTTACCGCGCCCTTCTCCTGCAGGCGCAGCGCCCATTTAATCCCGCCCAGCAGGTGGCGCTGGTACGCCGCGTCCTGCCACACATCGAGCCGATGCCCCAGCGCGGTGTAAAACACGCGCCCCTTGCCGTACTCGCGGCACCACGCCAGCAGGTAGTCGCCCTCTTTGCCTGCTTGCGGCGTGCCGTCGTCAGGGTGGCGATCCATCGACAACAGCACCTGCACGCGCGGGCGGTTGTTCTCCTTGAACAGGTAAATCTCGTCGAAGACCGTCCACTCCGGCGCGAGGTGCGCCACAGCGGGGTGTTCGGGCTGCTCCACTTTGGTGACCACTTTGGTCTGCTTGCCATGATAGGCGAACTCGCCCTGGAGCATATCTATGTATTCGGGGCGGTTATGGTAGGTGTCGGCAGCGGCGTGGATGCCGATAAACGCCTTGCCGCCCTTGAGCCACTCCAGAAACGCGCCCAAGTCGGGGATACCGATGTCGCCTGTGGTGTTCAGAAACACTACCCCGTCGTACTTGCCCGCGTTCAGGAACTCAGGCGTGAGCATTTTCTGCACATCGCCCGCGTCGCGGCAGTAGTCCACTTCAAACACGCCGCTGCGTTCGCCGATCTCCGCCAAGATTTTCTCGCCCAGTTCAATCGAGTCGGCGTGCCGAAAGCCCGCCGTGTGCGTGACCACCAAAAGACGCTTCTTGCCCGTTTGCATGGTGCGGGTCTCCTTTTGTGCCGTTTCGGGGGAGTTGTCTGTTGTTGCCCCCCTCCCTAAGGTTCCCCCCGCTTCGCGAGGGGAACCGTGCGCAGGCGAAGGTCGTTCCGCTTCGCGAGGGGAACCGTGCGCAGGCGAAGGTCGCCCCGCTTCGCGAGGGGAACTGCCCCCCAACTTGGTTCCCCCTGCTTGCAGGGGGAACCTGTAGGAGGGGGTCATCTGAAACTGCGCAACTGTCTGCCCCACGAAAATAGGCGCGCCCCACCATCCTAAGATGCCGACCGCAAATAGCACGCTAAGCGTTCGCATAGCGGGATTATACCTACCGTGTGGGCACGGCGGTCTGTGCGCCGCGTCGCCATGCGACAATCGCCTCGCCCACCAGCCACACCGCCAACGCGAAGATGACCGCGCTCACGCCCAGCAGCAGCGTGTTGCCCTTCGCTGCAAAGCCCTGCATGCCGATTACCAGCGCGGTGAGCGTCGCGAGGAGCATAAAGCCCATCGGCAACAGCGTATACAGCGTCGGTCGCCCCAGCGAGCGCAAGTAGAGCGAGACCACCAGCAGCGACAGCGCTGCCAAGAGCTGGTTCGACGCGCCAAACAGTTGCCACAGCAACGCGCCGACCGACTTCAGCTCGCCCGTGACGGGGTCAGGGGCTTTCAGCAGCGCGAAGAAGCCGATCAGCCCCACCGCCAGCAGGGTGCTGAGCGTCGGGTTGACCAGCGGCGTGATGCGCCACGCGCGCCCCAGCTCTTGCAGGTTGTAGCGGATCAGGCGCGCGCCTGTGTCCAGCGTGGTGAGCGCGAAGCCGACCGCCACCGTCGCCACGAACACTTTGGCGAGGTCTTGCGGCACGCCGACCGCGCTAACGAGCGTGCCTGCCCCATGCACAAAGTTTGCCAGTGCGCCCTTGCCCGCCGTGAGCCAGTCGGGGTAGCGGGACTGCCATTCCGCGCCCAAGCCCGCTGCCACCGCCAGCAGCGCGAGCGTCGCCAGCAGCCCCTCCGTCAGCATCCCGCCGTAGCCAATCGGCAGCGCGTGGCTCTGGCGGTCTAACTGCCGCACGGTCGTGCCCGACGCCACCAACGAGTGAAACCCCGACACCGCCCCGCACGCAATCGTGATGAACAGCAGCGGGAACATCGGCGGCGCACCCGCAGGCGCAGGGTTGAACGCAGGCGCGCTCAGCGTGAACCCGCCTACCACCGCGCCCATCAGCAACAGCCCCATGCCCAGAAACAGCTGGAACGAGTTCAGGTAGTCGCGCGGCTGCAACAGCACCCACACAGGCAGTAGCGTCGCTGCCAGCGCGTAGCCCAGCAGCAAGTAAGTCCACAGCGGCGCGGTCAACTCCCACCCGAACAGGCTCGTAATCGGGTACTGCACGCCCAGCCACACAAATAGGAGGCTCGCCAACAGCGCAGGCAGCGTGAGCTTTGCCAGCGACACCCGATAGCGGTAGAACAGCACGCCCACTGCCAGCGCAATCGCAACCAGCGCGACGCTGGGCAAGACCGCTTCGGGCACATGCCCGCCCTCCGCGCCGCCTTCGCCTGGCGCAAACAGGTTCGCGATGTTAATCACGAACACGCCCATCGCCAGCGCAAGCGCGAAGATCCCGAACAGCAGAAACAGCACACGCGCCCGTGCGCCCGCCACATCATATGCTAAGTCCGCCACACTGCGCGCCCGATTGCGCAGCGAGCTATACATACACCCCAAGTCATGCACCGCGCCGACAAAGATGCAGCCCAGCACAATCCATAACAACGCGGGAACCCAGCCCCAAATCACAGCAATCGCGGGACCCAGCAGCGGTCCCAGCCCTGCGATGGAGGCGAAGTGATGCCCGAACACCACCAGCGGCGGCGCGGGCACAAAGTCGCGCCCGTCGCGCAGGGTGTGGGCAGGAGTCGGCTCGGAATCATCCAGCGGGAACACACGCGTCGCCAGCCAGCGCCCGTACCAGCGATACGCCAGCGCCAGCAACATCGCAACGCCCAACAGAACCAGTAGTGCGCTCATAGACGCCACAGGGCTGCCGTCGCCCTACGGCATGGGATTCGTTTCAGGGCACGCCGATTCCTGCAAGTGCGCCTGCAGGAAATGGTCGTGCCCGACATAGTAATGCACAGAATGCTCGGCGGGCTTGAACCACACGATGCCCTTCGGCATCACGGCAAACAGCGGCTCCACCACGCGATGCGCCTGCTCTAAATCAATCCGCCCGCCGTCCGTGCGCTCGACGCTGCAGTGCAGCAGGTCGTCCTCGCCCTCGAACTGCACGCGGTAGCCGTCCACTTCGGCGCGGTAGCGCTCGGCGGCGTCTAAGCGAATCGGCAGCCCTGCCTGAAGGTCTTCAAGTAGGGCGTCCAGCACGCGCCGAATCGGTTCTGGCATCACTTACGCCTCGATCGACTTGATGCGCAGGATGGTCAGTGGCTGGCGGTGTCCCCAGCGCTTGCGCTCGTTCTTCTTGGGCTTGTATTTGAAGCCGATGATTTTGGGCGCTTTGGTCTGCCTGACCACCTCTGCGACGACCTTCGCGCCGTCCACATAGGGCGCGCCGACTTTGATACCGTCGTCGGTGCGCACCATCAGCACCTCGCCAATCTCGATCTCGGTCCCTGGTTCCGCTTCAAGCTTCTCTACGCTCAGAATCGTGTTCGGCTCCACGCGGTACTGCTTGCCGCCTGTTTGGATAATCGCGTACATCGGTCGTTGCCTCCTGTTCAAGCGGGGATTATACCCAATCAGTGCGTGTGTCGTGCGCTACCTGCAAAAATACGAGTTTTTCTCGGAACAGGGAACTTTGGCACAGAAGTTGCTCGTCTAAGGGTAGGCTTACGCGGGGTTATTTCTCTGTTACGCCCGATTCGCCCCCAAGCCGCAAAGGAGGTCTATGATGATGATACGACGAGTGATGACTTCGGTCATGGTTGCCAGCGTGCTGGCAACGGGCGCATTTGCGTCCTGGAATGTTACGGTGATTAACAGCAGCGGGGTTCTCAACCCGCCGTCGACGGTGGTGTCTGTGCCGACGACTGTGATAACTTCGCTCCTGCCGCAGATTACCTTCCTGACGACTGCGGCGACGCCGAACCCGATACTGGTCGGCGACGGGACCGCATTTACCAACGGCACCTTTTCGGGCGCCTACTCCATCGCGCCTGCGTCCAGTTCCGCGGGCATGCTCACGGGCTTCAACTTCGTGATTTCGGGCGTGGTAGACGGCAGCGCGATGATCGTCTGGCAGAAGAAGGTCATCCGCAACTCGGACAACGCCATCCTCTACAACGACTCAGGGATGTTCGCGGGTTCGGGCTTCGGCGGCACGGATGGGTCGTTCAGCGTCGTGATTCCTGCCACCCTGTCAATGCCTGCCAACGATGTGACCGTGTACGAGAACTTCCTGTTGTTCGTGTTGCCTTCCAGCCCGACCTCCACAGCAGGACTGCTGTTGGTGGAGCAGGACTGGGTGCCTGAGCCTGCGAGCATGATTGCGCTCAGCAGCGGTCTGGTCGGACTGCTCGCGCTGCGCCGCCGCAAGCGCTAAGGCGTTTCCGCTGTATCCTCCTGATTGGGGCGGGCTTCGTGCCCGCCCTGTTTTTGTTTGACATAGGTGAAAAACGCCAAAAATACCAGTTTTTGCGCGAAAAAAGCCGTTTGGCACGCAAATTGCTTATTTAAGTGTCAGTGCGCGTCCCCAAACGCGCCAAACGAAACGGAGGAACCATCATGAAGCGAGTACTAACAACTCTGGGAGTATTGGCTGTGTTCACGAGCGCGTTCGCCTCGTGGAATGTAACAATCATCAACAGCAGCGGGGTTCTCAATCCTCCCAGCACGCCTGTAAGTGTGCCTACCATAGTCCAGAGCAACCCTGTGCCGCAGATTACCTTCCTGACGGCAGCCGCCACACCGCATCCCCTAATCGTCGGGATGGGCACAGGCTATACCGTGGGAAGCTTCTTCGGACAGTACACGATTAACGACCCGACGAACAGCCTGCCGCCATTGAACGGCTTCAACTTCGTGATTGCGGGGTATGTGAACGACTGGGGGCGCATCACCTGGTTCAAGAAGGTGGTGCGCAACTCGGACAACGCAATCCTCTGGCAGGCGAGCGGCGCCATCTACGGCGGCAACTACGCGGGTGGTGCGAACGGCGCGTTCAGCATCGTGATACCCGCCGCTCTCTCTGTGCCTGCCAACGATGTGACCGTCTACGAGACCTTCCAGCTTGGCGGCATCATCGACAGTACCTCTTCGGCAGCGCTGTTGCTGGTCGAGCAGGACTGGACCGTCGTGCCTGAACCTGCCAGCCTAATCGCGCTGGCGACAGGGCTGGGCGGCATCCTGCTGCGTCGCCGCCAACGCTAAGCGTACCATCCTCCTTTCGCAGGTGGACACACACGGGGCGGTCAGCGACCGCCCTTTTTTAGTAGCAGGAGAAACCGCCGCGCCCGCGAATCGTCCCCTTGTATGATGACGATGCAACGACGCATTTGGGGAGGCGTGTTTGCGTTTCTGTGCGCTGTGATGCTGGCAGGCTGCGGCGAGAACGGCAGGGTCGGCATCGTCTCTGGGACAATCACCGATGTTGACGGCAATCCTGTCGCCGATGCCGAAGTGTTCGCCGCCAACGCCGTCAATAGCCGCACCCGCTCGCTGCACAACGGCACCTACTACCTGACGAATGTGCCCGACCGCTTCACAATCATCCGTGCCCGCGCGGTCATCAACGGCATCGAGTACACAGGGCAGAATGTGGCGCAGGTGTTCGAGAACGAGCAGTCCAAAAATGTGAACATTATGATTGCACCTGCGAGCCGTCAGGGTGCAGTGGAGGGCTTTGTGCGCGACGCGCTGGGGCGCGGGATTGAAGGCGCGCGGGTGTTCGCAGGCGGCGCGCTGAGCAGTGCGCTGGCGGTCACCGACCGCCGCGGCTTCTACCGTATCGCAGGGCTGCCCGCAGGCTACGAGTACCCGATTGTCGCCTCCGCACCCGATTACGAGAACGACAAGCGCACGGTCTCCATCGTCGCTGGAGAGACCGCCCTCGTCAGCTTCACGCTGAACGACTCGCGCAACCGCCCCGTGCAGACGCCATTCAACCTCTCGGCGACGGCGTGGACAATGCCGCGTGTGCTGACCGCCACGCGCAGCAGCCCGCGCGAACGCGACGCCTACAACGCCATCCGCGCCCTGTTCGACGACAAGCCCCGCCCACGCCGCACCGTCGCCTCGCGCGCCACAAGCGACTACTGGATCGAAATCGACCTCAGCTGGGAGTATGAAGAGCAAAACAGCCTGCTGGGCTACGGCATCTATCGCGGGCGCACCATCGACGAACTCAACCGCAACGCGATTGCGTTTTTGCGCGACCCGCTGGCGGACTTCTTTGCGGACTTAGACCCCGCCCTGCAGCCGAATGTGACCTACTTCTACGAGATGGTCGCGCTGAACACCGACTACCTGAACGACCTACCCGGCACGGTGTCGGGGCGGAGCAACCGCGTGAGCGCGCGCCCGTTCACGCCCATCGCCATCACGCGCCCGTTCCCCAACGAAATCGTGGACGGTCTCATCCTGCAGTGGACGCCCGTGCCCAACGCCGACTACTATCTGGTGCTAATCTACGACCGCTTCCCCGACTATAGGGTCGCGCCCTACTTCCCCGCCGACCTGAGCAACCCTGGCGCAGCGAAGGTGTTCGCCCCTGCAACCTCGCTGGTCTACACGGGACCGCCGTTGGTCAGCGGGCGCACCTATTACGCCGTCGTGCTGGCGTTCACTAATGACCGCAACACGCGCGCGATTAGCCAAATCGTGCCGTTCCAAGCGCGTTAGGTATAATCCCTCGCCGATGAGCGAGCGCAAACGGGTGCTGACGGGCGACCGCCCCACGGGCAAACTGCACCTG
>Ga0272449_1001558_pt1 | contig 23208 bp, 18 predicted proteins | sample YNPCB0241_FD_198679 | JGI IMG/M metagenome (GOLD analysis project Ga0272449, IMG submission 198679) | Hot spring sediment microbial communities from Yellowstone National Park, WY, United States - YNP-CB-024-1 | ecosystem: Environmental > Aquatic > Thermal springs > Hot (42-90C) > Sediment... | reverse complement strand
TCGAATGCGCGACGCCTTTAGTCTCGAAGGCGCCCCAATTCTGCTTGAACCGGTCGAACGCCCACGCGAACCTTCGGCTGCGCGTTCACGCGAACGTTCGTGAACCCAAACTACGGCCCCGGCGGAACGGCGGCCAAGGGTGCTGCCGGATCGGTCGGCGGGCGTAATCGCTCGTTCAAACTGCCGGCACGGTATCCAGCCAAGTCCACCGTCACGTACCGGAACCCACACGCCCGAACCCGCCCGAGTACGTCGCGGCGAATGGTGGGATCCAACAGTCGCGCGAATTCTTCTTCGGCCACCTCGATGCGGGCCACGTCCTCGTGTCCACGGACCCGAACCACCCGAAACCCGAGTTCGGCCAACGCCTCCTCCGCGCGCTCGATCTGGCGAAGTCGTTGCGCGGTGATGGGCTCGCCGTAGGGCACGCGCGAGGCTAGACATGCCGAGGAAGGCAAGTCGGCCGTGGGCAATCCGAGTAACCGTGACATACCACGCACATCCGCTTTCGTCATCCCGAGCTCGATGAATGGACTGCGCACCGCCCACTGCCGCGCGGCGTCGCGCCCGGGCCGGTAATCCCCTTGGTCATCGACGTTGCTGCCGTCCAACACCGCCGCGTAGCCTTCCTGTCGAGCGATTTGCGTCAATCGCGTGAACAGTTCGTACTTGCAGTGATAACAACGGTCTGGAGCATTGGCGATGTAGTTGGGATTGTCCAGTTCGGCCGTCTCGATGATCCGGTGCGCGAAACCGTACCGGCGTGCGCATTCCGTGGTCCACTCCAAGTCCCGGCGCTTCAGCGATGCCGATGCGCCCGTCACTGCCAACGCGCGGGGTCCAAGGGTGGTTCCCGCCACCACCGCCAACAGGGTACTGTCCACCCCGCCACTGAACGCCACCACGCAGGAGCCCAGCTCCCGCAACCATTGCCGGAGGCGTTCCAGGTTGCTCGCATCCTGGTCGTTGTCGCTCATGCTCATCCAATACTTTGACGCATCATGTCCGTTCTTCAACCACAGCGGTGGGGCTCATCGGGGACCGCCCACGTCGGTTCCCACGACCGACGCCGATCGCAAGGGAGCCGACGACTGGGTCGTGACGCCCCCTTGGACAGCACAACATCGCCCCTCGGCCGCGAGTTCTGAGCGCTTGGGGCACACCCCATCAGATCCAAACCTCTCATGCCCCGCGCGTGACATTCAGACTCGAATGTGGCTCCGCGCTGCCTCTGCGCAGAGTCGCCGAATCTTGGTCGCTCCGGCCCACTCGCCCTGAGTCCCACGACGGCCACTGGACCCACCCAGCCGCAAAACGGGCGTGGCCGAGCCGATTCGCCCCGGTCCTCGTATTCAGTCTTCGCTGTAAGCGCGTCGGCCAACGTCGTGTTCTTCTTCTTGGCACTCTTTCTTTCTTCTTGCGCACGGGTGAGGACCGGCGAGCCGACGAGAGGAGCCTTCCCTAGCTCCGACGAAAGGGCTGCGCACGCCGAGCCGTGCGCTACGAGACTCGGTTCGTCCTGGTGCCCGTCCGGGTTCGTCCCAATCATCTCGTCGCCGCCCCCATGAATACCCACTTCCGTCTCCCTACTTGGCCCACGCCACCCGGCGACCCACGAGGTCGTAATGCCCAGCAAAACTTGCGTCATCGTCCGCCTACACACAACTTCCCGGTGTGGGTGACGACCCGACCGGATCCGCCGGCTGTTCCCGGCCTCTCGTTCAGCCAATGTGTGGTGCGTGGGGAGATCAAATTCGTCCAAGCCTTGGGACGACGCGGCCGGAGCTCGTCCAAGCCTTGGAAAAAAATCCGCTTCATTCGTCCAAGCCTTGGACGTTCGCTTGCCTTGCGAACTCGCCGCCCGCAGTTGCGCGCCGGACTCGAGCCATGGTCAAACGAACCTGGCGACGGGGCACTGTGTCGGCGGATGCACCGCGGCGCGCTCGAGCCCGCCCATGCGCACTTCCGGCTGCGGGGTCCCTACCTGAGACGCGCCGCCGGCGGAGGGCTATCGGGGTCTGCCAACGATGCTACTGGACCGGCAGGACTTGCACAGCGTCCACGCACACGTGGCCGCTCGCCCCTTTGCTCTCGACCACCACCGATCCTGGCGAGCCGGGTGAGAATCGAAACTTCCCAAGAGAAACCATGCCGTGCGGCAGTGGACCGGGTTGACGTTGGTCGACGGTGCCCGTGGTTTCGCCCGCGGCATGGATCACGCGGACGCTCACATTCGAAGCGCGGTTTTCGTGTGGTCGCCACGCGAGTCGAACTTCGTACTCGCCCGAAAGGTTCGGCGGCAAGGGAAAAATCGCTTTACCTTGGGCCGACGGCGAACTGTAGCGATAGCCCGTGCCAATGAACCCTTCGAGGCGGTCCGCCCACGCCCATGTACCCTGGAACTCCGCCACCGTATCGTCCACCACGATCCCCGGCAAGGACTTCGGGTCCACGCCAGTCGCCGGTGGTTCCGGAGGAGGCGGCGCAGGCGGCACCGGGTCTTTATACGACGCCCGCCGCGCACTGCCGGGAAGATGGAGCAACTGGGTCAACTCGGACCAGTGCTTCTCGTATACCGCGCGGGGGAACACGCCATGGCGCAAACACACCGACGCGGCTTTGCCGACCACCTCACCCATCATGCCGCCGGTCTTCATCACTCGCACCGTGCCCAGAGCGCCGCGATCCACGCTGATGCAACGCCCCGCCATGAATAGGTTGCTGATATTGCGGGAGTAGAAGCAACGATAGGGAATCGGATATCCGCGTTCGCGATCCACCGCCTTGCCGAAAATCGCACGGGAGATAAAGGGACGGTCCGGATAACGGCGCGCATACCGTTCCTCCGGCACGTGAAGGTCAATGTCCCAGGTGGTTACCACGCAAGCGTCCGGGAATGGCGTTCGCTCGCGCACATCTTTTTCGGTCAGAATCACGTCGCCGATCAACTGTACGGACTCACGAGCGCCGCCGATGGGCGAGACCCACTCGAGCTCCGCGTTGGGAAACATCGGGACGCCATTGGTCCGCGCATTTTTCATCGCCGCAAACGCACCGAACACCGCCCGCAAGTTCCAATCGCGAATTTCTTCAAGGGCTAAGATCGGATGCAAATCGAAGCCGCTCTCCCAAAACCACTCGCCCTTACCGTTCTTTGGGAATGGAAAGTCGGACAGCGTCAACTGGAGGGCCCAGGGCACGTCAGGGAAGGGACACGGCTCGGGAGCGTTCCACCAACGCCACATGTTGCTGTGGCCCATGTGGCCTTTTTCTTGCACGACGTGCTCTGCGCCCGCCAAACGTCCCACTGTGCCATGGCCGGTCGCATCCACGAACAAGCGTCCACGAAACCGCACATCGCGAGATCCTCGAATGTCCAACGCCACGACCGAACGGATCGTGTGGTCCACGCACTCCACCTCGTGCACATGGTGAAGCAAATACAAGGCAATATTCGGTTCGGCCCGTACGATGCGTTCGCGAAATGCCTCGTCGTACTCTTCCGCCTTGCCGGGGGACTCTTTGGGCCGATTGGAAATTTCCTCCACGATCTCGCCGACGCGAGGGAATGGCGGCAGTCGCGTTTTGCCTTGGGGCCAGACCCGGACCTCCGAGCTCGAATTGCCCCCCAACACTGGACGATTTTGGATCAGAATGACCTTGCATCCCATCCGCGCCGCAGAGATCGCACATGCGGTCCCTGCCAACCCGCCCCCGACCACTACGAGGTCCGCTTCTCCTCCGTCCACCGGCTCTGTTTGTCCCCATTGCACGCGGCGCCAATTCCACAACTCCCGTCCGCTGTTGGGAGGCGCTGGGCCCTCAGGCGGGCCCAACCAGATGGCATCGCACCGACCATTGAATCCCGTCAAATCATGCAACCGAACTTCCACTTCACCGGCGGGGAGTTCGACCACTCCTCCGTCGTGCCAACTCCAATCCGCCCCGCGCGTACCGAACTGGGTGGGCACCGGGCGCCCTTGGATCCACACCTGGAACCGGCCCGGAGTGCCTGGGGCGTCCCAACGCTCCACCCAGTCGTACGTTCGCACCCAGACCTTATAGCGGCCAGCCACCGGGATCTTGACGCGAGTCACCGCATCCGAGACCGGCCGTCCCAAGCCGTGCGCCATCAAATACGGCGACCCCATAGCCTCGATCGCTTGGGTGTCAATGGTCCACCCGCCAATGTCGTCAAAGGACTCAGCTTCCAGCAGAATGCCATGGGCGAAAGCCCAACTCGAACTCATCGCGGCCAACCCCACCACCCATATGCATCCTTGTCGTCGCAACCTTGACCCTGCCATTGCTGTTCTCCCCACAATCGTTTGTACTGCTAGAGATGATTACACCCTGGCGTCTTGGTAGGCAATCAATCCGCACTCGCCGATTTAACGCTCGTCATCGTCACGGTCGTGCTAGTCCTCGCCCTCGCCTTTCGGTTCGTCGGTCCCCACCTCCGGTACGTACCGCGTAGGGCCCGTGAATGTTCCCATCATGATGCGATAGATGTCGGTATTGTCGAGCATCCCTTGGACTCGCTCGGCGCCTGGCCCCAATGCCCACAGTCCCACATTCACCCCCGTGTGTTGTCGAGCTCCCCAGGTCACCTTCGGCATCTGTCCCGCTGGGCCGCCCTCCACAACCTTGAGCCCGCCGCACTCGTGATCGGCCGTGACCAACACCAAGGTGTCGCCCCGCGCGCGGGCCCACTCGACGACCTTGGCCACGGCTCGGTCGAATTCGACCATCTCGTAGACCATGCGCTCCAGTTCGTTCCGGTGCGATGCCTTGTCGATGCATGCACCTTCGATCATCAGGAAAAATCCGTTGGTGCCCTGGGACAAAAACTCCAACGCGGCCTGGGCCATCTCCGACAGGTGCGGCACTCGGGAGTAGTCGGATCGGATCCCACGAGCGAAGTCATACTCGTAGCACATGGGTCCACCATCGCTGAACAACCCGAGAATGCGCGTGGCGCGGTTCGACACCGCTTGCCACAACTCGCTCCTGTTGGTCACGATCCTATACCCGGCCGCACTTCCCCTGGCAGGAGTCCACGCCGCCGCAGGGTTCTTGTCTCGACCGCCCAGCAACAGGTCCGGCCGGATTTTTTCCACCATCTGGATCGAGATTTCGACGGACTGGGAACGATTGCTGACGTGGGAGGCAAAGGCCGCGGGCGTCGCATCGGTCAAATGCGCGGTCGAAACTAGGCCGGTTTTCCTTCCCTGTTTGGCGTACCGCTCGAGGATCGTTTCCAGCGGCGATCCATCGCCGGGCAACGCTAGACTCAGTACCCCGTTGAACACCTTCCGGCCGGTTGCCATGGCCGTCGCCGCAGCGGCGGAATCGGTAACTTTGGCAGGGACACTGGCCGGATCTTTCCCGGGCGGGATTCGGTACGCGGGGCAGGTCACCACTTCCGCGCGGTACGGAAGGGACTCCATGAACAGTGCCCCCTCGCGACCATGAGCAAACCAGGAACCCGCTCGAACGTGTTCCAGGCCCATCCCGTCGCCAATCATCAATACCACGTTGGTAATGGCCCACGCCCAAGCAGCTCGAACTACGAGCGCGACCATCACCACCCACCGAATGACACATTTGAATGTGGACATGACGATCTCCAGGGCGCGCACAATATATCCCTGCCGCGCACATCGCACAACCAGAGCTGTCACTGCGAAGACCAACCGCGTTCGCCGCGGAAACAAACTTCCCATCGGCGAGCCCACGCCGATGACTGGAGCCCCGCTCGAAATCGGTGGCACGGTGGGACCGACTGTCGATGCCGCTCCGACACCACGGAGGACCCGAGCTCTCCAACGGTTCTCACGGCGTGGGCACCGGGAACCCAGCTCGAGCCCACTGTCCGAGACATTCGCACCGCCCCGACCGCAAACCGAACTGGCAATGGTCGGACGCGCAACAATCCCCTTGTAGCCGATCGAACCAGAGAGCTGTAGACCCGCTTCAACGGGGTGCCGGCGGACGAGCTCCCGTGCTCGGGTCTGCACCGAGCGCAATTTGGAGCGCGATCAACGCGTAGGAGGTGACCAGAACTGGGTCGGACTCCCAATACCGGCCCACCTCATTGACCCAGTAGCCGCCGCCGGTTTTTTCGTCCGTCTTCTGGAGGCTGAGCAACTTTTGGATCAACTCGACCCGCCAATTGAACGGCGGCCGCCCCGGTGGGTAGAACACGTCTTGCCCATACACCGCCAGTCCTTTGGCCATCACATTGTATAGGTAAAACAACCCCTCCCGTTCATCCTGGGTATCGGTTTTACCAGTGCCACCACTCTTGGGATTGTTGGCGTCCAGTCCCCAGTGGGTCACCACCCAATTGATCGTGGCTTCCACGCGCGGATCGGTTCGGTCCACTTCCGCGTAGATGTAGCTGAGCAAGCCCGCGTAGGTCATCCCTTTCATCGAGCGGAACTTCACCACGCCGGACTGGTTGGTGAACACGCCGGCGCGGGTCTGCTCGGGATGATAGACAAACCCGCCCCGATCGGAAGGATCGTCGGACGCCCACGGGGCGGGGTTGAACCGCGCGTCGTTTTGTGTGCGCTGGACAAACGTTCGTGCTGCCTCCCAGTTGAGGTCCGCTTTGGGCTCTCCCGCCGGCCGGAGGTCCTCGACCGATTCGGTCATCCGCATCGCTTCGAACGCGATGTAGGAATTGGACAAGTCCGCATAAGGCCGGCCGCTTTCCGCGTCATACCCCATGCCGCCGTAATACACGTCTCCACCCAAGTGCTGACTCCGCGCAAGGAACCGCCGAGCCCGAAGCACGACCGGGACTGCCCGCGGGTCTCCGCTCAAGTGCAAAGCCACCATACTGATGGCGGTGTTGTACGTCGCCAAGCCCCCCCCTTGGCCGGGAACTGGATCGCAGTAGATCGCGCCGTTCTCGCGCGCGCAGGAGAGCAAGTAGTCCACTGCCTTTTTCACCGCGGGCGAGGTGGCCAACCCAGCGCGGGCCAACCCCCAAACTGGAAGCGCGGTCAATGCCGGATAACGTTCGTTCGACCACGTACCGCGCTCGGATTGTTGGGCCAATAGCCATCGGGTCGCTCGGTCGCAAGCCGCCTGGGCCTCGCGCCGAAGCGACTCGGTCACTTCCAACGGCGCCGAATGCGAAGTCAGCCGCACCACGTTCCCGGTCGTCGAGGTCGACTGGCCCATCGCCAAGGTGGCGAGCAACCACCCGCTCGCCCAAACGCTCCATCGTGTGCATCTCGGGTTCATGCTTCGTTCACCCTTCTGTGTTTTCATCTTCCGTCATCGGCCGAATGTTGGACGCCCGGACTTCCGTGGCCACCTGATCGTCCGTGGAGCGCAACCGCTGGGCCAACTCCTTGAGCAACGGCACCGCGATCTCGGGCTGTTCCCGCAGCATCGCGTCAAAATGGTCACGTGGAATCACGACCAATTCCACATCGGTACGGGCCACGACCGTGGCGGAACGCGGCACGCCCAGCAGCAGGGATAGTTCGCCAAAATACTCTCCCTCGCGCAACACGGTGAGCGTCCGACCGCCTCGGCGGACCTCCACCTTGCCGCGGCGAACCACGAACATCTCCGAACCGGCGTCACCTTCCCGGACAATCACCTCCCCGGCGGGGACTCGTCGAACGAACCGTTCGTCGAGCGCAGCCATCCATCGGCCGGGGGAAGCGCCGGGCAAGAAGAGCCGCAGCAAGGCCACCTCGCGACGGTGGGCGGCCGCCACGAGTTCCGCGACAAACAAGATGGCCGCGAAGGTCGTGTAGATCCACGTGAGCCCCACGAACACGGCCTTGAGGGACCCGAAGGCCCAACCAAAGTTGGGGTTGTACCGCAGGAACAGCGCAAAGGCGGGCCGCAGCCCCAGCACCGCCGCCGCAGTCAGTAGCGAACCGACCCCCCACTCGGCGGCACGAAGCCGCACAGGAACGAACACCCGGTACAACAACGCGAATGCCACCCACGCCACGATGAACGAAAAGGCCAGCTGAGCCCATCCCAGCCATACACCCCAACGCGGGGGAAGATGCCCCACAGCCGCGGACCACGCCAGCCGCGCGGTCACCAGTAACCACAACGCTCCCACGAGCGCTAGGGCCCCGAGCAAGTCTCGGAGTTTCGCGCGAATCAGACCTGTTGGACGCTCCGGTACGAATGTTTTCTCCAACGCGCTCCGAAGACTGGCCGCAAACGGCGTAACAGCCCACAGCAACGCCGCCAAGCTCACCACTCCCCACCATCGTTGCTGGGAAAGCGTCTCCACCTGCTCCAGCACCACTCGCCCCAGACCTTCGGCCAGTCGGTCCGCTGCCTCGACGACCGTGCTGCGGGCCGTGGCGGACCAAAGCACCCAACGACTGGTGAGGACAGAAAACAACAGCACCAACGGGACAAACGACAAGCACCCGTAGTAGGCCAGCAGCGCCGCCGTGTTGAGATGCTGGTGCCGCTGGTACGCAATGAACGCCTCCCGCATCCACAAGCCGAACGCAGCCCATCGCCCCCGGCGGAGTCGGTTTTCCGCACCGGTCCCGTGCTCCGGGCCAGTTCCCAGTTCTCGAGCTTCCGTCGTCACGGAGGGTCTGCCGAGTGGCCCGTCGGCCACGGGATGCGTTTCCAGTCCCCGAAGACAAGTTCTCGCTCAGAAAACTCCCAGACGATCACCCGCGTACTGGCCAAGCGGTTCGGGTTGCCCGCCACTTGGTCGAGCAATTCCTGCCGAGTCGCGTAAGCCCCCGCGTCGTTTCGGACAATTCGATCCACCGGACACCCCAATTGACGCGAGAGGTGCTCCGCCAACCCGGCGCCACTGCCCCAGCCCATCGAGGCCAGGCTGTAGATATTGCAAAAACTATCCCCGAGCACCAACACCTTCGCCGACCGATCGGGCCGCCACGGCTGGCCATCCACGGAGACCACCGAACGAATGGTGAACGTCTCTGCCGGCGGCCACCCGGTCCACTCTGCGGTGTTGAGCAACACCGCCAAGTCGCCAAAGTTCGTGACCGTGCGCTCGACCACTGTCCACACGCCCGTGGACGCCGTCGGAGCGATGGGGGCATAAGCGCGGATGTGGCGCGCGAGGTCCTCGGCCACGGCTTCGACGACCTCGGGCCGCCAGTGCGTGTCGGTACGGAGATACAAATCACTCCCGCACTGTTTCCGAACCCGCTGGAACGTCGGTACGGGGTCAAAGACGTCCACCCCCGCGGACTCGAGCCGCTCGATGAACTGAGTCCAGTCGGCGTTACGAAGTGGCCACTCGCGAACGGAGCGTCTGGAAAAGCGGTCCGGCCGAACGCCCACCTTGACCGGCACGGGTAGGACCACCAACCGGATCCCATGTGCGGCCAGCTGATTCCGAAATTCCACGATTGCGGTCACGGGGTCGGGTTGAGGCGCTGGAGTCCATCGGTCGCCCTCCGCACGCCGACGTGCTTGTTCGCGTGGGTGCAGAAAGCCACGCCGCGTGACGTAGTTGAGCTCGCGGTCGAAAAACAGCCATCCGGTCCGCCCGATGTGGGTTTGTTCGTTCCCCGCGCCCAGTACCCGCGAGAAGACCCACTGCGCTCGTGGCTGGACCATGGCTTGCAACCACGAGGTGTCTTCCACCTCTTCTTCGTACTGGCGGAGCCCGACCCGCGCCGCGTGGTTCGCCGCGAGAACGCGATCCCACCACCCGCCCGGCTCGTTGACCCACGCCTCGACCGCCCCATGCAGGTGCCGTCCCAAGCTCCACAGCCCCCTCCACTCCCCGTTCGGCTGTTCTCGTGCGGCGCGCCAACCTTGAACCATCTGAACGAGGGGCGTCAGTGTGACGAGGGCCCCGAACGTGATCACCAACGCCACTGCCGCCCCGCGCCGGATCTCGGTGTGCCCGATCTCCAAGTGGGCGACTTCTTCGCGGGAAAGCGGTCGGGACTGCATGGACGAAACCGGGGACATGGTCAGAAGATGAAGTAGATGAATGGATTGTACGCCTGCGTGCTTAGCACCGCCACGGAGATGAGCAACAACACCAACACCACCACTACGCGAGTCGGCGTCAACCGGCGCGTCCAGTCCCACGTGGTGGGGGCGCCCCAAGTGATGAACGCCGCCAGCAGCCACGTGCCCAAGTAGAACGGCGAGTAGATCAAGCCGTCCACGATTCGGGCTGCCGCGGAACTGGGCGCTCCGCCCGCCAGAACCCGAAGGATCGCCAACGCGCTCGGGAAGTCGGGCGCGCGGAACAGCACCCAGCCCACATTGACGATCAAGAACGTCAGTGCAATTTGCGCGGGTCGCGGCGCGCGGTGGTACAGCGAACGCTTGCCATTGCACCGCTCCACCATCAGCCAAACGCCATGCCATGCGCCCCAGACCACGAATGTCCACGCGGCCCCGTGCCACAACCCACCCAGAAGCATGACGATCGCCAAGTTGATGCCCGTACGCACCGTGCCCCGCCGGTTACCTCCCAACGGGATGTACAAGTAGTCCCGTAGCCAGCTGGACAAGGAAATATGCCACCGCCGCCAAAACTCGGTGATCGAGGCGGAGCGGTACGGCATGTCAAAGTTTTTCGCGAACACGAACCCGAACATGAGGCCCAGTCCGATCGCCATGTCGGAGTAGCCACTGAAGTCGAAGTAGATCTGGAACGCGTAGGCCACCACGCCATACCAGGCGTCCAAGGTCGTCCCGCCGCCGGCCGTGAAGACCACGTCGGCGATCTTGCCGCACGGGTTGGCCAACAGGACCTTCTTCGCCAGCCCGAGGGAAAAGAACGCCACGCCTCGCGCGAACTTTTCTAGCGTCTCTCGACGCTCGACCAACTGGCGGGCCACTTCGCTGAAGCGGATGATCGGCCCCGCCACCAACTGCGGAAACATCGCCACGTAACAGGCAAAGTCCAGGAAGTTCCGGATTGCGCGCGCGTGGCCCCGGTAGACGTCGATCGTGTACGACATGGACTGGAACGTGTAGAAACTAATGCCCAGCGGCAACACCACGCGCCACGTCGTTTCGATCAGCGCGTTCGACCCACCGAGGGCACGCATCAGCGCGTTCCACGAGTCCACCGCGAAGTTGAAGTACTTGAAAAACCCGAGCAGCGCCAGGTTGGACACGATACTCAAGACCAACCCTGCGCGTTGCACTGTGGTCCGAGGAGTTCCCGGTTCCAACGCAGCCACCGGCTGTGCCCATGCGGACGGATGCCACTGGCCGCTCACGATCAGTCCCGCCACGTAGTCAATCAGCGTGGACAAGAACATCAACGCCGTGAAGGCGGGGTTCGTCCAGCCGTAGAACACGTAACTGACCAGGGTCAGCCACAGGTTGCGGGCCCGTCGGGGAGTAAGGTAGTACAAGCCCAGCGCGAACGGCAAAAACCCAAACAGGAAGATGTAGGAGCTGAACACCATCGCGGGACCTACAACACTACGGCTGCACCTCGTAGTACAGCGGGCGTCCCTGGGACTTCATCTCCATGACAATTCGCTCTCCCTCCAGCTCCGGATGGGCATCGTAGGGTTCGAGCGTGAGCCGGACCTGATCGCCGATCCGGTGTCGAGGCGCCACCGGTTTCCGGTCACGGATTGCCCAGTGCAACACCAGGATGCGACCTGCAGGACTACGGCCAGCCGGTTCCAACACGCGAACCACTTCGTATTCGAACACCACCAGTGCCTGCCGATAGGGCTGGATCTCCGCCAGCGTGGGTGTCCGAGTGGTGCCGACCAACTTCGCCTCCACGATCCACCGTCCACTGCGTGCAGCATGCTGCGGTGGGAGTGCAGCCACCGTGCTCGTCGGCGCGGTGGGGACCTGCGCGACGGCCCAGACATCCGGGAAGTAGTCGGCCTGTTGGTTATGGGTGATGCGCACCCAACGCACCACTTTCGAAAAATCATCCGCGAGCCGACCCACGAAAATCTCCACCTGGGGCCCGCCAAACCCCACTCGGGTTCTCCCTTGGCCGGCCAGGTACGGGCCGCTCACCGCCACAAGATGTGCGGGACGCCCCCACCGGGGATGATAGACCTCCGCGCCCTCCATGTCCGGCGCGGTGTTCAACGCCACGGTCCACCGACGATCCGCGCGCAAGTCATGCAGGAGCCAATTGCGGTGCGCACCATCGAACACGGCGACAAGGCCCGGTGCACCCACCGCGCGCGAGGGCCAACAACCCCGAGCCATACGATGCAGTTCGCCATCCGGCAATCCCGCCCATCCCGCTTGGGGCCATGGAAACAGACCCACCGCCCGAGTGCCGTCGTCAGAAACTTGAAAATTGTCGGTGCTGGCCGGAGTTTTGGACCAAACCACTTCCCGCTTGGTGGGATCGTCGAAAGGAAATCGCACGACTGGAGAGCCAAGAAAAGCTTCCGTCTCAAGCCGGCCGGACACTGCGTACACCCACAGGCGCCCCGAAGTGGGATCGAGCCACACATCGCATGCATGGCCGTCGGCCAGCTCGATGGGAATGCCCCCAGAAAACGGAACCTTCATCACGCGGCCGCGCTGGTAGTCCGTGTAGACTACCCAATCGCCCTGGGGACTCAGCAACGGCTTGCGAATCGAACGGGGGCCCGGAACGAGCACCCGCTCGGAGCCCTCCTGAGTGTCCAACGCCATCAGCGAATACCAAGCATTCGTGGCAAACGGGTCCCCCTCGCCTGTGATTTGACGACACCACACGACTCGGGTCCGCGCGCCGGCTAGGGACTCTAGTTCCTGGGATGGCAGGCGCGAATCCGCCCCCACCGGATACGCCAGCCCCACGATGGCCACAAAGACGAAAGCGACCGACTTCATGCGCTTGTCACCGGCTCGCCATCCCTCCATCCTTGGCGGCATTGGCGGCACGGCCGGACCCTCATGGACTAAGAAACGCCACCGCTGAGATTTCCACCTCCGCCCCCCGTGGAAGACGAACCACTTGGACCACTTCTCGGGCTGGCCACGGCTTTTCAAACACGCTCTCATAAATCGCGTTGAACTCCGCGAACCGATCCAAGTCGGTAAGGTAGACCGTGCACTTCACGACGTTGGACAAGCGTGCGCCTGCTTCGAACAAAATCGCCTCCAAATTAGCCAGCGCTTGGCGGACTTGCTCCCCAAACGACGCCCGCAATTGCCCCGACACAGGTTCGATGCCCAGTTGCCCTGAAACGAAAACCCAACGGTCAACGATCATGGCCTGGGAATACGGCCCAATCGCGGCGGGAGCCTTGGTCGTTGTTACGCTTTTCATATCTCCATTACTATGGACCACCTCACGGCCAGAGACAACCCAAGGACCGACACGATCACGACAAAAGAAAGCCGCGGATATTCAGGAAGCACCAGAGTGGATCCACAGCGATGAGCCCAACAAAATCTCCAGAGGGCCACAATGTCCGAGGAGTCCATCCGCATTGACAGGCCCCCATCTATTCGAGGCCTTTGGAAGTACACCACGCTTGCCAAATCACCAGCTTCCGGATTCCCGGCGGCGCCATGAGCTGACACCCGAGCGGACCACGTCCACTCAAGGCCTCGCAGAGCCCACCTACCCTTGGGCCCCGCGTTCACGGAATGGCGAGCCTCATTCGGCAGGACCTACGCTGTACCGTGGCCAACACAATCTTCTGCGCATCAACGGCACGCCCTGGAGAAATACCGTCATTCAAAACACCGACGCTGCGACGCGGTCAAGAACACATGCAACACCACGGCCCGCTACCCCACTCCCAGGCGAACCTCCTGAGATGGGTGAAGTACGGGTGCAAGGTGGTCTCGGCTTGGGCAGGCCGAGCTCAGAGAACAGTGCTACGTACGTAGCCAACCACGACCGGCCATGAAGTCTCATCCGTGATATTGCCAACAAACACAGTCAGCCTGACGTCCGCCGCAACTCTGCCGTGACCATTCAGCCCGAGTGAATTAGTGCTCGTTGCTTGCGTTAGCGTTCTTTTGCTGCTAGTGTGTTGCTCGATACATCAAAAGGAGTTAAAGTAGGTGGGTCGTAGCCGACTGTTCGTGACCTGTCAACGAGCGGCGCAGAGAGGAGAAACATGGCCTCTGGAAAAGTTCTGCTGATTGACGATGACCCTGGGGTGCTAGGGTTTCTCCGGCGTGTCTTAAGTGCAGAGCAACTTACCGTGGTTACGGCCCAGAACGTAGCGGACGCCTTCCAGCTGCTGGACGACCGCGAGGTGCGAATCGTCGTGACGGACCTTTTCATGCCTGGAGAACCCCGAGGCATCGAACTCGTTCGCCAGATCCGCGCCAAACGCCCAGAATGTCCGCTCCTGGTCATCTCGGGGTATCCGAGCGCTGACATGTTTGACCAGTGCCGAAAACTGGGTGTAACAGATTTTTTGACGAAACCTTTCGAAATGGGTTTCGTCCGTGAGGTTCTTCGACGACTTTTGTCGGAATCCAGTGCGAGTGAAAGGTCGGCGCCGTGAGCCTGTATAAAGAGCTAACTGGAGTCGAATTCTTTGATGCGCGGCACGGTGGCGTGTTCGCGGGTCGGCCGTGGTTACTTGTGGGTCCCTCCATGTCAGGGAAATCCGCCATTTCGCTTCAGTTTCTCGCTCAAGGGATCCGGATGGGCCAGCGTTGCCTGTTACTCTCCGCCCAGCCAGCACCCGATGTGGCCATTTGGGCAGCTCGCTTTGGACCGGACGTGGCGAAGGCGATCGAGACGGAGCAGTTGATCATCCTGGAATACAGCCATTATGTCCCGGGCCGAGATAGCGAGACCAACCTCATGCTTCCGCCGGAAGGATTCCTGGAACTCCAAGAGATCCTGACCTCCTACGGAATCCGGCGCGCAGCGATCAACACCGTGTTGCCATGGGTGCTGACTTCGAATCTGCACCTGCTGCCGGAGCACGTGTTCTCGTTCGTTCGAGCCTTCGAACGACTCCGCTGCACCACCCTATTCACGTTGCCACGTCCGGTTTCGACGGCGGCCGTTCGAGTGAAAAATGCCTTGGACGACGTCGTGCCAATCTCCGTCACCCTTTCCATCGTCGCGGCCACCGGACAGCGATACTGGTTAACTACGAAATACTTGGGGGAAACCCGCGCCGACGAACCCGTGCCCTTCGTGTTGGTCGAAGGGCGCGGCGCGGTCGAAGAGTTGGAAAAGCCGGCCGAGCCGGCCGCGGCCCCCGCGCGGGCACCTGCGACGACGAGCGAAGCCACTGCGCAAGTGACCACCTCCTCGGCCCGTTCCGCGGATGTGGCGGAAGCTTCCCCGCAGTTCCGCTTCTCCCGAGCGGTGTTTGGCTCGGCGAGCCAGTCCTCGCGCGAATTGCGAGGATTCCGCTTCGGGTTCACTTCTGGATAGGGAGGAGCCCCGATGTATCTCGAGCACTGGAACCTTCGCGAAAAGCCGTTCGAAAACGTGGCCGACCCACGTTTCGCATACTTGTCGGATCAACACCAGGAAGGACTGGCACGACTCGTGTACCTGGTCGAGGGACGCAAACTCGGCGGCATCCTGGTGGGCCCCTATGGGGTCGGAAAGTCCACGGTCCTGCAGTTGCTGGCCACCCACATCGCCAACATGACGGACACCCGAATGGCACGGTTGGACGTTCCACCTGGCGGCGTGGACGCGCTGGCGCGACTCGTAGGTCGGGTGATCTGGCCCGACCGGAGTTTTCCAGATGTGGCGGCAGTCTTGGAAGGCATCCGCGAGTGGGCTTCGTCCAACCGACCGCCGCCGTCGCACACCGTGCTGGCACTGGATGAAGCTCAGTTGATTCGGGATTCGGGTTCGCTGGACTTTCTTCACCTGCTGACGAACTTTCGGAGGGTGGGAGCGACCGACCATCCCGCGTCCCCCGCCTTCACGATCATTCTCGCCGGACATACCGAACTGCGGTCCCTCGTAGACCGCGAACCTGCCCTGCGTCAACGCCTCGCACTATTCTGGGAACTGGAACCCCTGAACGAACATCAGGTGATGGAGTACGTAGAACACCGCATGCGAGCCGCCGGTGGCGATATCTGGGCGTTCGAGGAGGACGCCCTGCGCGAAATCGCGACGACTTCGGGGGGGATCCCTCGGACGATCAATAACATCTGTGATATTGCACTGATGATCGGGTTCGCCAACCGGGTCCACAAAATCACCCGTCCGATCATACTACAGGCGGCCGAAGAGGTCGGGGCATTGCCCCCCGAGCGGAAATCCAAGGCGCTGGTCCCAGGGAGCCCCTTATGAACATGGATGCCACCGCGCTCACTGTGACCGGCCTGATCGCCACGGTCCTGAGTCTGACGTTCGCGATTGCCGCCCACATTTCCACGCAACGTCGAAACCGCCAAAAAGCCCACCTGGAAAAAATGCTCGTGGAGCAGGAACAACCTAGCCCGTCTGCTTCCGGCAACGCGGTGGTGACTGCGGTCACGGATCCGGTCTACTCCGCGACACCCACCTCGCCCAGACCCGCGGGAAACCCAGTGCCCGGCATGGCCCCGGCCGTGGCCCCCACTCCGGTGAATCCCGCCGCCGTATCGGTCCGGCGTCGTCCTGTGTTCATTCCGCCCGCCGCTGGCTTACCCGAGGCACCAGTCACAAATGGCACGCCCAGCTCCGCATTTTTCAAGCGGTTTGTTGTAAAGCCGGAGTCTGCTACCATGGAGCCGGTCGAGGAAGAGTCGCAGGCGGACGACCTCGAGAAGTTCGTGTGGGAATGACAGTCCTCGGACCGGCCTCGACCAGTTCGCTTCACATCGGTCAGAGAAATCCGGTCACCTTGGAACCCATGGCCTAGAATCCGAACGTGGCAACGTCGAACCCAGAATCCGTTGTGCTCAATAGCCGCGCCGTGGCCGCTCGGATCCTCTCGCGATGGATCCGAACTGAGGCCTTCCCCGACCGCATGCTGGATGATGTCACTTCAGACCACGCGTTCGTGACGGAACTCGTTCATGGTGCCGTGCGCCGCCGTGAAATCCTCGAGTGGATCATTCGCCAATGCACACCGACTCCGCCCCCTCCCGTGGTCCAAGCAGTTCTGTGGGTCGGGGTCGAACAGCTATGCTTCATGGACCACGTGGAGCCCTATGCCGCGGTCCACGAAACCGTAGAAGCTGCGCGGCAACTGGGCGTGGGCTGGGCCACCAAACTGGTCAACGCCGTTTTGCGTCGCGTACAACGGGAACGGAGTGAGTGGCTTTTGCGTCTTCGGCGTGCGCCGCCTGCCCTGCGCTATTCCCACCCGATCGGGTTGCTCGAACGTTGGGAGCGCGAGTTCGGACAAACCCGGGCCCATCGCCTCTGCGAATGGAACAACCTGCCTCCGGACACCTGTCTGCGGCTCCGCCCCACGGGCCCAAGCATGCAGGAATTTCTCGAGCGGCTCGATCGCGTAGGATGCCCCGCCCATCCCCACCCGTTCGACCCGGCGCGATTCGTGATTCTCGGCCACGGGGTTCCCCCCGCCAAGGTACCAGGCTACGAACAGGGCTGGTTCTACGTCCAAGACCCTTCGACTGCGCTAGCCCCCGACATGCTCCATCCGCGCCCCGGAGAAGTGGCCGTGGACCTCTGCGCGGCTCCGGGTGGGAAAACCGCCATGCTCGCCGAGGCGGTCGCCCGACACGGCATCGTGATCGCCTGCGATCGCCATGCGGACCGGCTGCAACGCCTCTGCGACAACGTCCAGCGCCTGGGCTTGAGCAACGTCCGCATCTGCGAGCTCGATGCCACTCGCGTCAGCCTCGAGCAAATTCGCGCCGAATTGCCTGACCCGGCGCTCACTCCAACGGCGGTTCTCCTTGACGTGCCCTGCACGAACACGGGCGTGATCCGCCGCCGTCCCGACGTGCGGTGGGCATTTTCCCCAGCCCGACTATCTCGCGCGATCGATCTCCAGCGCCAGCTACTGCAACGCGCTGCAGAACTCTTGGACGTGGGAGGCCGCCTCGTCTACAGCACCTGCAGTCTCGAGCGTGAAGAAAACCGCGAAATGGTTCGCGCGTTTTTGGAGGAACATCCCGACTTCGAGTTAATAGGCGAACGCCTTCTCTTCCCGCCCGACTCGGCCACGGACGGCGCCTACGCTGCCCTTTTGGTTCGACGCCCGCCACGGAGGTGACCGCACCGGCGAACACCTAGCTCATGGGGTCCGCCTTCGACTCCGCCCACGTCCCGCTGCGGGACACCTGAAGAGAACTTCGCGCAAAACTTACACAGGCGACCCGGTGGTTGGCCCCCGTCTCGCCGCGCTTCGCCGCAGGCCGTTGCGCGCCACTACGGCCGGGTTCCAAGGCCTGGACGAACACCACTCCGATTCGTCCAAGGCTTGGAACGCTCAGGCGAGAAGAACACGGCGCGGTGGTCCAGGCGCCAGGAACCGCGGCTTGACCGTGGAGTATCCTGCGGGTATGGTGGCTATGAGATCCGGGAGTGCTGCGCACATGCATCGGAAAGTCCACCGCAGGGAATTCCTCAGTGTAATGGGACTCGTCTGCGCCACCGCTCGCGTGCCCGCCGCGCGAAGCGAGCCAGCCCCCCACGTGCTGTGGGGCGCATGTCAAGGAATGGACCGACAAGAAGCACTGAAAAACGCCGGGTTTGACTTCATCGAGGGCTCCGTCGGCAGCTTACTGACGCCCTCGAAATCGGACGAGGAATTCGAAGCGGCAATTTCGAAGATCGACCGCGTACTTCCGATCCGTTCATGCACGGGCTTCATCCCGGGTTCGCTGCCGGTCGTCGGGCCATCGGTGAACCGCGAAGCGCTGTTGCAACATGCACGCATTACGTTCCAGCGCGCCCACCGCTTGGGCATTTCATACATCGTGTTCGGCAGCGGGGGAGCGCGAAAAATTCCAGATGGATTCGATCCAGCGCGCGCAAGAGAACAGTTCATCGAACTGGCTCGGGCCATGGGCCCGCTCGCCCAGGACGCCGGGGTGACGATCGTGTTGGAGCCGCTCAATCGCAGCGAAACCAACTTCTTCCACACCGTGGCCGAAGGAATCGAACTGGTCGACGCCGTCGGGCACCCGAACGTGCAGCTCCTTGCAGACATCTACCACATGCAGCGCGAAAACGAAGGCCCGGAGTCGTTGCTCCGCGCGGGCGCACGGTTACGCCACTGCCACATCGCCGAAAAGCGAAACCGAACGCCCCCGGGAACGGAGGGCGACGACTTTCGCCCGTTTTTCCGCGCTTTGAAGCAGATCGGTTACCGTGGAGGCATCTCGATCGAAGGGCGGTGGAGTAAAGACCCCACCACGGATTACAGCCGCGCGATTGCGACCCTGCGCCAGCAATACGCCGAAGCCTAAGCGGTCAAGGACGAACCACCCACAGCGGTGTCACCCACGTCACCTCGTTGGTGCTGCCGACCTCGTCCGGCGGATCCAACAGCAACCAAGCTTGCCACCGCAGCGGCAGATCGGGTCGTCCGTTGCCGTCTCCGCCCCAGTGAATCGTTTCGCGCGTCCACAACGGCCAATACACAAACTTCCAATCCAAGTCGTGCTTCAACTCGACACCCCGGGGTTGAAAGACCTCGCCTGCGCGGTCGCAGATCCGGCAGGTCAGTCGTATCGGGCCGCCACGGTTTCGAATCCACACGCCCAGCTGTTCAGGCGCCCCCGGCAACTGCGCCGAAGATGGTTCCCGTGGTTCGAGGGTGAAATATTTGTACCCCGGCGCCACGGCCCAACGCACCGTGACCTCCGAGGTCGACAGAGCGGCGGCCTCGGCAGAGGAGTCCGCGGCACGATGTTCCAAGTGCCAATTCCCTGCGATGGGAGGTCGTCCGTCGTAGCCGACCACCAGCCGGACTTGGTGGGCCCAGTCTGCCGCGATGGGAACCCAGGCCCACGACGGCTGTAGGGCGATCACCCTCCCGTCTTCACGCACGAATTCCAGCCAACCGCGTTGCGGAGGAAACTCCGGCGGCCACGCCACCTGCACGGGTACCCGTTCTTCGTTTAGCAAGACCTGCACCATGTTCGTGCGGCCGTCGTGCGCCATGATACGAACGGTCCCCGCAAAAGGGGGCCCAAAACGCGGTACCACCTGGAGACCCCACCCGCCGGTACGGGCAGGCACGACGAGCATTTGCTCGACTCGAAAGTCCTCCCAATCCCAGGGACTGGCCTCTCGGAGGCGCTCCGCAGACTCCGATGGCACCGTGGCGATAAACGGAACCTCTGTGACTCGCAGAATCAGGTCCGCCCCCTCCAGCACGCCATTGGTCTGCGGTTCACCAAGATGGTTACAACCCACGAGCGGTGCGCGCACACCTGGCCAACGAAGGAATGCCTCCGAGCCAATCGTCCACGCCGCGATCTTCCACCGCGGGCCGTCCTGAAAGAGGAGCACCCAGTCCTCGGGATACGCGGGACCGCGCGCGCGGGGTACGGCACAACGCCGCACAAATCGGTATGCGCCCAGCTCGCGGTGAAACACCGTCGCCGCGGTCCAAGCGGGCTTGGGTTGAAACGGCGGGGAAACATCCGGGCGCCACCGGTGTTCGACTACACCGAAATGGTGCTCGGGCTCTTTCGGGTCCAAACCATCGTCGCGCCAGTCATACCAGATTGACAGCGCTACCCCGCACGCCGCGTTGACCAACCATTGTCGGAATAGATACAAGCCCTGGCGATCTCGATCCATTCCGTTCCAGACATCCGAATACCCCCATTCCCCCGACATAATCGCCACCGATGAAGATGGCCGAGCCCGCCGAATCATGTCCCGCAGCTGCGCGTACTCCGCCGCCACGGTCTCGGGCGGTTCCTTCCGGTATGGATGGATGGTCACCGCCGTCCAACTGCTCAACAGCCCACCCTCGAAACAGCGGCGGAGGAAGTCCCAATCGAACCCGGACGTCGCGGGCCCCACGATGGCCTCGTTCGGAGCCACGGACCGAATGGCATGGATCGTCTCCTGGGCGAGGGCGACGTAGTCGGCGGGCGAAGGTTCCGGTTTCCAGAATTGCCTCAGATTGGGTTCGTTCCAGATTTCCCACACGTGACCGCGTCCGCGGTACCTCTCCACACACGCCGCGGCCCAACGGGCAAACGCGGCGCGTCCCTCCGGCGTGCGCGGTGCTTGGCCCCCATCGTATAGGGGATTCCCATAGTCGAGGATCCATAACGCACGAAGGCCGTGGGCCTGCAGCGCCGCAGTCAAGCGATCGTACGCAGAAAAATCGTAGACACCGGGGCTTCGCTCGATCCGCGACCAGGTCATGTCCATACGGACCCATCGCACGCCGGTGGCCGCCAACTGCTCCAGCTCACCTGGTTTGGGATCCGTGAAATGGATATTGAACCCGTAACGTTCTCCGAGCGGCCTCGAATGGGTCGCCTGAGCAGGTTGACCTGCCCATGGGGCTCCCACACCCACCAAGGTCCACAGAATCCCAATCGTACTCCACATCCAATTCATGCCTCGAACGCCTTTCGACTTTCCTGAGCATCCCCCCCCAGACCGTCCGAAGTCAAACTGTCCAACTTCGGCGCGCCATGCCTCCACGGTCGCGAGCACCGCCGCACAACTCATCCATTTGGCGAACGGACGTCGATCCATTTGCAAGGCAAACAGCTTGCCGTTGCGTCCCTACACGACCCACGTGGGGGTGGGGTCCTCCGCAGGTGATCGCGAAGGGTTGGGGAGCCTCGGGACCCAGTCTGCGAGAATTGCCAACGTCGGAGCCAGGGGTCGGCCCAATTGCGAAAGTGCCCAGATGCGAACACAGCGGCGGAAGAAGATCTCGTGGGCTCACATCCGCACGAAGCTCGCGCACGCAACAGAGCGGTGCCGAAGACGTCGCCCCACCCCCTCTCGTCGCCCAGGAAACCGCAGGACGACGGATCCACGAAAAGCCGCGGGCACAACGTCGCGCAAGGGTCGAGCTTCTCCGAGCAGGGTGGAACTCGAATCCTCACCCTACAACAAATTGGCGGCAAGTTCGGCCAATTCGGACCGCACGCCTTTGCGCAAGTTGATGTGGGCCGCGAGCCCACAACTTCGAAACCGGTTGACCGCTTTGGACAACCCGTTGGACGTGCTGTCCACGTAGGGGTTGTCGATCTGATAGATGTCACCGGTGAGCACGATTTTGGTCCCATGCCCCACCCGGGTGATGATCGTTTTGACTTCCAACGGCGTGAGGTTCTGGGCTTCGTCCACGATCATGAACTGGTGATGGATGCTCCGCCCGCGGATGAATGTCAGTGGCTCGATGGCGATATGACCGCCGTATTGCTCCAGCAGCTGTCGAGTGCTCGTACCGTCCTTGCGTTCACTCATCAGAAGATCCAACGCATCAAAGATCGGCTGCATCCACGGATCGAGTTTCTCCTCGACGCCCCCTGGAAGGTAGCCGATGTCCTTTCCCATCGGGAGCGTGGGACGTGAGACCAACAGCTTCCGGTACATTTTCCGCTCTAAGGTCATGTAGAGCCCCGCGGCCACGGCCAGCAGAGTTTTGCCAGTGCCGGCCTTCCCGATAATGGTGACCAACCGAATTCGCTCGTCCAGGAGCGCATCCATCGCGAACCACTGCTCTTTGTTTCGGGGACGCACGGCCCCCAGCTCACGCGGCACAGGTAAGAGCGGAATAATGTTCCGCGCCTCCGGATCCAGCCGGCCGAGCAGCGTATGTTGGGCATCCGCGGTGTCGCGCAAAAGGAGATACTCATTGGGCGGCCGGGATTCTCCGACGTACGGCACCATCCCCCCCGCCGCGATCTGCGCCATCTCCTCGGGTGAAAGCTCCAACTCGGAGTACCCAAGATAGAGCTCGTTGATGTCCACTCGGTCCGACTCGTAGTCCTGGGCCTCGATGCCGTGCGCATCGGCCAGAATTCGCAAGTTGATATCCTTGCTGACCACGATGCAGGGCTCTGGCCCGGTTCGTTGGAAATGCAACGCCAGTTCGATGATCTCGCGATCCACCGATCCGTTGCGGCCGGGTTCCAACGGCGCGCCTGCCGGGCCCACCACCTTGAGCCGCCCCCCGTTGTCGAGCCGAACACCTTCCGATAACTTGCCGCGGGAACGAAGCTCGTCCAACGAGCGACTCACCTGTCGAGCGCAACGACCAAGCTCGGACATATCGCGCTTGAACTGGTCGATTTCTCGGATCACGCCGATCGGCAACACCACGGTGTTGTCCTCGAAGCGAAACAACGCATTGGGGTCGTGCAAGAGAACGTTGGTATCGAGGATGA
>Ga0272449_1001557_pt1 | contig 23230 bp, 17 predicted proteins | sample YNPCB0241_FD_198679 | JGI IMG/M metagenome (GOLD analysis project Ga0272449, IMG submission 198679) | Hot spring sediment microbial communities from Yellowstone National Park, WY, United States - YNP-CB-024-1 | ecosystem: Environmental > Aquatic > Thermal springs > Hot (42-90C) > Sediment... | reverse complement strand
GTGGACCGGGACGACCTGGAGAAGGCCCTGGCCGTGGTGGGCAAAGCGGTGGAGGAGGTGGGGGCAGAGGCGGTGATCCACAACCCCCACGTTGCCGTCATCGCCATCTTCGGCCCCGACTTCCGCGTGCGGCCCAACATCGCGGGCACCTTCTTCTCCGCCCTCGCCAAGGCCGGCATCAACATCCTGGCCATCAGCACCTCCATCTCCACCCTCTCCTGCGTCATTGATGGAGACCGCCTGAACGACGCAGTGGCGGCCGTCTGCGAGGCCTTTGAACTGCCCTGAAAGGCCAGGGCTCCGGAGGAGGGTCGCGGTGAACGAGGCCCCTTGGGACTGGTCCCAGTTCCTGGAGCGCACGGAATGGATGGTGCGCCTGCGCTGGATGGCCGTCGGCGGGACGCTAGCCGCCCTGGCGCTGGCCAACCTCTTCCTGCCTGGAGTGCTGCCCCTGGTCCTCCTGACCGGGGTCACGGTGGCCATCGGCCTCTACAACCTGATCTTCTACCTCTTCATCTGGGCTGTGCGGCTCTACGGGCCGCCCCGCCGCCTGTGGGGCGGCCCAAGGCTCCTCATGCACGCCCAGATCCTGCTGGACCTGGCCACGCTCACCCTCCTCCTGCACTATGCCGGCGGCGCGGAGAACCCCTTCTTCCCGTACTACGTCTTCCACGTCACCCTGGCCGCCATCACCCTCTCCCGCGGGGCCAGCTTCTTCTACGCGGCCCTGGCTTCGGCCCTCTACGCAGGCATGGTCTGGATGGAATACGCGGGGTGGATCGGCCACGTCCACCTCCTGGGCCTGGTGGACCCGGACCTGTACCGGCGGGAGGTCTACCTCATCGCCACCACCTTCGCCCTGAGCACCACGGTCTTCTTCGCCGCCCTGGTCGTGGGAGGGCTGGCGCGCCAACTCCAGGAACGGGAACGGCAACTTCTGGCCTCCAACCAGGCCTGCGAACTGCGCTCCGCGGAACTGGCCGCCCTCAACCGCAGGCTCCAGGAACTGGACCAGGCCAAGACCAGTTTCATGCTCATGGTGACCCACGAACTGCGGGCTCCTCTGGCGGCCATCCAGAGTTACCTGCAACTCATCCTCAAGGGATACGTCTCCCCCGAGGACCAACGGCGCACGTTGGAGCGGGCTTCGGAGCGGGCCGCGGAACTGCTGGACCTGATCGCCGACCTCCTGGAACTGAGCCAGGCCCGCGCCCAGCCGGCGGAGGCCGCGCTGCAGTGGGTGCACCCGGAGGATATCCTCCAAGAGGTGGTCCAACTCCTGCGCGGCCAGGCCGAGGAGAAGGGCTTGGCCCTGCAGGTGGCCGTGGAAGAAGGCCTGCCCCAGGTGCACGTGGTCCCGCGAGACATGAGGGCCGTCTGGACCAACCTCATCTCCAATGCCATCAAGTACACAGGGCCAGGCGGGAAAGTGACCGTGTCCTTGCAGCGCGATGCGGAAGGCCTCCGCGGCAGCGTGCAGGATACCGGCATCGGCATCCCCCCGGAAGAGGTGGACCGCATCTTCAGCGAGTTCTTCCGAGCAAGCAACGCCCGGGCCACGGGAACCCGCGGCACCGGGCTGGGCCTCTCCATCGTCAAGCGCCTGATAGAGAACTATGGGGGCCGCATTTGGGTGGAATCCTCCCCAGGGAAAGGGTCCACCTTCACCTTTTTCTGGCCCGTGCCGCGGGCGGAGGGCGCGGCCCTTCCCCAGGAGAAGGCCCAGGTCCAGGAAGTCCCAGCCCCTTAGGGCGGTGGAAGATGGCAGCGGCACGCAGTCGTCCTGGCAGGGAACAGGCTATGATGCAAGAGAGGCCCACAGGTGGGCTCACGACTACAGTCCTTGGCGCCATGCTGCGCGCCCTCTCGGGCCACGACGCCCCGGGGCCCCTCCTGGCAGCCGCCTTGGAGAGGCTGACTGCGGCCCGCTGGGCCCTGGGAGCAGCGGTGTACGCCGTGGAAGAGAGGGGTTCCCTCTCCCCCCTGGCCCGCTGCGGCGAAGGCCCCCTGGACAGCCCGACGGTGCAGACGTTGGCCGAACGCTCCCTGGCCCAGGGGAGCCCCGTCACCGGAACCCTCACCCAGGGCCCGGTGGCCTGGCACCTCCTCGCCGCGCCGGTGGCCTTCCAGGGGGAGGTGCTGGGAGCCCTGGTGGCAGCCCGCCCCCAGGAGACAGGCGAAGGTCCAGGGACATGGACGCAAGAGGGGGAGGCGGTGGGCCTCCTCCTGGGGATGGCCTTGGGCCGTCTGCGCCTGGAAGCACACCTCCGCGCACGCCAGAGAGAACAGGAGGCCCTCCTCCAGCGGCTACTGCAGGCTCAGGAGGAGGAGCGACGACGCATCGCGCGGGGCCTGCACGACGACATCAGCCAGGCTCTCCTGGCCCTCTCCCTCCGCATTGACGACCTGCGCGACCGCTGCACCCCCGGAGCCTCCCTGGACCGCGCGGATTTCAGCGCGCTCAAGCAGGCCCTCTACGACGCCTTGGACGAGGTCCACCGCATCATCTTCAACCTGCGGCCCCAGATCCTGGACGACATGGGCCTGGTGCCTGCCGCCATGTGGCTGGCCCAGGAACACCTCCAGCGCAGGGGGGTGGAGACCTCCTTTGAGGTCAGTGGCCGCCAGCGCCGGTTGTCCGAACCGGTGGAGACCGTGGCCTTCCGGGTCATCCAAGAGGCGGTCGTGAACATCCAGCGCCACGCCCAGGCCACCAGCGCCCACCTGGCCCTCACCTTCAAGCCAGACGCGCTGGACATCCTGGTCCTGGACAACGGACAGGGGTTTGACCCCGACCAGGTGCGGGTCCACCCAGGCCAGCCCCGCGGTTTGGGCCTCCTGGGCATGCGGGAGCGGTTGGCCCTGGTCCACGGAACCCTCACCATCACCTCCAGGCCCGGCCAGGGGACCATCATCCACGTCCACATCCCCCTGGCCAAGGCCGAGCCCCAGAGCCGCGAAGGAGGTGCACCATGAGCCGCATCCGCATCCTGCTGGCAGACGACCACGCCATCCTCCGGGAAGGGCTGCGCTTGGTCTTGGAAAAAGAGCCAGATTTCCAGGTGGTGGGCGAGGCCGGCGACGGCCAGGAAGCGGTGGAAAAAGCCCGCGCCCTGCACCCCGACCTGGTCCTCATGGATATCGCCATGCCCCGTTTGAACGGCGTGGAGGCCACCCGCCGCATCAAGCGGCACTGCCCGGAGACCAAGGTCCTGGTGCTCACCCAGTACGAGGACCGCGCCTACGTCCTCCCCATCCTGCAGGCCGGCGCCGATGGGTACCTCCTCAAGCAGACGGAGAGCCACCACCTGGCCGAGGGCATCCGTGCCGTGATGAGGGGGGAGGCGACGCTATCGCCGCCCGTGGCCCGGCAGTTGGTGGACCTGGTCGCGTCAGAACCCGCGCCCGAGGCCGCCCCCGAGGAGGTCACCCTCACGGACCGGGAACGGGAGGTGCTCATCCTCGTCGCCGAGGGGTACAGCAGCCGGCAGATCGCCGAAACCCTGGGCATCTCGCCCAAGACGGTGGACGTCCACCGCACCAACCTGATGCGCAAGTTGAACCTGCACAACCGGGTGGAGATCACCCGCTACGCCATCCGCCACGGCCTCATCTCCTCCCCCTGAGGTCACGGTGGTGCAAAACAGGAGGGCCGCCCCAAGAGCAGGGGCGGCCCTCCGCACATCAGCCTTGAGGCAGGATGCTAGGGCGCGGTGAGGGTCATGGTCACGTCCACCCAGGTGAAGCGGTTCTCCGCGCCCGGACCGCGGCCTGTGTCAAAGACGATGGTGGCCATGTAGGTCCCGGGCTCCAGGCCCGTGGGGTCAAATCTCACGATGACGATGGCGGGGGTATCCCCTTCGGTGGGCGTGATCTGGACCCAGTCCACCGCTTCCTGTTCAAAGATCAGGCCGTCCAGATCGGTCCGCACGCCCTCTGGCGAGACCTCCACCTCGGTCAACGGGGCCTGCTTCATCTGCTCCAGGATGGACTGCCACGTGGTCGCCGGGATGACGCCGGCCACCCAGTGCAGCGTCCCCACGCCACCGCCGGCCACGCCCACCGTCAGTTGGCGCGGGGCGATCGTCCCTCCAACTGGCGCCGAGACGCTGAGGGAACTGGGCGTCACCAGGAGTTTGGGGCGGTTCACCTTCACCGTGACGAGCACCCGCTGCGTCCTGTTGTCCACGCCCGAGGGCGCATTGAAGGTCACCCGGGTCGTGTGCGTCCCCACGGGGAGGGACAGCCCGTTGACGGACACGGAGACGTTGGACCAGGCAGGGCCGGCCGTGCCGCGGTTCGGATTCACCTGGACCCAGGGCTGCCTCGGGGCGGCCGTCCAAGCGAACGTGTCGGTGGTGGTGGCGTTGCGGATCTGCACGGTTTGGGCTGCAGGGTTCGGCCCGCCCCAGTTCATCTCAAAGGTGAGGCTGGCCGGCTTGACTTCCATCTTGGGGTTCACGCGGACCCCGGGCCCGTCCAGGTCAGCCGTCGTGAGGCCAGCCCTCCAGGAGCCCGTGTAGGACTGGTACAGGGTGAACGTGGGAGAGACCTTGTAGGCGCGCACCAGGCTCGGGCTCTGGATGACCACATCCTCCGCGCCGTCGCTGTCCAGGTCCCCACTGGCCATATCCTCCCACCCCGTGCCGACCACTGCGTCCAGGGCCACGATGGGGTGTACCAGGTCCCTGGCGACGAGGCCCTTGTAGGGAGAGGGGACGTTGCGGAGCAGGAGCACTTCATCGTTGGTGACACCGTCCAGGTTCCCTGTGCCGACCTTGAGCCAGGTAGCGCCGAACATCTCGGTGTAGATGGACTGCAAGGGCAAGCCCACCCCCTGCACCCGCAAGATGACGAACCCCGCGCCGATGGGCGAGATGACATCGCGGATGAGGGCCAGTTCGTCCTTGCCGTCGTTGTTGTAGTCGCCTGTGGCGAGGCCGAGCCATTCCTTCCCGAACCCTTCGGAGACGACCTGGGCTCCCGTCTGCGGGTTGAGGATGTGCACCAGGTTGCCGTAGTCCCGGATGAGGGCCAGTTCCACGCGCTCGTCGCCGACGAAGTCGCCGACCGCCATGTCCCGCCATGGGTAGTTGTAGTCCACCCGCAGGCTCTCAGTCCAGGTCCGCCCCTGGGCGTCGCCGTCGTAGACCACCAGGAGCCACTTGCTCCCCTCCGCGGTGCGCGTGGCCATGATCTCGGCCCGGCCATCCTTGTCAATATCGCCGATGGCCAGAAGTTCCCAGCGGTAGGGGGCGATGTTCTTCTCCAGGCTGCACGCGGTCTTCCCCGGTTGGACCACGGGGTCAAAGACCTTCAGCCTCGCCCCGCCGATGGCCACCAGTTCTTCATCGCCATCCCCGTTGAGGTCGCCGGCCCGCACCAGTTGCCACCCGGTGTCTGGCGAGTCAAACTGGACCTTCTGCGTGCCGGGGGCGACATAGGGGTCCTCCACATGGATGCGGCCGTTGCCTGTCAGCAGCACCAGTTCCTTGTCGCCGGTGGTGGCCAGGCTGGTGGGCGTCCCTGCCGCCCACGCGCTCGCGCCCACGGCCAGGATGCTGGCCACCAGGGCCAGCGCCGCCGCCACACCCAACACCTTCCTGCTTTTCGTCATCTCTGACCTCCTAGGAATGTTCCTGTGCTCTGCACAGGGGGACGCCTGCATCCTCCATCATTGTACCACATTCGGCTCTGGTTGTCAGGCAGGTGCCCTGACCTCTCCTCAAGGGGCAGGGGTGGGGGGCGATCCATGAATTGCCCCCCACCCCCACCCTTCCGCGTCGGAAAAGGGGGCCGCCGCAGGCGGCGGGGTAGGGTGAGGCCGGAAACGCCTGCCCCGACTTCAGCCGAGGGGGGCAGCCTCCTGGATGAGGGCTTGGAGATGTTCCAGGAAAGGCTCCTCCCCAGCAAAGGGCCCTACGACCGCCAGGGTGACCTTGGACAACTGGATCAGGTCCCTGGCCAGTCGGAGGACGGCCTCGGAGTCCACCGCCTCCAGCAGGCAAAGGGCTTCGTCCAGCGTGGTCACCTGGCCGCCATCCAGGACCTGTTGCCCGAACCACCCGGCCACCGCCGCGCTGTTCTCCAGGCCGAGGAGCATCCCTCCCCGGTAGAGTTCCCGCGCCCGGTTCAGTTCGGCCGGGGTGATGGGTTCCTCTCGCAGCCGCACCCATTCCCGCACCAGGGCCTCCAGGGCGGGCAGGGCGTTCTCGGGGCTCACCCCAGCGTAGAGGCCCAGCGACCCCGCATCCTCGTAGGAGTCCGTCAGCGAGGCCACGCTGTAGGCCAGCCCCAGTTCCTCCCGGATGCGGAGGAAGAGGCGCGAACTCATCCCCTCGCCCAGGACGGCATGGAGGATGGCCAGCACATACCGGTCATCGTGCCACCGCGACAGGCCCGGCAGGAGCAGGCTCAGTTGCGCCTGTTCCGTATCTTTGTACACCACCCGCACCCGAGGCCCGTCCGGGATGGACGGTGCGGGCAGGAAACTCCCATCGCCCACCGGCTCCCACGCACCGAAGAACCGCTCCGCGGCCCGCAACACCTCCTCAACGTGCACCTGGCCCGCCACCGCCAGGACGCAACGGTCGGGGCCGTAGTTCCCCCGCCAGTAGTCCCGCAGGTCCTGGATCTGGAGGCGGCTCAGGCTTTCCTCGGTGCCGGTGACCTCCCGGCCCAGGGGGTGGTTCCCCCAGAACAACTGCTGGCTCACGATGTGGACCAGCGCCTCCGGCATGTCCAGGAGGGCGTGCAGTTCCTCCAGGATCACCCGCTTCTCTTTCTCAAACGCCTCCTCCTGCAGGAGGGGATGCAAGAGGAGGTCCGAGAGGACGTCCATGGCCAGTTCAAAGTGTGGGTAGGGCACCTTGGCGAAGTACACGCTGGACTCCCGCCCCGTGAAGGCGTTGAGGTAGCCGCCCACGCCCTCAATGGCCACGGCGATGGCTTCTGGGGTGGGACGCTTCTCGGTGCCCTTGAAGGTCATATGTTCCAGGAAATGCGAGACCCCCGCGAGGTCATCCCCCTCGTAGCGGGAGCCCACCGAGAGGAAGGCGGCACAACTGACGGAAAGAGCCTCCGGCAACTCCGAGACCACGACTCTGAGCCCGTTGGGCAACGTGTGCAGTTCGTAGGCATTCCCCGGCAGCGGAAGGTTCATTTCTCCTCCAGGTGCTCCAGTTCTTGTCTGACCTGCGCCTTCCAGGCCTCATCATCGCTCAGTACTGCGCCACGGTGGTTCTTGACGATACGTCATCCTGGGTAGGGGCGCACGGCCGTGCGCCCCTACTATGAGACTGCAACCGTGACCTGTACGGCCGAAAGCGGAATTTTCATCGTGGTCCAGCACTCAGTCTCAGGAAGGTTTGGAAGTGTTGGATGGCTTTCTCCCTCTCTCCTTGATCGCGGTAGGCGTAGCCCAGGCCCAGGTAGACCTGCGGGAGGTCCGGGTTCCGCTCCCGCGCCGCCTCAAAGGCCTGGATCGCCTCCTCAACCCGTCCCAGGGTGTAGAGCGCGCCTCCCAAGTTGTAGCGGATCTCCGCATCGTCGGGCAGAAGGCGGGCGGCCTTCTCAAACTGCTCCACGGCCTCTGAGGGCCGCTGCATCTGATACAAGACGACCCCCAGGTTGGAAAGGGTATCGGGGTCGTCCGGCTCCAGCGCCAGGGCAGAGCGGTAGGCCTGTTCCGCCTCTTGCAGGCGTCCGGCCTGGGTGTAGGCGTTGCCCAGCAGGAAGAGGGCCTCCGCGGAGGGCGAGCCACCCTTGGCCACCGGCTCCAGGACGGCGATGGCCCCCTCGGCATCGCCTGCGTCCAGGAGCGCCTTCCCCCGGGCCACCGCTTCGGCGAGGCCCGCAGGCGGGGACGCCGCAGGGGTCTCCGGTGCCGGCCGCCCCGCGCAGCCGGCCAGAGCCACGGCCACCAAGAGGAAGAGCGCCGCCTGCCCGAGCCTCCCTCTGGCCACGGACCTCCCTCCCCGAGGAGATCGCCCTGTCACTCCTCATCCCCCTGGGTCAGGATGGGCTCCAAAAGGACCACCTGGGTCTCTTCCGGCAAGGTGCGGTCGTTGAGGGTCAGGGAGGGCAGCGGCTCTATCTCCGGCAGTCCCATCTCCTTGAGGAACCGCGTCACGGGGTCCAGGCGGACCTTGAGGCCCGGCGTCCGGTAGCGCATGGGGATGACGATGCGCGGCTCAATCTGGCTGATCACCTCTGCGGCGCCCGCTGCGTTCAGCGTGGAGCCGCCCCCCACGGGCACGAGCAGCACCGACACGTCGCTCAGGAGTTCGGTCTGGGCCTGGGTCAGGGGATGGCCCAGGGAGCCCAGGTGGCAGACAGTGATGCCGTCAAAGTCAAAGAGGAAGACGGTGTTCTTGCCCCTCTCCTGCCCTTGCTTGCCGTCGTGGTAGGTGGCGATGCCGGTGATGAACACCCCTTGGACTTCGTATTCCCCCGGGCTATCAAAGACCTTGCGGCGTCCCCGCACAGCGGTGACGTTGTTGTGGGTGGGATGGGGGTGGCTCACGGTCACCACGTCGGCCCTCAAACGCGGCACGCGGTAGCCAATGGACTCGTCGTACGGGTCCGTGACGATGGCGATGCCCCGCTCCTTCAGCCGGAAGCACGCGTAACCGTACCAGGAGATCTCCATAACGCTCTCGTCACCTTTCCAAGGGGTGGGATCGCAGGCCCTTCAACGGGGGATTATACACGAAAGCAGGGAAAATAGGAAAAAGGCGCTCGCCTTCCTGCAAGCGCCGGGGAAAGGCCCGCCTAGAGGCGGGGGCTCTGGCCCCGGCTCTCCGCCACGAAGCGGCGGAGCGTGCGCCGGATCTTGGTGGAAGGGGAGAGGGCGAAGATCACGTTCCCGTTCAGACGACGCCTTTCCAGCACGCCCATAAAGGAAAGGTCAAAGAGTTCCCGCAGGACCGCCGAGGCGCGGCGCCCTATGCGCCTGGCGATGGCCTCCGCGGTGTCCTGGGTGTAGGGGTTCTCACCGAAGAAGACCAGGATGTCCCACTTGACGGGCCCGGTCGCGTAGCGGTGGGCAAAGGCCAGGAGCTCCACATCCACCTCAAACTCGCCTGGCCGAAGCCCGGCTTCTCTCCCTTGTGCCTGCTCCTGCATCGCTCGTCCGCCCCAACCGATCGCCGCGTGCCAGCAACCCTTGTCGCCGTGCGTGAGGCCATGCCCCGTTCCCGCCCCACAGATGGGGCCGTGCCCTTCGCCCCCCAGTGTACCAGGCCCCGCCCCCTCGGTCAATAGCCTATGGGTACTAGAACCCCCTTCGGCGCCCCGGCCCTGTTGAGGCTCCGGGAGTTGCCCCCTGGCGGGGTTCCGGTATAATCCCCCCAGAGGGCCGGCGGACGCGCCGCTCTGCCCGCCACCGATGGCTACGGGGGCAGCATGGACCGCTCACTGCAGATCCCACCGCGCTGGAAAGAGTTGAACCTCTCCGCCCTGGGGGAACGCATCCTGCTCCTGGGAGCCACCGACAGCGGCAAGAGCACGTTCGCCTGGTACCTCGTCCACAGGCTCCTGGAGGCCGGCCTGCGCCCGGCCTACCTGGACTGCGACATCGGCCAGAGCACTCTCGGCCTGCCCACCACGATGAACCTGGCCGTCCCCGCCGAGGCCCTGAGCACGGCGGAGGAGGGCGCTCCCTTTCCGCCCCAGCCGGGGGCCAGTTTCTTCGTCGGCTCCATCACCCCCCGGGGGCACATGCTCCCTCTCCTCGTGGGGTGTCAGCGCCTTCTGGAACGGGCTTGGGAACTGGAGGCCCGCTCGGTGGTGGTGGATACCACCGGCCTCATAGACCCAGCCCAGGGGGGCCTCGCTCTCAAGCAATGGAAGGTGGAACTCATCCGGCCGAACACGGTCATCGCCCTGGTCAAGGGGCGGGAACTGGAGCCCATCCTCTGGCCCCTGCGCCTGGCGGGGAGCCCCCGCGTCGTGGAACTCCCCGTGAGCCCCGAGGCCCGGCCCCGCGACCGCGCCGAACGGATCGCCCGGCGGCAGCGGCTCCTGAACCGCTACTTCCAGGGGGCCGGCCTCCTGTCCTTCCCCCTGGGCCGGCTGCCCATCTTTGACCTGCACCGCGCTGCGGCAGGGCGTCTGGTGGGCCTGCAGGATGCCCGCGGCTTCGCCGTGGCCCTGGGCGTGGTGGAGAAACTGGACCGCGAGACCGGCACCCTCTGGCTGCGGACCCCCCTCCAGGACGCAAGCCAAGTGGCGAGCCTGCGGATAGGCATGTGCTGGCTCCAGCAGGGGAACGCCCTTCCGGCCTCCCCCATGCGCCCCCGGCCCTACCACCCCGGCCACCGCAGGTAGACCCCTAGAACAGCGCCATCTGCGCGTCCGACCGCTCCACGATGGGGTCCAGGCCGAAACTCTGCTCCAGGCGGGCCCGGCTCACCGCCTCGGGCTCCGCCGCCAACTGCCGCAGGTGGCGGTACTTGATGAAATACCAGTTCCCCTGCTCCAGGAGGGAGGAGAGCCACGGGGCCCGCGCCTTCCGATAGGCAAGCAGGCTGGCCCGACCTCCGGGGATCACCAGGCAGCGCCGCACCCCCGCCGGCCCGGCAGCGCTCCCCACCGCCACAGGTGCCACGGAAGAAGTCCACGAGAGGGCAAAGGCGTATTGGAGCCGCCCCTCGTCCACCCAGCCCACGGCGAAGGGCAGGGGAAGGAGCGCCACCCCGGCCTCCTCGGCTGCTGCAGGGCTGGGGACCTCCCCCCAGACCGTGCGGCACCGGCCCAGGTGGGCCTGGTTCTCCACCACGCGGAACCCCAGGGCCTGGCCCAACGCCCGCAGGTCCGCCAGAAGGTCCCGGAACTCCTGCCAGCGGCGCTCCGGGTGGTCCTCCGGCCGCAACGCCCACCTTCCCCCCTCGCGCTCCTGTCCATAGGACTGCAGGCATTCCTCCACCCAGCCCACCGGGGGCGTGCAGAGGCCGCCCAGGCCGCTGTAGACCTCGCGGCAGAGGTCCGCGGCCCTCTGGCCAGGGCGTTCCAAGAGCGCGCTCCACACGGCAGATTCCACCCGGTCGGTGAGGGGGAACTCCTCCTCCCAGGGGCGCTTCCTGCGCCAGAACTGGGGCGGGCGCGCCGCCTCGCCGTCCTCCGGGAGACTGAGCCTCCCCTGCTCCCAAGAGCCGAGGGCCTCTGCCTCTCCTGTCCTCACCAAAGCCGCGAGTTCCTCTCGCAGCGGCCCCTCCAGGCCCCGGAGCATCTCCACCAAAGCGCCCTTGCTGGCGAAGAGGTCGGGCAAGGCCCCTTCCTCCAGCAAGCGCCAGTAGAAGGCTCCCCACAACTGGGCGAAAGAGGCGGGTTCCTGGAGCCTGGCGAGGAGGTCCCGCGCCGCCTCGCGCGCGGCCTGGGGCAGGTCCGTCTGGCCCCGGGCCGGCGCTGCAGCGCGGCGGAAGAGGGCCAGCACCTCTGCTCCGCCGCTGGAGAGAGGGGCGATCTCCCGGAACTGGACGGCCCCCGTGACGGGGACGAACCCGGCCGAGGCTGCCGCCAGGAGCACCGCCTCCGCCAAGGAGCGGTCCTGGCGGAGCCAGAGCACCAGGGGCGCCGTTTCCGCCAGATAGGCCGCGATCACCCGCAGGGCCCGGGTCAGCGCCTGCACGTACCAGGTCCAGGAAGGGCCAGCCAGGTGTAGGAGAGGGCGCACCTTCTCCGCCGCCTCCCGGCCCCAGAGCCAGCAGGTCCAGAAGTAGGTGAGGTGCCAGAAGGTCGGGTGGGGTGGCGGAGGGGAGAGGATGGCCAGGGGAGACCCCCCTCTCTGAAGCGAACTGAAGGCCTCGCCCACCGAGCCACAGCGCAGGTGGATGCCCCAGCCCCGCCTTTCTCCCGCCTGGGCCAGGCCCTCCCAGTAGGCGGCCATCTCTTCCAGCACGAGCCAGACGTTCCGCTCCAGGAAGCGCCGTGCCGGGCGCAGGCGACGGGGCATCGGCAGGCCTTCCGCCGGGTGCAAGGAGGAGCAGAGGTCCAGACAGCCGACCAGCATGGCCCAGGCCACGTCGCGCAGGAGCCGGTCCTCGTCCCTCGCGAAGGCGGAGGCAGCCTCCGTCGCCAGGAGGTCCAGCGCCTGGAGGTTGCGAGGAGTGTACAGGTCCAGGAACTCCCGCGCTGCCGGGTACAGCGCGTCCCCGCGGCGCGCCAGGAGGTCCAGCACCCGCCAGTAGTGGAACCCCTTCTTCTCTGGCTCGGCGAAGCGGGCTGTATCCTGCGGCACGGTCCTCACCCACCCCTCCAACCCGCACGGCGCGCAGCGGATCTTGCGCTGCACCGGGCGCCGGAGTTCGCGGTCCCACAGAAAGGCCTCCGCAACCAGGGGACGTCCGCAGGAGGGGCAAGGGGTCTCGTACAGGCGGAGGAGGACCTCCCCCAACCGCGCCCCTTTGACCAGGCGGTCGCCCAAGGCCCGCAGCACCCTGCGCGCCGTCTGGGGCGGAGGAGGCTGCACCTGGAGCCCCTGCAGGAGGGCCGTCAGCGGGTTGGGGTCGCTGGCGATCACACGGCCGTAGCGGGAGGCCGCGCGCAGCGCGGCCGCGGACTGCGAAAAGGGGATGAGGATGGGCGCGCCGGGCTCCCCGCCCCAGATGGGGGCGAACTCCTCCACCACCCCCACCGGGAGCGGCAGGAGGAACGAGCGCAAGGGCTCCCATGGCTCCTCCCTCGCCCCCCGCACGAACACGCGCGCTTCCGAGCCCGGCCTGCACATTGGAAGCCTCCCCAGGCCACGCCGCTCCCTCACCCCGGAGGGGGCGGCAGGCGGCACCACCTATCCATAGTATACCACAGGGGGCTAGTACGCGGGAGGCCCGATGCGCACCGGCGCAAGGAGCACCCGGTCCTCGCCGCCGGTCACCGGGAGGCGGGGGCCCACGGGCGCGGGGTAGGCTCCCACCTCCGGCACGTAGACCTGGCCCGGGCACGCCCCGGCAAGGGGCACGACGTGCCGGTCCAGGACCACCGCCCCCTCAGGCCACTGGGAGGTGGGGAAGGTGCCCCCATAGGGGACCTGGTCGTGGCCCGCGACGTACCTCCCCTCTTCATCCAACAGGTGGACGAAGAGGACCAGGTCGTCCCGGGAGCCGCCCAGGGCCTGCCAGTAGAGGGTCACCTCCAGCGCCTGCACAGAGGGAAGCAGGGGATGCCACACCTCGCGGACCCGGTATCCCACCAGGGCAACCTGTCCGCCGAACTCCGCCCGCACCCTGTGGGGCACCCCCTCGGGCAGGGTCTGGAAGAGGCCGGGGCTGTACCGCCAGGAAGCCAGGAACATCCGGTGGCCTGGGCCGTCCGGCGGGAGAGGCACGTCCGGTTCCCACCACTCGCCGGACCGGAATTCCTGCAGTCCAAGGTACAGACGGTACTCCCCCAGGGGAGCGTCCGGCGGCAGGGCAAGGGGGTAGCGGTCCCAGACCACCTGGGAGGCCCGCCACAGGTCGGTGGGGCTGCGTCCCCCAGCCGGAGCCCCTTTGACCTCCCAGGGAGGCACGCCCCCAGGCCCCTGCACCCACAGGGAGACCCGGACGTCCTCCCCCACGTCCGCCAGGGCACGCCACACGAGCGTCACGTCCGCCTCGTGCCAGGCCTCCGGCCCGCGCGGCTCCAGGCGCGCCTCCAGGAGCGCGATCTGGCCGCCGAAGGTCGCCAGGGGCGCGGAAGGGACGGCCTGATCCACACCCGCGGCTGGGGCGCGGTAGAAGGACGGGAGATACAGGGCGAGAACGAGGACGTTGGCTACGAGGAGCACCCCGGAGACGAGGAGCCCCACCCTCCCCCACCACCGCGCAGGGACCCACTGGAGCGCCCCCAGCCACAGCACGGCCACCAGGGGGAGGAGCGCGGGATAGAGGAGCCGTGCCTGGTTCGTCCCCAGGGCGGTGAGGGTGTACCGGGCCAGGGCCGCGGCGACCATGCCCAGCCAGAGGAGGAGGAATCCCCAGAGGATGAAGGCCTCACGCCTCGGAGGGCGAGACCACACGCGCACAGCCCCCCGGATGGCCCCCAAGAGCGCGATCCCGCTGAAGGCCCACGCCAGCGCGTACCCCCAAAGGGGGAGCCGGATGTGGGCCGCCCCGCCGAACCGCCCCCAGAACGACTCCGAAAGCCCCCCCACCATCCAGCGGGCATCCTCCCAGGTCAAGGGGCAGCGCCTCACGTCCACCGCCCGGGTGACCAGCCCCCATCCCAGCGGGTCCCCGTAGAGGTAGAAGTTGCGCGCGTACCACCAGCCCGAAAGGGCCGCCGCCACCGCCAGGGCCAGGGCGAGGTGCGCCCCGACCGCGGCCACGGACGCTCGCCCGGAGGCCCGCGCGTCCCAAGCCCGGTAGGCCGCCACCAGGACCACCAGGGGCACGAAGGCCAGGAGGCTCAGCTTGGTGAGGAGGGCCAGGCCGAGAAGCCCCCCTGCCAGCGCCCACTCGCGCCAGGTGTCCCGGCCCCGCAGCGTGAGGAGCAGCCGCCAGAGGAGCAGGGCCGCGAGCGCGGCCGTGAGGTTGTCGTTCTGGACCGTGCCCCCCAGGAACGAGAACTCCGGCAGGAAGGCCAGGAACCCCGCGCCGCCCAGCGCCGCTACGCGGTCTCCATCGGTCAGGGTCAGGAGGCCGCGGTACACCGCCCAGACCGTCAGGGTGCTGAGCGCGGCCGAAAAGGCCCTGAGGAGGTGGAAGGCCAGGGCGCTCCCCCGGTAGGGGAAGGCCTCGGCCTGGCCGTGGATGAAGAGGTTCTTCGGGGCCTGGGGGTCCGTCAGGTGGAAGGCCGGGTTGGAGCGGGCGAACTCCAGGTCCATGGGGAGGGGCCAGGTGAGGGCAGCCCCGAGAAGGTAGTAGAGGGGCGGCTGGAAGGCTTCTCCCGCCTCGGTCCCCGCAGGGAGCCGCCTTTCCTGGGCCACGATGCGGCAGTAGTCGTAGTGCGAAAGTTCATCCGGGGCCTCGGCCAGGGGCACGGCCACGCTGTAGGCCAACGAGAGCCCCAGGTGGAGCAGCAACACAGCCCCGAGGAACGTGTGCCCGGCCCCTGTCCGCTTCATGGATCGCGGTGGACAAAACGGACGGGGGTGGCCCCGCCCCGTGGCAGTCCACCCCCGAAGGTCCGCGCGGGATCAGCGCTTTTCCCGCAGGCGGGCCGCCTTGCCGACCCTCTCCCGGAGGTAGTAGAGTTTGGCCCGCCGCACGCGGGAATGGCGCACCACTTCCACCTTTTCCACCCGAGGCGAGTGGAAAAGGAACGTGCGCTCCACACCGATGCCGTGGCTGGCCACGCGCCGCACGGTGAAACTGGCTTCCGGGCCGCCCCGGCGCACCCGGATCACCGTCCCCTGGAAGACCTGGACTCGCTCGCGGTCCCCTTCCACAATGCGGTTGTGCACCCGCACCACGTCGCCCGGCCGGACCTCCGGGAGTTCCTCCTTCATCGCCATCTGCTTCACGGCACTGAGCACGTCTGACATCTTGACCTCTCCACCCCCACGCCACGGGGCTTGATCGCCTAAATGGTGCTATGCGCATGCAAAACCTAAGTATAGCATGCCCCGCACCTCAGGGCAAATCTCACTCCACCTCCGGGCGTCCTTCGCCTTCTCCTGGCTTCCCCTCAGCCTGGAGGGAGTCCAAGAAGGCCCGGTCTTCCGCAGAGAGCCGGGCCTGGCGGAGGAGGTCGGGGCGCCTCTGCCACGTCCGCCGCAGCGATTCCTGTCGCCTCCACCGCACGATCGCCGCGTGGTTTCCGGAGAGGAGGACCTCCGGCACCCCAACGCCCCGGAAGACGGCCGGGCGGGTGTAGTGCGGGTACTCCAAAAGGCCCTCAGCGAAGGAATCCTCAAAGGTGGCCCCCGGGTCCCCCAGCGCCCCGGGGATGAGGCGCGTCACCACATCCACCAGGACCATGGCCGCGAACTCGCCCCCGCTCAGCACGTAGTCGCCGATGGAGACCTCGTCCGTCACCAGGAACTGGCGCACCCGCTCGTCCACCCCCTCGTAGCGGCCGCAGATGAGGACCAGCCGCCGCCGGCGCGCCAGGTCCCGGGCCAGGGCCTGGGTCAAGACCTTTCCCTGCGGGCTGAGGAGGACCACCGACACCCCCTCCGCCCGGAAGCGGCTCGGAAGGTCCACCGCCCGCAGGTCCTCCACCGGCTCCAGGCCCAGGATGTCCTCCACGGCGGCGAAGATGGGTTCCGGCTTCATGACCATGCCGCCGCCGCCTCCGTAGGGGGCGTCGTCCGTCACCTGGTGGCGGCCCACGCCGTAGGCGCGGAGGGCATGCACCCGCACCTGGACGAGCCCCGCCTCCACCGCCCGCCGGATGATGCCGGCGCGGAACGCCCCCTCAAACATCTCGGGGAAGAGGGTCAGGATGTCAAACTCCAGCGGCACAGGCCTTCCCCCCTCCTCGCTTCTCGGGTTCCCCGTCCATTCTATCACACCGATGGAGGCGGGGCAAAAGGGCGCCCTGACCGCAATGCCCCCGAGAGTCCCTCGCCACACGGAATTGCAGGAGCGACCGCCGATTTGCCCCACAAGCGGTTCCGTGATACAATGGTGGCCGCTATCTATACACCTCAAAACGGCGACGACGGAGAGGAGTAGGCTGGGGGAACCTGTCAGGGAGGCCGGGTCGGGGACTGGGAGCCCGGCTCAGGGGAAGCCAGCCGAAGTTCGCTCCCGAGCCGGACGGGGGAACGGGCCCCAAAGGCCCCAGTAGTCCGTCCCGGGCTGTGCCGCCCGTTACCCAGGCCGCCGATCGCCGGCTTCGGCCGGCCGTCGGGCTGAGAGGGTTGGCCCAGGCCAACCAAGCAGGGTGGTACCGCGGAGTGCGACGGTTGCGTCTTCGTCCCTGAGACGTGGCCGTCGTTTTTCGTTAAGGCGTCAGCCATTGGCACTCAGCGATCAGCGTTCAGCTCTCAGCGGTCGGCCGACTACCGACCGCTGAGAGCTGAGGGCTGACCGCCAAACGCCTTCGTCAGGAGGTCACCATGTCGCAACTGGAGGAACTGGAGAGGCTCCGGGAGACAGCCCTGGAGCGCCTGAGGCAGGTTTCCACGTCGGAGGAACTGGAGGCGTGGCGCATCGCCTATTTCGGGAAGAAGGGGGCCGTGACCCAGGCCCTCAAGGCCATCGGCAGCCTCCCTCCCGAGGAGCGGCCGGAGTACGGCCGCGTCTCCAACGAGGTGAAACTGGCCCTCCAGGCGGCCTACGAGGCCAAGGAGCGGGAGGTCCGGGAGGCCGAACTGGCGCGCGCCCTCCAGGCGCGGGCGGTGGACGTCACCCTGCCCGGCCGCCCGCCTGCCGCAGGCCGCCTGCACCCCACCACCCAAACCCTGCGCCAGATCGCCCACATCTTCGCCCAGATGGGCTTCCAGGTCTACCTGGCGCGGGATGTGGAACTGGACCTCTACAACTTTGAACTCCTGAACATCCCGCCTCACCACCCGGCCCGGGATATGTGGGATACCTTCTACACCACGAGAGAGGGGGTCCTCCTGCGCACCCACACCTCGCCGGGCCAGATCCACGCCATGCGGGAGCACGCGCCCGAGCCCCTGCGGGTCATCCTGCCCGGCCGGTGCCACCGCTACGAACAGGTCACGGCCCGCTCCGAGTCCATGTTCTACCAGGTGGAGGGGCTGGCGGTGGGCCGCCACATCACCATGGCCGACCTCAAGGGGACCATGGTCAACTTCGCCCGCCAGATGTTCGGGCCGGACCGCAGGGTGCGCTTCCGGTGCTCCTACTTCCCCTTCACCGAGCCCAGCGTGGAGGTGGACATGGACTGCATCCTCTGCGGCGGCAAGGGGTGCCGCCTGTGCAAGGGGACCGGCTGGCTGGAGATCGCCGGCGCGGGCATGGTCCACCCCACGGTGCTGCAGAACGGCGGCTACGACCCCCGCGTCTTCTCCGGCTTCGCCTTCGGCATGGGGCCGGAGCGGATCGCCATGCTCCGCCACCGCATTGAGGACATCCGCTACTTCTACACCAACGACCTGCGCTTCCTGCAGCAGTTTTAGGAGGACGGACGATGCGCGTGCCCCTCAGTTGGCTCAGCGAATTCGTGGACCTGACGGTGAGCGTAGAGGAACTGGCCGAACGCCTGACCCTGGCCGGCCTGGAGGTGGCCGCCGTTGAGCGGGTGGGGGCCGACTGGGACCGGGACAAGATCTTCGTGGGGGAGGTGGTGGCCGTGCGCCCGCACCCCCACGCCGACCGGCTGACCCTGGTCACGGTCCGCTACGGCGAGGGCCGGGAGAAAGAGGTGGTGACCGGCGCACCCAACCTCAAGGTGGGGGACCGCGGCCAGAAGGTGGCCTTCGCCACGGCGGGGGCCCGCCTCATTGATGGCCACGCCGACGATGGCCGCATCCTCATCCTCAAGCCCACCACCATCCGCGGGGTCCTTTCGGACGGCATGGTCTGCTCGGAAAAGGAACTGGGCCTGGGGCCAGACCACTCCGGCATCCTTATCCTGCCGGACGACGCGCCGGTGGGCACCCCCCTGGCCGACTACCTGGGCGACACGGTGCTGGACCTGGACCTGACCCCCAACCTGGCGCGGTGCCTTTCGGTGATCGGCGTGGCGCGGGAGGTGGCCGCGCTCACTGGGCAACGGGTGCGGCTCCCCTCCACCGACTGGGTGGCCGAGGGAGAGCCCATCGCCGGCCAGGTGGAGGTGGAGATCGCGGACCCGGACCTCTGCAACCGCTACGTCGCCGCGCTCATCAAGGGGGTGCGGCACGGCCCCTCCCCCTACCGCCTCCAGCGCCGCCTCATCCTGGCCGGCATGCGCCCCATCAGCGCCGTGGTGGACATCACCAACTACGTCATGCTGGAGTGGGGCCAGCCCCTGCACGCCTTTGACTACCGCCGCCTGCGGAACCGCCGCGGCGAGACCGTGGACGAAGCCGGCCCCAAGGGGGAGCCGCCGGTCATCATCGTGCGGCGCGCCCGGCCCGGGGAGCGGATCGTCACCCTGGACGGGGTGGAACGCGCCCTGACAGAGGAGATGCTGGTCATCGCCGACGGGGTGGGGCCGGTGGCCATCGCCGGCGTCATGGGCGGCCTGGAGACCGAGGTCACGGAGGCCACGACGGACATCCTCCTGGAGTCGGCCAACTTTGACTTCATCAACAACCGGCGGACGGCCCAGGCCCTGCGCCTGCCCAGCGAGGCCTCCTACCGCTTTGGCCGGGGCGTCCCGGCAAGCCTCACCCTGCCCGCAGCCCGTCGGGCCGCGGAGATGATGCGCCACCTGGCCGGCGGCACCATCGCCCAGGGCGTGGTGGATGTCTACCCTGTGCCCCAGAAGCAGGTCACGGTGGACCTCACCCCTGCCGAGGTGCGGCGCATCCTGGGGGTGGAGATCGGCACGGACGAGATCGTGCGCATCCTGGAAGCCCTGGAGTTCCGCTGCCAGGTGGAGGGCGAACGCAGTTCCGACCAGGCCCTCATCCACGCCACTGTGCCGGACCACCGGCTGGACGTGGCCATTCCCGCCGACCTGATAGAGGAGGTCGCCCGCGTCTACGGCTACGACCGCCTTCCGGAAACGCTGATGAGCGACGTCCTCCCGCCCCAGCGCCGGAACCTGCGGCTGGAGGGCGAGGAGCGGGTGCGGGACATCCTGGCCGGGGCGGGCCTCCAGGAAGTCATCAACTACAGCCTGACGAACCTGGAAAGCGTTGCCCGCCTGACCCCTGGCGGCCCGCCCCCGGACCCGGAGGCCTACATCCGCCTGGCCAACCCCCTTACCGCCGAGCGGGAGTTCCTGCGCCAGACCCTCATGAACGGCCTCCTGGAGACGGCCTGGGCCAACCTGCGGCACGAGGAACGGGTGGCCCTCTTTGAGGTGGGGAGCGTCTACCTGCCCCGGGAGGGCGAACTCCTCCCCGAGGAGCCGCGGCGCGTGGGCATCGTCCTCGCCGGGCCGCGCGAGCCCCTGCACTGGCAGAGGAAGGACCCTCAGCCCCTGGACTACTTTGACCTCAAGGGGATCGTGGAGGTCCTGCTCCAGCGCCTGGGGGTCCAGGGCGTGGAATTCGTCCCGGTGGAACACCCCACCTTTGAGCCAGGCCGCGTGGCGGCCCTGCGGCACGGCGAGGAGGTGCTGGGGGTGCTGGGGGAGGTGCATCCGCAGGTGCGGGAGGCCTTTGACCTGCGGGAGGACCTGCCGGTGGCCCTGGCGGAACTGGACCTGGAGAGGCTCCTAGCCCTAGCCCACCCGGTGCCCCAGGTGGAACCGGTCTCTCGCTTTGAGATCGCCACGGAGGATCTGGCCTTCATCGTGCCGGGGGACGTGCCGGCCGAGGCGGTGCGCCAGGCCATCGTGGAGGCTGGCGGGCGGCTCCTCCGCCGGGTCGTCCTCTTTGACGTGTACACGGGCGACCCCATCCCGCCGGGACACAAGAGCCTGGCCTTCTCCCTGACCCTGCAGGCCGACGACCACACCCTTTCCGGCGAGGAGATCGCCCAGGTGCGGAAGCGCATCGTCCGCCAGGTGGAGCGGAAGTTGGGGGCGCGCCTCCGGAGCACGTGAACGGTTGACAAAACACCGCCTTCCTGTTATACTTTGTGACAAATGGAACGAACCCGCAGGGGGTCTCCGTCCTGGTTTGTCCGGGCCTTTGTGCAGGAAGGAGGTGAAGGGCCTATGCAATCCTCCGCGCGAAGAGGGGAGCGCCCTCCCAAGGCCGCTGGCCTTCCGGGCCCCACCCTGGCCCGCCTCCCCTTCTATTACCGCCGGCTCTTGCGCGCTCTAGACGAGGGGCAGGAGATCGTCTCGTCCAAGGACCTGGGCCAGGCGGCCGGCGTGCCCGCCGCCCAGGCCCGCAAGGACCTCTCCTACCTGGGGGAGTTCGGCCGGCCGGGCGTGGGCTACGACGCCGAGGCCCTGGCCGACCACCTGGCGGACTTCCTCGGCCTGACCCGGGACCGTGCCGCCATCGTCGTCGGGGCTGGACGCCTGGGCATGGCCCTGGCTGCCTACACCGGCTTCGCCCGGTACGGCTTGCACATTGAGGCCCTCTTTGACATTGACCCCAGCAAGTTCAAGCAGCGCGTCGGCTCCAAGCCCATCCTGCCCATGTCCAGCCTGGGGGACTGGTTCCAGAAGCACCGCGTGGACCTTTCCATCATCGCCGTGCCCGCGTTCGCAGCCCAGGCCGTGGCGGACCGCCTGGTGGAGGCCGGTGCCCGCGCCCTCTGGAACTTCACCCCCCGGGAGGTCCAGGTGCCGCCCCACGTCTACGTCCAGAACGAGGACCTGGGCACGCGCCTGGCCATCGCCCTGTACCACCTGCGGCTCCGGGACGAGGAAGAGGAGGAAGCGGAGTAACGCCCTAGCCTGGGCCCCCTCCTTCTCCCAGGCGGTGCCGGGCGCGCATGAGGTCCAGCACCTTGGGCATCAGGCGGGTGTAGAGGACGTACCTCCCCCGGCCCCCCGGGAAGTCGTAGGCGCCGATGCGCTCCACGAAGCGCCCGCCGAAGCCGGCCTTGAACCGGTAGACGCCCCACAGGGGGTCGCTCTCCTCCAGCCGCTCCGGCGCCCCCCAGAAGTCGTACTCCCGCACCCCCGCGGCGCGCATCCGCACCACCGCCTCCCACTGCAGGAGGTGGTTGGGCATGAGTTCCCGCTTGCGGCTGGCCGAAGCCCCGTACATGTACCACGCCCGCCCTCCAAAGCGGAAGAGGAGGACCCCCGCCAGAAGGTCCCCTTCGTGGTAGGCGAGGAGCAGGTGCGCTATCCCCGACGCCAGGAAGCGCGACCAGAGGTCCTGGTAGTAGGCAAAGGGCCGGATGAGGAAGCCATCCCGCTGGCTGGTCTGGTGGTAGAGGCGGTAGAAGGCTTCCAGGTCTGCCGTGCCGCCCTCCTGCACCTGCACCCCGCGGCGCATCGCCAGGCGGATGTTGTAGCGGGTCTTGGGGTGCATCTGGGCCAGGAGCACCTCCGGCTCCGGCGAGAGGTCCAGCACCACCGTGTTGCGGAACTGCACTTGCTCGCGGGAAGGGACCCAGCCACGGCGGACCAGGAGGGAGGTTACATCCTCACCGGGCGCGCCTGGTGCCACCTCCACATCGGGGTCTATCTTGAGGAAGATGAGGCCCTCGCGCCGCACCACCGCCTCCAGGCAGGCGAGGACCTCTGCCCAGAGGCTCTCGTCATCCCACCGGTCCAGGCAAGGGCCCTTGGGCACGTACCCCACGCCCCAGGGGAAGCCGCGCACCCGGCGGACGAGCACCGACGCGGCGGCACGCACCTGCCCCCCCTCGCAGAAGAGGAAGCGGTGGGGCTCCCACCCGTGGCCGGCCTTGAACGCCGCCCACTCGGCCGTCTGGAGGACGTGCGCCCCGGGCACCTCGCGCAGCGCAGCATCCCACGCTTTGTCGTCCAACCCCGTGCAGATGTCCACGTTGTCTCCCTCCGCCTGCCTCCAGGAGACCGCAGGGGGATCGGTCCAGCCCTGGCCTTATACCACCTTCTGCGCTCCAAGGCAAGGGTGGGCTATCTTCTCCGGTTTGTCCATCCGCAAAGGTGCATTCCAACCCTTTGGAGCGGAGCCGTCAACGAAAGGGCTAACGAATGCACGAATGGGTCTGGCGCGGGTGTAAACCATTCGTTTATTCGTTCCTCCATTCGCTGCCGGCGCCGGCAAAGCAAAGCGAAAACACTCTGTACACGCGGTTTCTGCAACAGAGCGCATAGTGCTGGACCACAATAAAAAATTCCGTTTTCGGCCGTGCAGGTCACGGTTGCAGTCTCATAGTAGGGGCGCACGGCCGTGCGCCCCTACCCAGGATTACATATCTTCAAGAACCACCGTGGCGTAGTAGTAGTAATAGGCCCACGAATAAATACGGAAAGGTCCGGCACAGGTGCAAGCCCTTTGTTCTACAGCCAGGATCTGGATCCAGCGTGCCCCGCGCAGCGCAGGCGGTCAGGGCTACCCCGACACTGTGGCATTTGACAACGCCGCCTGGGCGTGTAAGATAGGGCCAACCCCTTGAGCACAAGGGCATGGACACATGACCTGACCATCTCACCTTGCAGGTCTGCCCGATCCGTCGCCAGCACCGCCAGCCAGGGGCGGTCAGGCGCGGCAACCAAGGAAGGAGGTGTCCCGCATGGAGATAGGCGTGGTGGGCTTGGGAAGGATGGGGGCCAACATGGCCCGTCGCCTGGCCAGGGGCGGACACCGGGTTGTGGCCTACAACCGCACACCCGAGAAGGC
>Ga0272449_1001552_pt1 | contig 23275 bp, 16 predicted proteins | sample YNPCB0241_FD_198679 | JGI IMG/M metagenome (GOLD analysis project Ga0272449, IMG submission 198679) | Hot spring sediment microbial communities from Yellowstone National Park, WY, United States - YNP-CB-024-1 | ecosystem: Environmental > Aquatic > Thermal springs > Hot (42-90C) > Sediment... | reverse complement strand
AGGCTGCAGCAGGTAGTTCGTGCGCTGGTCGCCGCGATGCAAGATGGCAGGCAGGTCTATGGGCATCGTCTGCTCGCCGCGAATGAGGGTCGCCACAGTGCGCTCTGGGAGGATTTTCAAGCCTTCTGCTGCGGCAATCGCGTCGGCTACACGCCAGCCAGGTTGGATTGGGTACGCGCCAGGGCGGTTCAATTGCCCCTCCACGAACACCAGTTGCGGGCGCGCCTGCCGAAGCGAGACGAACACTTCGGGGTTGCGCAGGCGCTGACTCAGCCGCTCGCGCAGCGTGTCGGCAAGCCCCTGCAGGGTCTGCCCGCGCACCTGCAGATTGCCGACGCCAGGGAACACCACATTCCCGTCGGGCGGCACGGTGTATTCGCCGCTGAACTGCTCATGCCGCAGGACCACCACCGCAATCACATCGCCTGTGTCCAGCGTGTAGTCGGCAGATTGCGCGACCAGCGTCGCCACCAGTAGCGCGGCAAGCAGGCTCCAGATGGCTCTCATGCGCGTTCCTCCTCGACCAGAATAACGCCCACCAGTCGGTCGCCTGTTTGCTGCAGCATGCGGTGGGTCGCCTCGTCGAGTGTGTAGCCTTTCGGCGCGACGAGGATCAGTCGCTCGGCGTCGGGCACGGCGGGCGCGTCGGGCGAGGCGGTCAGCAAGGTCAGCGCGCCGTTGGTGGAGGGCACAGCAGGCAGGTTCGCCTCCACTTCGTGGACAGTGGCGTGCTGGAACGCGCCTGCGAGTTGCTGGGCGAGGGGCTTGGCTTGTGGCGTGAGTGGCATGACCGCCGCAAAGTGCCACACCTCGCCGCCGCCGAGCGCACGCAGTTGCCAGCTCAGCAGCTGTACCTGCGCGGGCGGGAGCGCGCCGTGCGCCTCCAGCAGCACAGGTACGCCCAGCAATCGCTCCACCTCCCAGCGGTTGACCAGCGCGCGCGTACGGAACGCCGCGCCGAGCGCGAAAAAGATACCCAGCATCAGCCCCAGCACGATGCCCAACCCCGTCGTCAGCACAGGGCGCGGGGACACAGGGCGGTCGGGCAGCGCGGGCGGTTGCAGTAGAATGGGTGAAAGCTTGCCGATAAGCTGCTGCGCACGCGCCTGCTCGTAGGCGCGTACTTTTTCTGTCCAGACGGTCAGCGCGGCTTCGTACTGACGCTTCAGGTCGGCGTATTCCGCCATCGTGTCGGGCGTCTGGCGGAACAGCTGCTCGAACTGCGCCTGCTGGCGCTGCAGCACGGCGCGCGTGGCTTCCGTCGCCAGCAGGTTGCTTCGCGCCTCCAACAGCCCTTTGAGCAGGTCTTGATACACGGGGTTGACCGCCTCTTGCTTGGCGAGAGTCAGAAACTGCTGGTCTACCGCGCGTGCGAGAATCTGCTCGCGTTCGCGTTTGGCTTGTGCGATTTGCTCCTCCAGAATCTTCACTTCGGGCGCGCTTGGCTGGAACTCTTGCAGTAAGCCGCTGCGCTGAATCTCCAGCTCGGCGATTCTGGTATTGAGCTGCTGCACTTCGGGCGGGATAGCAAGGTTGCGGGTCGCCTCGTAGAAGCGTGGCTGGCGCTGCAACTCTTTTTGGAGGGCGTCTATCTGTCGCTCCAGCGCGAGGCGTTGCGCTTCCAAGTTGCGCGCCCGCTCCAGCAGGTCGGCGTATTTCTCCACCGCTTTGGTCAGTTCCTGTTCAGGGGCGACCATTTGGCGGCGCTTCAGGAAGGCGGTGAGGCGTTGGCTCAGCGTTTGCAATCGCTGCTCTTGGTTGTCCAATTCGCGGCTGAGTTTCTGAATCAGCGTGCTGGGGTTCTGCTCATACAGCGTGCGCACATACTCCAGATAGTTTTGTGCCCAAAGTTGCGCCAGTCGCTGCGCGCCATCGGCGGTAGAGTCGGATGCCGTGATTTGCACAATATTCGTGTTGCGCACGGGCGTTGCGCGGAACCGTTTGGCGAAGTCACGGTACGGCTCGTCGATGCCTGCGTCTCGCTGTACCTTTTCCAGCAGCGGACGCGCAGTCAGCACCTCGGCTTGGGTGTTCAAGTCGGGGCTGCCGCCGCCCACCAGCGAGGCAAGCGTCCCGCCCGCGCCCAACCCCATTCCTGTCGGGGTCTCCACCAGAATCTTCGCCTCTGCCTCGTAGCGTCGCTCGCCAAACAACATGATTGCCAGCGCCAGCGCGATGCCCAGTGCGACGCCCGTCGCAACCCATTTCCACTGGCGGCGCAGAGCGTGCGCGAGCCACTGGATCGAGATTACCTCCTGTCGCTCTGCCCAGCGTTCCATCGCTGTGAATAATACCTAACGGCGCAGCTACGGCTTAGGCAGTCCCAGCGCGGTCATCCAGTCGATGAGCTTCTGGCGGCGCGTTGCATCGTCGGGGGGCAGTTGCAGGGGTCGTCCGCGCGTATCGACCACAACGCCGACCACGCCGCCTTCGAGAGTCGCTTCGACAGGGCGTCCTCTGCCCGCGCCGACATCGAACCCGCGCGCGGGGCGGATTGTCGCTTGCAGCGTCTCGCCCACGCCCAGCGGCAGCACGCGCAACTCGCCGTAGCGGAAGGTCTCGCTCTTGCCGTTGTAGTCAATCGTGAGGCACGGCTCGCCCTCCTTGCCCTGCCCCACAGGCGCGACGCACGACCCCAGCCGAATCAGGCAGTCGCGATCAAACACCTGCGCCGCCGCTTCGGGATGCACCGTCGACAGCACGCCCAACTGCGGCATCATGAATATCGAGTCCACCGCCAGCATCGTGACGCCTTCGGGCTGGTAGGCGTCCATCATCATCAGCGCGGACTGGGCGCGTTTAGGCGCGTGGCTCAGCACCCCGCCGCTGCCGATAATCATGTCCAGCGCCATCATCTGCACGAGCGTCTTGCCCGTCTCCGCCTGATCTAGCGCCTCGCCGATGGTGCGCTGCTGTTGCACGCCTTTCAGCCCGCGCGCCAGCTGCTTGTGGTGGATGAACGCCAGTCGCAGCGCCTCGCGGGCAACTGCCTGCTCCAGCAGCAGGTCTTCGTAGGTCTGCGGGATGGTCGTCGGGCGAATCATTTTGTTGCGCAGGCGGTTGCGCACCTCGTACTCCTCGATGTCGAACGGCAGCCAGCGGCGGATGTTCTGAATGCCCGCCTCCAGCATCACATTGCAAATCGAGTAGCTCATGCCCAAGTTCGCGCTCACCGTGCGCGTGTAGTTGCCGCCGAACACCGAGAACACATCGGTCGTCGCGCCGCCGATGTCCACCCCAAGGATGTTGATCCCGCGCTGCTCGGCGATGGTGACCATAATCTTGCCCACCGCGTTCGGCGTGGACATAATGTCGGCAGAAGTCCAAGTCATCAGCTTGGAGTAGCCTGGCGCTTGCTGCATCACATGCTCTAAGAACAGCTCGTGGATGGCTTCGCGGGCGGGACCGAGGTTCTCGCGATCCAGGTCGGGGCGCAGGTTGTCCACGATGCGCAGGTCGAACCGTTCGCCCAGCAGGTGGCGGATTTCGTCGCGGGCGTCTTTGTTGCCCGCGAAGATGACGGGCAGGTTCATCGTGCCAAAGCGCGGGCGCGGATCGGCGGCAATCAGCAGCTCTGCCAGCTCCACCAAGTGCGTAATCGTGCCGCCGTCCGTGCCGCCCGACAGCAGCACAATATCGGGGCGCAACTCGCGCAACCGCTGAATTTTCTGGTAGTCTTTGCGCCCGTCGTCAATGGCGATGACATCCATAATGATTGCGCCTGCGCCTAATGCGGCGCGCTGCGCACTCTCGGCGGACATCTGACGCACGACACCCATCACCATCATCTGCAGCCCGCCGCCTGCACTGGAGGTGGACAGATACAAGTCTACCCCGCGCTTCTCGTCCTGCTGGGGCGTGAGAATCTTGCCGTCGTGGATCAGCTGGCGTCCCGTGAGGTCTTCCAGTTCGCGCGTCGCGTTCAGCACGCCGATGGTCACATCGTCGAACGGGGCTTCCACGGTGGTGGGCGCCTCGCCGCGATTCACCAGACGATACTCCTCGCCACGCTTCTCAATCAAAATCGCCTTCGTGGTCGTGCTGCCGCAGTCGGTCGCCAGAATCGAGCGCACTTCCGCCATAACCTCTCTCCTGCCCTGCTTCGGGCGCACAGAAGTATACCTGAACGACTCACACCAATCCGCCATTGGGTATCATTATAGGCGGTATCCAACCACCGATTGTCGGAGGAAGCGTTTATGCGATTGGTCGAGCGACTCAAGGGCAAAATTCACATGGCGCGGGTCACCGACTCCCGCTTGGACTATATCGGCAGCATCGCCATCGACGAGGACTTGATGGACGCCATCGGGCTGGAACCCGGCGAGATGGTGCATGTGTGGGTCATGGACAACGGCGAGCGGTTCCAGACCTATGTGATTCCCGCGCCGCCTGGCTCAGGCGAAATCGCGATTTACGGCTCCGCCGCGCACAAGGCACAGAAAGGGCATCGCGTGATTATCGCCAGCACCGTCTTCACTGACGAGTGGGTCGAACCCAAGATGGTGCTGGTCAACGAGAAAAACCAAATTGTGCAGCATCTGCCCTTCAAGGCGCAGGCGGTGCCCGTCGAGTTGTCGTGAGGTATACTAACCAGCGATGGGAAAACCCGAGCCGTTGTGCGCCGTGCTGTTTGACATCGATGGCACGCTGATCGACACGGTCGATTTGATTGTGCAGGCGTTGGACTACACTTATCGAAAGCATCTGGGCGTTGCGCTGCCGCGCGCGGAGATTCGCCGCCTGATTGGGCTGCCGTTGAGTGTGCAGATGCGCTACTTGGACGACCGCATCACGGGCAGTGCGCCCCACGAGCAAATGGAAGCCGATGAGGTCGCCTACTACGCGGCGAACCGACACCTGGAGCGCGTAATCCCCGAAGCGGTGCAAGCCGTGCAGACCGCCTATCGCAAAGGGTACGCCGTCGGGCTGGTGACCTCCAAGAACCGTGAGGAACTCCAACTGAGCCTGCCGAAGCTGCAACTGGACGATTTCGTCGACACGATTGTCTCAGCCGACGATACCGAGCGCCACAAGCCGAACCCCGACCCTGTGCTGTGCGCGCTGGAACGCCTGCAAGTCGCGCCCGAACACGCCATCTACATCGGCGACACGGTGTTCGACATTAGTTGCGGGCGCGCGGCGGGCGTGCAGGTCGCAGCGGTCGCTTGGGGCGCGCACCTGCCTGAAGACCTACGCGCGGCGCAGCCCGACTACTATTTCGAAACGCCTGCCGACCTGCTGGAGTGGATTGAGCAGTTGCCTGTTATAGAGAACCATGCCAAGGCGAAAAAAGACGATTTCCGAACCTACGCAGAGCGCGCCGACCGAGTCGGCGCTGGCACAGGAGGCGACGCCGACTGAACCCGAGTCAACGCCCGCCGCGCGCACGCGCCGACGCAAAATTGCCGAGCCTGCGCCCGAAGCCGTCGTAGCGACGGAGGCGAGCGCGCCGAGCGAGCCAACGGCGGCGACTGCAAGCGCGCCCAAACGCACGCGCCGACGCAAACAAGCAGAGGCTGCCGACCCAGTAGCGCAGCCCAGCGAACCCGAAACGGTCGCCGCTGAAGCGTCCCCCGCAGCGGAAGCGCAGCCCGCCAAGCGCACGCGCCGACGCAAAACCGCTGAGCCTGCGCCCGAAGCCGAGACCGCGCCGACGCCCGAAGCGGTCGCCGTTGCCGAAGAGCCTACAGATACCGCCGAAACACCCACCGCTGAACCCGAAGCCGCGCCCACCAAACGCCGACGCACCCGCAGGCGCAAAACCGCCGAGCCTGCGCCTGAAGCTGCCGCGCCCGAAGCCGAGACCGCGCCGACGCCCGAAGCGGTCGCCGTTGCCGAAGAGCCTACAGATACCGCCGAAACACCCACCGCTGAACCCGAAGCCGCGCCCACCAAACGCCGACGCACCCGCAGGCGCAGAAAGACCACCCCCGCCGAAGCGGAAGTCGCTGCGCCCGAAGTAACCCCCACGGTTGCTGAGCCAGAACCTGAACCGCTGCCGCCTGTCCGACACCCACTCGTGCGCGTGCAGTTCCAAAACGGCATCCCCAGCATTCTGTTTGGCGAGCGAGCGTTCGCGCCGACGCTGTTTTTCGGCAACCCGTACACCACCGAGGCGGGCGTGCGCGTCCACCAACAGATGCAGCTCGCCTGCGAGGCAGGCGTGCATCTCTACTCACTGCTGATCACCCTGGCCGTGCGCGACACGGGCGCAATCGAGGCGTTCGACCAAATCCGCTACTGGACGGCGTTGGGGCGTGAGACCGACCCCGACGCGCACTTCCTGTGGCGTATCGCCTTCGCGCCTGTCGGCAAATGGCAAGCCGAGTACCCCGAAGCGGTCATCCGATTCGCCGACGGGTCGGTCGGCGGTCCGTCGGTGTGCGCTGACCGCTGGTGGCAACTCGCCAAAGAGCAACTCGTCGCGCTGGTGAAACTGGTGGAGCAGGAAGACGAGGGCGGCGCGACGCTGGGCTACCACCTGGACTACGGCGAGTGGTTTTTGCCCGAATCGGCGGGCTACGATACCAGCGAAGCCGCGCTGCAAGCGTTCCGCGAGTGGCTGCGCCGCCAATACAAGGGCGATAGCGTCGTGTTGCGCGCCTGCTGGTTCAACGGCGAGGTCTCGTTTAGCACGGCGACCATCCCGCCGTTCCAGCCGACCCTGCCCCACGGGCGCGTGAAGCATTTCTATCACCCGCGCCGCGAGGGACGCTGGATCGACTACCATCGATTCCTGTCGGACATCACGGCGCGACGCATTCTGGAGCTGGCGCGGGCAGTCAAGGAGTTCTCGCAAGGACGCGCGCTGGTCGGCGCGCCGTACGGCTATGTGCTGGAGTGGAGGCATCCGCACGCTGGGCACTTCGCACTGAGCCAGCTGCTGCGTTCGGAGCCTATCGATTTTCTCTCCGCGCCGTTGAGCTATGCGAGCCGCTTGCCTGGCGAGCTGGGCGCGCTGCCCGTGCCTGTCGATTCGCTGAACCTGCACGAGAAGCTGTTTCTGTCGGAGGAGGACTACCGCACGCCGTTCGGCAGGGCGTCGCGCCTGACTGACCCGTCGACGGGACATCATTTGGGTTCGGCGCAGGCGGAGGCGACGCCCGACGCGGACTACAACCCGCCGCTGCACACGGCGCAGGCGGTGCTGCAGGTGCATCGGCGGTCGCTGGCGCAGTCGCTGACGCTGGGGCACGGCGAGATGTGGATGGACACTTGGGGCGAGGGCTGGCTGGCGCACCCCGACGCTTGGGCAGCCGCACGCGAGGCGCAGACACTCTGGAGTCTCCGCATACGCACGCCACAGACCCCGCCCGAAGTCGCCGTCGTGATTGACCCCGAAAGCACCCGCTATGTGCGCACGGGGTCGCCCCTGATTGAGCAGATGGTCGTGCAGGCGCGCGAGGCGGTTTTGCGCAGCGGCGCGTCCGTCGGCTTCTACCTGCTGGAGGACATCACCCGCCGCGACTTCCCGCCCAGCCGCGTGGTGCTCTTTTTGAACGCTTGGCGGATGTCGCGCGCCGCGCACGAAGCGATTCGCAAACGCCTGCAACGCGATGGGCGCGTGCTGATTTGGGTCTACGCCAGCACGCTGTTTCACGGGCATCGCGACGCGCTGGCAAGCGCACGCGAAACGATGGGCATCGCGATTGCCCGTCAGCCGTGGGCAAGCCTGCAGGGCACGCAAATCGTCAACAAGGCGCACCCACTCGCGCGATTCCTCGGCGTGGACAAACTCGGCGCGCCCGAACCGTGGGAGCCGTCGTTTTACGCGATTACCGACGGATGCGACACCATCGGCGAATACATCGACACGGGGCAGCCGTCGCTTGCCGTGTGCGACCACCGCACTTGGAAGGCGGTCTTCCTTGGCGAGCGACGCCTAACGCCCGAAATCATCCGCGCCTTCGTGCGCTGGGCAGGCGGGCACATCTGGCTGGACACCAACGACCTTGTGCAAGTGCGCTATCCGTGGGTGCATGTGCATGCCCGCAAAGGCGGCATGCGTCGGCTGCAGTTCCCGCTGCCGCTGAGTGTGTACGACCCTGCCGAGAACGCCATCGTCGCCGAGAGCGTGATGGAGCACGCCGTGTACCTGCAGGAGGGCGAGAGCCGCCTGCTGCTGACCGCCCCGCACGAGCAACTCCTGCGCCTGCTGAACGGCGAACCCGTCGCGCTGGAGCCGTACTTCCAACTCACGCCCACCCCCGAAACCGCCGAGCCTGCGGAGCCGACGACGACCGAACCCGAAACCGACTGGGAAGAGCCTGTGCTGGAGCCAATCCAACTGGAGGAGTCGCCCTTCGAGCCGTTGGAGGCGATTGACGCGCTGCTGCCCGATGCAGCGGTTGAGCCAATCAGCGCGGACGGCGCAGAATCCACCGAGTCGCCCGCGCCCGCTGCCGAGAAGCCCGCGCGGCGCAGCCGTCGTCGCCCGCGCGGAAGACGACGCGGCAAATCGGAACGCGCCCAACCATCCGAACCCACGACCCCCACAGAGACGCCCATCGTCGCCGTCCAGTGGCGACGCCCGAACGAGGAGCCGTAGCATGTCCGCCGAGACGCGACGCATCATCCCCTGCTTGGACATCCAAAACGGGCGGGTGGTCAAGGGCGTGCAGTTTGTGGGCTTGCGCGACGCGGGCGACCCCGTAGAGCTGGCGCGCCTGTACGACCGCGAAGGCGCGGACGAGCTGGTGTTTTTGGACATCACTGCCAGCCACGAGCGACGCGCGCCCGTGTTCGAACTCGCCGCGCGCGTCGCCGAGCATGTGTTTATCCCCTTCACCGTCGGCGGGGGCATCCGCACGCTGGACGACATCCGCGCCATTCTGCACGCGGGCGCAGACAAAGTCAGCCTGAACACCGTCGCGGTGCAGCAGCCCGATCTCATCCGCGCCGCCGCCGAGCAGTTTGGCAGCCAGTGTGTCGTGGTCGCCATCGACGCCCGCTGGAACGGCGCGTACTACGAGGTCTACACGCACGGCGGGCGCACCCCGACGGGGCTGAACGCCGTGCAGTGGGCGCAGCGCGTTGTCGCGCTGGGCGCAGGCGAAATCCTGTTGACCAGCATGGATCGCGACGGTTCACAGGTCGGCTACGAACTCACCCTCACGCGCCAAGTGGCGGACGCGGTGTCGGTTCCCGTGATTGCCTCAGGGGGGGCAGGCACGCCCGAACACCTCTACGACGCGCTTACCGAAGGGCATGCCGCCGCCGCGCTGGTCGCCTCCATCGTCCACGACGGCGTTTACACCATCCGCGCCCTCAAAGAGTACCTCGCCGCGCGCGGGGTGGCAGTGCGCATTTAGGGTTGGCTGTCGCGGCATAAGTCGCTGGCGTCTGTCTGTGCAATCAGCCACTCCCAGCCTTTTTGGATGCGCCCAAAGCCGCGCAGGTTGCCCGCATGCTGTAGGGTGCGTTCGCGTTCCTGGTGCAGCAGGTCGGCGAGCAAGCGCGCTGCTTCCTCGCGAAAGCGTTGGGCGTCCAGCGCGTCGGAGCGCGCCTGCAGGTCGTCGGGGCACTCCAGCGACAGTCCCAGTGGCGCGAGCAGGTCGCACGCCTCCAGCACGGCGCGCACACGCCCCCACTGCACCGCCAGCAACGATGCAGGCGACTCGAGCGCGGCGAGCTGTTCGCGCCGAAAGCGCCGCCACACCCACAGCGCGTAGTCAGGGTCTACCGCCTCGTCGCCGAACGATTGCGCCCAGCGTCGGGATAGCCCCGTGATTTCGTTGGGGATGTGGTCGTCGTGCCAGCGTTGTGAGGCGCGGAGCAAGGTCTGGTGGAGTGTCTCGGCGCGTTGATGCAGGCGCAGCAGGGCGCGTCGGACACCCGCGACGCACTCAGGCGGGGGCTGCTGCGCGGCGACCCACTCGGCGAGGCGCAGGCAGTCGCGCAAGGCGTTCAGCGCACGCACGATGCGCCGCAGCCGACGCTTCCACAGCGCCACACGCGGCGACGGGTAGCCCTTCGCGAACAGCGTCAGGCAGGTCTGCAGCCGATGCGCCGCCGCGAGCGCGTCTTCTACCGCCCGTAGGTCGTCTGGCGCGAGCGCGGACAGGCATGCCTCCAGAGCGCACACGCACTCGGTCATCTGCCGTGCGCCGTATGCCAAGAACCCCTCCCTGCGCATAGCGAGAGTGTACCTCGCACGGGGTACACTCTTAGCAGGGGACGGAGATGCGGAAAACGGTACTGGGATGTAGCTTAGCGCTCGGCGCAGTGTTGATTTGTGGCGGCGTCGGGTGGATTGTCGCAGGGACGCGCGTGAAAGCCAATCCGAGCGCAAACGAGCGCACCTTCACGGTGGAACGCGGCGAGGTGGTTGTTGAGGTCAGCGAGTCGGGTGCGGTGGAGCCTGTGCGCGTGGTGGAAATCAAGTCGCGCGTGCCGGGGCGCATCGAGACGCTGTTGGTGGACGAGGGCGCAATCGTGGAGCAGGGGCAACTGCTGGGGCGGATTGACCCCCGCGAAATCAAGCAGCAGGTGGAGCAGGGCAGCGCGCAGGTCGAATCGGCGCAGGCGAGCGCACAGCGCGCCCGCATCGCACTGGAGATGGAAACCAAGCAGGCGCGCTTGCAACTCCAGCAGGCGCAAATCCGCTATGAGCAAGCCCTGCGCGAGGCAGAAACACAACCCACCCTCACCCAAGCCGCCCTCAAAAACGCCGAGAACGCCCTCAAAACCGCCCAAGAGAACCTGCGCCTGCTGCGCGAGGTGAAGCACCCACAGGAGCGCGTGGAGCTGGCGAACGCCCTGCGCGACGCCGAGACCCGCCTGCAAGAGGCGCGCCGCAACGCCGAACGGCTGCAAGCCCTGCTGGAGAAAGGGTATGTGTCGCGCCAGCAGGTGGACGCCGCCCAAACGCAACTGGTCGCCGCCGAGAGCCAACTGCGCAACCTCCAGCAACGCCAGCAACAACTCGCCCAGCAGCAAGCGATTGAACTGGAGAACGCCCGCCTGCAGGTCGAATCGGCGCAGTCCGACTTGGAGCGCGCCCGCGCCAGCGCCGTGCAGGACGAACTCAAGCGCAAGGCACTCGAATCTGCCCGCGCCGACTTGGAGAACGCCCGCCTGCGCCTGCGCGAGATCGAAATGCGCCAACTGGAACTGCAACAGGCGCGCGCCAGCGAGAAGCAAGCCGTCAGCCAGTTCCAGAACCTGATGATCCAGCTGTCGGAGACCGATGTGCGCGCCCCAATCCGCGGGGTGGTCACGCGCCGCTACCGTGAGGTTGGCGAGCTGGTGATGTCGGGCACGACGGGCTTTGGCGAGGGCACGCCGATTCTGCAGGTCGCCGACCTGTCGCAGATGCGCGTGCGCCTGAACCTCAACGAACTCGATGTCGCCAAAGTGCGCGTCGGGATGCCTGTGGAAATCACCGTCGACGCGCTGCCCCAGCGCAAGTTTCGGGGCACGGTGCGCAAAATCGCGCCCGCCGCGCAGTCCAACCCGCAGCAAGCCTCCGCACTGGGCGTGGTCAAGTTCGCCGTCGAGGTCTACCTGAACCAGACCGACGACGCGCTGCGTCCTGGGATGACCGCGCGCTGTCGAATTATCACCGCGCGGAAAGCCAACACGCTGCGCCTGCCGCTGGAAGCCCTCGGCAAGGAAGGTGACCGCGACTATGTGCTGCGCATCGTGCCCAACCAGACCGAGCCGAACGGCAAGCCGAAGACCGAGAAAGTATTCGTGAAGGTGGGATTGCGCAGCGCACGGTATGCCGAGATTCTGGACGGCGTGCGCGAGGGCGACAAGGTTCTCAAGCCGCCGTTTAGCGGACCCCAACGCCGACAGTTCGAGTTCGGCGATAGGCGCGAAGGCGAAGACGACACCGCAGGCGAGTGAGGTATCATCTTAGCGGGGCTATTGAGTTAGACGCATGAGCGACCTACTCATCATCGGCGCGGGTCCGATTGGGCTGGCAGCGGGCATCGAAGCCAAACGTGCGGGGCTGCAGTTCCAAATCCTTGAGGCGGGCACAATCTGCCAGTCGCTGGTGGAGTACCCGATTGGCATGCGCTTCTACTCGCCCGCTGACGAGTTAGCCATCGGCGGCTACCCGTTCCCGACCCCGCACGACGAAAAGCCCACGCGCGAACTCGCGCTGAACTACTACCGCAAGGTCGCCTCCGCCGAGAACCTGCCCATACGCACCTACCAGCGCGTCGTGCGCCTCGAGCCGCAGGCGGAGGGCTTCGCCGTGCATGCCGCCTGCACGCTGCACGGGACGCCTGCGACCTACCGCACGCGCTGCGTGCTGGTCTGCACGGGCGTGTGGGGCAAGGCGCGGCGGCTGCAAGTGGAGGGCGCAGAGTTGCCCCATGTGCTGACGCGCTACGATGAGCCGATACGCTTCTGGCGCAAGCGCGTGCTGATTGTCGGGGCAGGCAACTCGGCAGGCGAGGCAGCCATTCGACTCGCCGACGCCGACGCGCATGTGTGGCTGGCGGTCGACCAACCGCGCCTGGAGCAGTGCAAGTTCCGACCGTTCATTCTGCGCGAGGTGCTGCTGCGCGTGGACGAGAAGCGCATCACCCCGCTGACCGACGCGCACATTCGGCGCATTCAGCCCGACTGCGTGGAGTTGCGCTGCGCGGAGGGCGTCGAGAGCCTGCCTGTGGACTTTGTGCTGACGCTGATTGGGTTGGAGCCTGACCGCAGCCTGCTGGAGCCGTTGGGCATCCCGTTCGGCGACGACGGCAAGCCCATCCACGACCCCGACACCTACGAGACGCCTGTGCGCGGGGTGTTCGTGGCGGGCGCACTGTCGCAAGACGGCTTCATCTACATCGCCCGCGAGCGCGTGGGGCGGGCAATCGGAGCGATTGCAAGTCGGCTGAACGGGACTTAGTCTCCCCCTTCTTCCTGAAAAAGCCCGCCTCCTGGTTTCGGCGGAGGCTTGCGCATGTTGTCGGAAGGAGTAAGTAAGTCGCCCTCCACAAATAGCGGCGAGCGCAGAACCTTATCCAGCAGCGCCGCCTGACGCGGGTACACAGCGAGCGTGTGTTCCAGTATCCAGAGCAGGTTCAGTAGTTCCGCCGTGAATGCGAATGTCCACTGCTGCGGTCGAATCGCATCCAGAGGCGAGGCGTTCTGACGCTTGCTTGACTTGCCAGAGCCGACGCGGTAATCCAGCCACGACTTCACCACCCGCAACCCCGACACTTCAAATTCCCAAATCTCGGACGCTACAGGCTCAAAGACCCCATCGCCGACACATAAACGCGCGTGCTGCGCGTCATAGCGGTAGGTTTGGGGATAGCCTTCGGACGTTGGAGGTATTCCATGGGTGCATTGCGCAACGCCTTTAGGAATGCATCCGTAAGGGCGACCGTCAGCGGGGTCGGCATATCGCTCGCCGTAGGTGTGCAGCCAGAGCAATCGCTTGCCAATATCACGCGCTTCACGGTAGAGATTCGGCTCTTTCGTAATCGGAACGCGCACATCGCAAAGCTGTAACTCGTCCCAAAAACGCTCCGTAAACTCGGGATGCGCCATCACACCATAGAGGTACGCGGCGAAGTCTTCAGGCGAAACGGTCTGCCCGTAGGTTGCGCTGAGGGTCTTCAAGATTCCAGTGGTAATGTTCGGTTCCTTAGCAGCCGAGTCTCGGTACAGGGGAATCTGATTTTTGCCGCCCGAACCAGGGAAGTGGTCGATGTCTGGGAGATGACACGCTGCTGCCAGCGCGGGACCGCGCCCCAGCGAGGCGGAAAGCTGCGTGCTAAGATAGAGCTGCTTGTCGCTATGCGCGCGCACTAAGTCTGGGCGAAAATAGTCGCCAAGGCGGTTGTCCAGAAGCACATACTGCCTGTCAAGGATACGGTAGGCGTATCGCCAGATTGGGAGTGTGGGCGCGCCCGGTGCAAGCGAGGCAATCGTGGGCAGCTTCTGCGCACTGTTCAACAGGTCTTCAACCACAGAGTTAACTTTCCTATCGCGCGTTTCTCGGAACGCCTGTTTGCGTGCGTTTGCGTTCAGTGCGAGCAGTTGGTTCCAGCGTCGGTGTAGAGTGTCTTCGTCGGGCGCAATCGGCCAAGTGCGCTTGAGCTGCACGCCCGAATGTTGCCACGGCATGAGGTCTACCAGGCGAGGCATCTGGGTGTAGTCGCTGGCGCAGATGGGAAGGAAGGGCGCGTGCCAGTCGGAAGGGCACTCGCGCCACTGAAGGCTGTCGAAGTCTTTGATTTCGCTTAGCCGGCGCAGTTTCTCTTCGCGTGTGCCCGTGATTTCCGTATACCGTACGCGGGCAGGGGCGTTGGGGTCTTTTTGGCTATCGTCGCGCAGGGCAATCGCAATCGCGACAGGCGTCTGGATGTTGAACACATTCTCGGACTTGCGGGGTCCGCGCCCTTCCCCGCCGAGATCAATAATCCAGATTTCGGTGCAGAGGCGTCGCATTAGTTCGCGCATGCCGACGAAGGCGTCGCCGCGCAGGTAGCTTGCGGCGGTGATGAAGCTTACAACGCCTACACTGTCGGGTTTCTGCTCGAACACCTTCCAGAGCGCCCATCGCCAGAAGTAGACATAGAGGTTGTAGAGGCTCTTGAGATCAACTCCGTGTCCTGCTTTGCGTGCAGGCTCGATAAAATCCTCCAGCAAGGGCTTGCTTTCACCTGAATCGCCGTAGCGCACCCACCCGCCTGTACGCGCTGGCTCCGTCGTATCGGCGGATGCGTGGCGGTCATAGGGCGGGTTGCCGATACAGACGAGAATGGGCGTGTGCGCCTTGACATGCAGGGCGCGCTTGTGCTGTTGGGCAATCGGTTTCAGCATAAGCGGCAGCTGCGGTGGCGTTGTGTTCGGGCTTTCGAGGGTGTCCGTCAGGTAGAGGCGCAACCCATCCTTAGGAAGCGTCCCGCCGAGGCTGGCAAGCGCGCGCGTGAGGCGCATTTCAGCGACTGCGTAGGGACCGACCATCAGCTCGAACCCGTGCAGATTCTGCGCCAGTTGCGTGGCAGCCGACTCTACCGCGCCCGCGCCACTCCGGTGCGCCACTTGGCGACTCACATGGTCTACGATTCCGAGCAGGTACGCGCCTGTGCCCATCGCAGGGTCTAAAGTCAGCACTTGCGGTTCTGCGAAGCCGTTCGGTTTGTTCAGACGCGTGCGCAGCAGCGAGTCCACAAGGCGCACCTGGGCTTGCACGACCTCCATCGGCGTATAGTAGGCGCCTGCGTCTTTGCGCAGTTGGGGATCGTAGGCGGCGAGGAACTCTTCGTAAAAGTAGAGCCACGGGTCGTTTCCGAGCTGGGCGGGTTGAACGGGCAGCGCGCCAATCAGCCGCATCAGGATGTTCAACGAGGCTTCGATCTCTGGCATGACCTGCTCGTCAGTCAGCAGTTGTAGCACACGCGCCATCAATCCATGACGGGCTTTGAGGCACGCCCTTGTGCTGTCGGGTGTGAGGGGGTCTGCACCTTCTAACCGTCCCATCAGCAGCGCGAAGACCAGCGTCTGGGCGTAGCCGTCGGCGAACTGATCATCATCAGCGTCGGGAAACAGGAGCTGTCGCCAGTCGTCTTTCAAGTGGCGCAGTGGGCTGTCTTCACGCTGAAGCGACTCGCGAATCTCATCGCGCAGCAACCGACACAGCGGTCCGAGTTGCTTGGCAAATCGTTGCATGTCAACGGTACCCTTTGAGGTGAAGGGGATAATTGGATGCCATGTGAGGAAATCGCGCAGGAGTATTTCCAGCTGGTCAGGCGCGTCGTGCGATAGGAGCGTTATCAGCTCGCCGCTGCGGTAGAGCGCCCACGCGAAGCCGTCGGTATACAGCAGGTTCGGAAGCGCGCGAAACCGATCGAACTGCTCTTTGTTGTGCCCTGTAAAGGCTTTCGCGTTCGCGCCCGTACCGGGCGCTTTGAGTTCCACATAGCCGACGAGCAACCCGTCGCGATAGACCGCGAAATCGGGCTTGCCAAGCTGGTCGGGCAGTCGCCTGGGGGGGATGCACTGCACCTGCTTGAAGCCTAGCGCGTTTCCGACCGCTTCCATGAAGCGGTCGAACGGTTGGCGGAGCTGCTCCTCTGGCTCCGCGCTTTCGTATTGCAACCTGCTACGAACCTCCCGCTGAAACTCCCGCCACGCAGGTTCGATGGGCGACATCGGTAGTATTTTACCCACAACAAAGTGCAGTTGTTAGCGAACAAGCCCAAGTTCCCTCAAAACCTCCCACAGCGGCGGGCGCGTCCAGAGCCAGCCGACCTCCAGCCAGAAGCCCTCTAGGATGCGACTGCGGTAGACCCCCTCCGAACCGCTGAACGCTGTTCGATACAGCCCCGCCTCGTCCCGCTGGAAAAATTCGGCATATTGGCGGTCGGGATCAATCAGCCAGTATTCAGGCACGCCTGCGGCTTCATACTCCTCGTACTTCACGAAGCGGTCGGTATGGCGCGTGCTTGGACTAACAATCTCCACGATCAGGTCGGGCGCGCCATCAAAGTATTGCTCGGCGAAGCGTCCCGTGTTGGTACTGAGGATAACTACAATATCGGGTTCGCGGGCAACCTCCCTACCGTCGGGCAGGGGCAGTTTCACCAACAGCGGAAGGTGGTGTACCTCGCCTAACTGGTGATACTCCATCCAAGCATTGATCAGCGCATAGAGGAATCTACTCGATCGCTGGTGGACAACTGATACGGGCATCTTCGGTATGACCTCCCCGTTAACCCACTCGGCGTGAGTGGCATCGTACTGCTGTAGGAACGCCTCGAAGGTGAGGCGTTCACTCCGCTCGGTGAGCGACCCTGCATAGGTGATCTGCTCCATCTCTTTTCACCCAACAGAGGATACCCGAAGCGCCGAGAAGCGGATTTCAACGCACACCAACTCCACAGACCGATTCACGCGACAATCTCGGTGATTATTTTCCTCTCTCTGACGAGTCCCCCTGACACCTCTCTGAAGGTGTGCAGGAAATCCCCTCCCACCAGCTCGACGCGCCACAGTGCGCCGCTGGGGGTAAGCGGGCGATGGAGTGATAGGCGCAGCCACTGCTGGGTTGGCTTGTCCAAAATTGTGTTGTAGTCCCATGTCATCTCCCGCTTCAGTAGGTAGCCCAGTCGGGTCTTCACCTGTGCTAAAAAATCTGCTATGTATCCAGTATTCTCCAAAGTCAGCAGGCAAGCCATCGTCGTCGCTTGACCACGACGCAAGCGCACGGCTATCGAGTGGCGTTTTCCGTAAGGCGACTCGCTTGCGGGGATGTTCCAGCCGTAATCTCTCAAGACTATGTGCTCATAGTGGTCATACAAGCAGCGGGTCAGTGTGCTGCCCATCACAGTCAGGCAATACTCCTGGCGGTCTATATCCTTGTCCAGCCACAGATACGGCGTTCGCGCGCGCTTCGGGCGGACAGAAAACCACTCGAACTCTTCGAGCAGGTTATCCAGGTACCCTACCAGTATCGCGGCTGGCAGCACAATCTCAGGGTATTCTGGCACGATGGTTATGTGCCACTTGTCGGCAGCGATGGCATCCAGTACCGACTGCGTCAGCTCGCGCATCTGCAGATAGGTTTCGGGATACACGGTCAGCGCAGGTTTAGTGGCGTTTCCTACAGGGGCTTGCTCGCGTGGGCTGATTACCAACTTCGCCGAGGATGCAGCGTCACCAAGCGCTTGGTTTAGCCGTTCCCACAGGTGAGAGGCGTTCTGTCTCTGGTGGTACTCCAGAAGCTTGATGCGCAACCTGTCGCTTTGCACGGCGTTCACCCCCAAGTGGCTAATATTCCAAGATCACCGTCGGATCCATCGGGTAACAGCCCATCTGCATGCCGTAGACGGCAATGCCGCCAGGCAGGTCGGGGGGCACGATCAGGCGGATGGTGAGCGTGCGCTCTTGCTGCAGGCGGGCGCGCAGGACGGGGTTCAGCGGCAGCTCGGCTTCCATCAGGTAGCCGTAGGAGCCGCGTTCGACGCCTGCCCAGTGCGACAGCACGCCGCGCGCGTCGGCGGGGTCGTCAGGCAGTTCCCACACGGCTGCCCGCTCGCCCGCCAGCTCCACAATCACACGCGAGGGGTACTTCTTGCCGTCGGTCTGGGGGTAGTCGTCGGGGTGGACGCGCTGCGCCCAGTCCACCTTCTCGCGCCCTGCCTTCGCGCTGACCTCCATCCGCAGGCGAATGCGCTTGACCTCGCTCAGCGAGACGCCTTCGGGGATGGCGACGGCGTATTCCAGGTAGCCGTGCCCGCGTGCCCAGTGCTTGCCTGCTATCGGACGGTCGGGCTTGCTCTGCAGGTTGAACGCGCTCGCCGTGTACGCATCGGGCTTGAAGCGCAAAATGACGCGCCCGCGCTGCGCTTCGAACGCGGGCAGCTGCTCCATCCCGACCAGCCACTGCGTGTAGTTCGTGTGGATACGGGCGCGGTTCCAGTCTTCCGCCCACACGACCAGCGTCGCAAGGCACGGCTCGTTGGGCAGCTGCACCTGCGCGACGGTCAGCGGCGTCAATCGGTAGTCAGGGACGCCCACCACCACCTGCCGCTGCGCCTTGCCCCGCCGACGATTGCCCAGCGCGTCGATGTAGTCCAGTCGATACAGCAGGGTGAACGGCTTCTCGCGCAGCCTGCCCGAAAAGTGGCTGATGAGGATGGGCACTTGCACGGTCTCACCAGGCGCGGCGCGCTTAATTGCGGGCACATCCAGCACCAGAAAGTCCTCCGCGAACAGGTCGCGCACGCTCATCCGCTCCGCCCAGAAGTCGAAGCCATACTCTTTGGGGCTGCGGTCGTAGTTATAGACGCCGTTGTGTTCCCACTCGATGTCGGTCAGCTCGGTGTAAGTGTAGCCGACGAGTTTGTCGAGGCTGCGCAGGGTGTTGACCGCCATTAGCCCGCCCCACGACCAGTCGCCGTCGCCGTCGAACGCCGCGAGGTAGCCGAACTCATTATTAATGAACGGCTCGCCGCGACTGCGCCGCCCGTCGATGTAGTTCCAAGCCCTGCCGACGCCGATCTCAAGGCGGTTCACGATTTGGTACTGGTGGCGGAACAGGTCTAAGTTGCGCCCGTACCAGTGAAACGAGTTGAGGTCGGTCTCCAGATGCGCCCAGCCTGAGTTGTCGTGAACGAGGCGCGTGGGGTCTAACTCGCGTGCAAGGGCGACCATCTGCAGCACCCAGTCCACGCGATGCGCGCGGGTGGCGTCGCTGAGGCGTCCCAGCCCCCACTCCTCGTTGAAAATCGTCCACGCGATGATGCTGGGGTGGTTGAAGTCGCGGCGGATTTGGTCGCGCAGGGTCTTCTCGAACAGCGCGCGGGCGCGTTCCGACGGCGTGAAAAAGCACGGGATGTCCGCCTGAATTAACATGCCGAGCTTGTCTGCCCAATAGAGTTTGCGCGGCTCGTCGGCTTTGATGTGGATGCGCATCATGTTGAACCCCGCGCGCTTCGCCCGCTCGATGTCGCGCTTGAGGAACTCGTCGTCGGGCGCGGTGTAAAGCCCGTCGGGGTTGTAGGATTGGTCTAACACGCCGCGCAGGTAGATGGGCTTGCCGTTGAGCAAGACGAAGCTATGCTCAGCGTCGCCGTGTTTGCTCCAGCGCACAGCGCGGACGCCAAAGTAGCCCTGCACGGCGTCGTAGGCGCGCTTGCCATCTGCTGACAGCAGGCGCAGCTCGAACGGGTACAGGTAGGGGCTACTGGGCGACCACAGGCGCGGGTTCTCCAGCGTAAGGCGGAAGGTCTTCTCGGCGTCGGTCTCCAGTATGCCGAAGCGCACGGCAGGGAAGGCGCGGTTGCGCGAGCGTAGCTCCAGTTGCAACGGCTCGCGCACAGCCTCCCGATCGAGCGCGACGCGGAACTCCACCACGCCTGTCGGGACGCCCGCCTCGTCCGCGAGGGGCACACTCTGGAACGACTCGATGCGCGCCGCGCCTGTCGCCTCCAGCCACACGGTCTGCCAAATCCCGCTGACGCTGGTGTACCAGTCGGGCACTTGCTTGCCGAGTGGCGTCTCGCGGTCGGTGCGGTCTTCGACGCGCACGACGACGGTATTCGGGCGGTCAAAGCGCACATGCGGGGTGATGTCGAAGCGTAACTCGGAGTAGCCGCCCTCGTGGTCGCCGACACGGACGCCGTTAACCCACACGGTGGCGTGATGATCCACCGCGCCGAAGCAGAGCCAGACGCGCTGTCCACGCCAGCGGTCGGGCAGCGTGAACTCGCGCCGATACCATGCGACGCCTTTGTACTGGGTGTCGCCAATCCCGCTGAGTTTGCTTTCCCAAGCGTAGGGCACGCGAATCGTGCGGGCGTAGGGGCGGGGCAGCGCGTGCCAATTTTCCTGAAGCCCCACATCGTCGGGGTCGAACTGGAACTCCCACGCGCCATTCAGCGACTGCCACTGGGCGCGTTCGAAGTCGGGGCGCGGGTGCTGGGCAGCCGCGAGCGTCAGCTGCGCCGCGAGCGTCATCCCTGCCATCAGGTACACCGTCCGTGTCATCTGGCGACAGGTTCGACGCTCGCGACGCGATTCCTGTTAGGTATTCGCCACTCCGCCAGGCACGCCCGAAAGGTCGCACGGCAGCGTGTAGGTGTCTACCTCGCGATTCCCCTCAAACGACTTGCCTGGGATCTTGCCGTAGCGCTGGTACCACTTCGCGTGCCCGTCGGCGAAGTTGATGTTGATGCCGTTCTTGTGGCGCGGGTCGCCCGGAAAGGTTGACCAGTGGAAGATGAACTGCGGGCGCGGGCAGTTCGGGTCGATCAGCGGATCCATCGGATGCTTGTAGACCGAGTCGTAGAACATGATGGTGTTCACGGGGTCTTGCACCGCCGCCATCGGCACGACGGGGTCGTTCTCCCAAAGCCCTGGCGGCAGCGACGGGTCTTGGAACAGCGCGAAGTTGTAGGCATACGACCCGTAGCGGAAGTTGCCCGAAGTGCGCAACCGAATCGTCGCCAAAATCGCCTCCCAGTCGATGCCGGGACGGTTCGAGGGGCAGACGATGATGTCGACATTCTTCATGTAGGGCATCACGGCGTCGAACACGGTAAACACGCGGTCGTTCGTGCCCGGCAGGAGCAGGATGTTGTCCATGCTGTAGACGCTTTGGGGAAACACCTCGTCGTAGTCCTGCACATACTGCAGGGTTGCCAAGGCGAACTGGCGCAGGTTGCTTAGACAGCTCGCGCTGCGTGCGCTCTCACGCGCCTGGGCAAATACAGGGAACAGAATCGCGGCGAGAATCGCGATAATCGCGATGACGACCAGTAGCTCGATGAGCGTGAAACCCTTCACACGGCGTACCATAGCGTTCACCCGTGTGAAGCATACCGCCCGCAGGGTTAAGGTTTGGTTATGATGCCAAGCGCCGAACCAAGGTTCACAAAAAACGGCAGTTGACGACCCCCTCCTGCAGGTTCCCCCTGCGAGCAGAGGGAACCGAACCCGCGCGCGGTTCCCCTCGCGGAGCGGGGGGAACCTTAAGGAGGGGGGCAGTTTGACATCTGCCGATTCAAAAAATTATTTCGCGACCACGGGCACGAGCGCAGCGCGGAGCGCGCTAATCTGCGCCATGAGCTGGCTGAACGCTTCGGGCGTGAGCGACTGCGCGCCGTCCGAGAGCGCACGATCGGGGTGCGGATGCACCTCGATGATGAGTCCGTCCGCGCCCGCCGCCGTCGCCGCCAACGCAAGCGCAGGCACATACCGCGCGTGCCCTATCCCGTGACTGGGGTCGACGATAATCGGCAGGTGCGAGTGGTACTTGATTACGGGCACGGCGTTGATGTCGAGCGTGTTGCGCACATAGGCGCGGTCGATGGGCACAATCCCGCGCTCGCAGAGCATCACCTGCTCGTTGCCGTGCGTGAGCAGGTACTCGGCGGCGGCGAGCCACTCGTCAATGGTCGCGCTGGGGGCGCGCTTGAGCAGCACGGGCTTGCCCGACTTGCCCGCCGCCACCAGCAGGGGAAAATTCTGCATGTTGCGTGCGCCGATTTGCAGGATGTCCACATACTCGCCCATCATCTCCACATCGCGCGGGTCGATGACCTCGCTGACCGTGAGGATGTCCACCTCTTGGGCGACCGTGCGCAGGATTTCCAGCCCCTCGCGTTGCAGCCCTTGGAACGAGTAGGGCGAGGTGCGCGGCTTGTACGCGCCTGCGCGCAGCACTTGCGCCCCCGCCGCCTTGACCGCGCGCGCCGCGGCGCTCAGCTGCTCGTAGCTCTCGACGGCGCAGGGACCCGCCATCACTGCGAACCGTCCGCCGCCGATTTCTACATGCCCAATCCGTACAATCGTGTCGTGCGGGTGGAAGTCGCGTGAGGCGCGCTTGTAGGGGCGCGAGATGTGAATCACCTGATCCACCCCATCCATCGCCGACAGGTGCTGATCCAGCACGGGGCGCAGTTCGGGCGGGATCGCGCTGGGGATGCCAATCGCGACGCGCGCGCCGCCGGGCAAGACCAGCGACTCCATCCCCTGTTCGTGAATGGCTTCACAAACGGCTTGAATCTGCTCCTCGGTCGCTTCACGCTTCATCACAATCATCATACGCTGACGCTCCCTTAGCTAACAGCCCCCTCGCTGAACGCTGAATCATCATGCGCAACGCTGCGTAGCCTATTATACCCCGATTGGAGGCGGTATACTCCTTGCGGGCGATGGGAAAATACCAGATTCTGGAGCATACGGCGGACAAGGGGCTGGCGGTGGAGGCGGAGAGCCTGCCCGATTTGTTCGAGACCGCCGCGCGCGGGCTGTTTCGGCTGATGATTGACCCTGACCAGTACCCGCCCACCGAAACGGTCGCCATCGAGTTGCACGCGCCCGACCTGGAGATGCTGCTGGTCAAGTGGTTGAACGAGTTGCTGTACCACTTCGAGGTACACCATCGGCTGTTCAGTCGGTACGAGAGTATCGAGGCGCGCGAGGCGGACGGTCGCTGGCGTCTGACGGCGCAGGCGCACTACTGCCCGATTGCGCCGCAGCAGCTGGAGTGGGACGGCGCGCCCGTGAAGTCGGTGACCTATCACGGGCTGCGCCTGGAACACGATTCAGAACGCTGGCGTCTCCGCGTCTTCGTAGATGTCTGACGCCTTGCCGTTGGCGGCGACGGTGAAGTGATCCCCGCCTGGTAGGATGCGCACGAGGCTGTTGCCGTCGGTCTGCTGGGTCAGTTCCACGCCGGTGCGCACGAACTGGGGCACGAGCCACAGTAGGGTGCGCAGGTGGCTGGTCGCGCGGTGGGTTGTCCACGCGCTGGCGCCGCTGGCAAACAGCGCGGGCAGAATCAGCTGGTCGGCAAGGAAGTAGT
>Ga0272449_1001550_pt1 | contig 23283 bp, 27 predicted proteins | sample YNPCB0241_FD_198679 | JGI IMG/M metagenome (GOLD analysis project Ga0272449, IMG submission 198679) | Hot spring sediment microbial communities from Yellowstone National Park, WY, United States - YNP-CB-024-1 | ecosystem: Environmental > Aquatic > Thermal springs > Hot (42-90C) > Sediment... | reverse complement strand
CTAAAAGAGCTGATTTCTCCATCCTTTGCCGCTTTTGATTTAGTTAAGTGACTGCCATAATCTAAAACTTCGGTTCCAAAATTATAAAGATAGACGCCATTTTTGTCTGAAAGTGTTTTAACGAAAAATTCTTTATCCGAAGAAACTTGAATAGTAATCTCAGATTGCGGCGCCGACTGGCCAAAAATCGCGATATTATCTCCCTTCTTCACTTCACTTTTATCCACCGCAATTGTGGGCGCAATAAAAATGCCGCTAATTTGAGTAATGGTGCCGGAAGTAACGCTAACAGGAAAAGTCAGAAGAGAAGAACGGTTGCCTTTGTTATCTTCGGAATAAACGCTAAAAATATAATTGCCGCCCGAAAGCCCGGAAAGAGTTATTGAAAAATTCGCGTCCGCTCCGGCAATGGTGGTGGCGGCAATCTGAGCGTCTTTAAGAAGCGTGACCACACTGTTCGGATAAGCCCGGCCAGAGAAAACAACTTTAGTTTCTGCCGGAAGCGGTGCATAAACTCCTCCGCCGCCTCCGCCACCGCCTCCTCTACCACCAGAGGTGCAAGCCGAGGTATTAAAATTACAAGAGGCACTACAAGAAAGCGTGCCTCCAGTAAAACCTAAGCTCTGACAAGTTGCGCCGCCTAAATCTGTTCCATCACACTGTTCTCCTCCTTCTTTGATATTATTTCCACAAACCGAAATTTTTACTGTAATAACAATCGTGCCCTGACTATCAGCAAAAGTATTTTTAGGCAAAAACCAAAAATAACTTAAAAAAATAGCGCCAATTAAAAAAATAATTAAAATCAGGCATTCTTTTTTCATTCATCTTTGATTATTTCTTTTTAAGACTAATACCGATATTAAGAGAGAAAAATTGGCGGAACAAAGCAATCAAAATAGCGGCAACAACAATGGCTAAAACAACATAACTCCAAGGCGAGTAAAGAGCAAAAAGAGAAACGATTCTATAATAAACGCCGGCAAAAAAGTTAGCCGGTGCCACCCTGAAATAAAGTTTGGCAGCTGCTGCCACACCGATTGTTGTTTGTCCAGCCACATCTTTCTTCACTGGATGTCCTTCTAAATAAGCAAAATACTGGCCGGGTTTTACGCCCTTGACCGGCAAAGATAACTTAATTTGGACTTGTTGGGATTGACCCGGCTCTAAATGAAATTTTTCCGGCTCAAAACTAAACCATTCTTTAGCTGGTTTTAATCCCATTTCTGGATTTGTTTCCTGTCCTTCGTGATATTCTATAGAAACACCATATTCCCCTGGTTCATCTCCGGTGTTTAAAACCATTAAACTCGGAAGCGTATAAATCAAACCAGGTTTGAGCGGCTGGTCAACCACAATTTTTCCTGTACCAACGCCAACACCAATTCTTGCCAAAACCAAAACAGGCAAAAAGAATACCAACCCAAAAATAAGAAAACTAAATTTTTTCATATCTTAAATTAACTAAAATTAGTAAGCCACTGCCTGAACAGTCACATCAACTGATTGTTCGGTAAATACGGTGGAAGGATTAGGCGTAGTGATCTGAAGGTTTAGGGTTACAGTACCATTCACTGCCACATTGGTCTGCATTGTCTGATAGGAAGTAGTTAATGCTGTTCCGCTTGTCCAAGGGCAAGAACTGGTGGCGAATTTGTGAACATACTGATCAGTGCCGTTAGTAGCCGCTAATGTCCAATTAGCAGAGTTTTGACCCTTGATGTTAAATGTCTCAGCCACATTGCCATTATTGGTTACGGTTTGGGTGTCGTTCAAATCACAAGTGCTTTTGCTTGAGTTTGCAGGAATTGTTCCATAAGTAATTGAACCATCAGAAACACTTAATGAAATATTTTGGACTGTGACTGTAGCTGTAATTGTGGCTGTATCCGTTGCCTGGGCCAATGGTCCTACCACTAAACCAATCATCCCCAAAATACCGAGAATTGTAATTAAAAATTTCATAGCTGTTTTTTTAATTATTTTATTAATTTTTTATTAATTTATTCGACCTTTGGCTTTATGAATTATGAATTTGGAATTAGGAATTTTGGTGGGTGAAAAATTAAAAAACCGCCATAGCAAAATACAACGGTTTTAAAAATCCTTTTAATAGAAGTATCAGAGAGAGAGGAAACTTGTTGAGAATATATCTTTTTCATATTTACATTATAGCAAAATTTTAAAAGTCAAGCAAGGGGTTTGGAATTATGAATTATGAATTAGGAATTATGTTTGTAAAAAGTTGCAAATAGATTTTTCTAAATTTCTACTTTCTCTTTTATAAAATATCTATACCATTGGGAATACTCTTTTGGGCTAACAAGATGAAACTCAAAAGGCAAAGAGAAGCCCAGTTTTTTTTGAATTTTTAATTGGATTTTTATTTTTTGCTCACTTGTTTCCAATTGGGGAGAAACAATCAAAATATCAATATCTTGAGGGATTTCATATTTTCTTAAAATCGAGCCGAAAACAAAAACTTGAACTTCTCCCAAAAGTAGTTGTGCGATTTTCTTTATTCTTTTTGCATAAAAAAGGTAATTTTTAAAATATTTCTCTTGCCTTTTTTCTCTTTCCATTAAAAGGTCAGTGAGGGTTATTTGGGACATATTCTCTTTAAAAATTTAATTAAATTTTTGGTAAATTTTTTTATTGACTTAACCTGATCCTCGGTAAATTCGATTGGCAAATAACGGGCAGTAATATAGGCCTGATTTAAGGCCGAAATAACTGCGGCATTTCCTTTCTTGAACTCTTCAATTTCTTTTCGGGAATAAATTTTGTTGAGTTCCGTTATAAAAGTATATCCAGGTCATGAATCTTGGGAAAATCCTTCAATTTTCTAAACAAATAATATTTCAGATAAAACTGACAGGCCTGCTCCAAATGAAAGGCGGCTGAATTCCATCTCTTTTCAGATATAGCAAAATTGGCATCTCTTAAAAAATCTTCCGCTCTCTTTTTTAAAAAATCAATTTTCATATTTAATTATTATAGCAAATTTTGAAAGTCAAGCAATGGGGATAACTTAATCTCAAAATAGTCGAATTTTCAATTTCCAATTTTCAATTTTCAAATAATTTTCAATTTCAAAATTTTCAATCTTTTTTAGAAACAATCTTGTTAAAAATTAGAGTCAATTCTTGAGCTTCTTTCCAAAGTTTTACTGCCTTTTCTCGGCATTCCGGAACAGCTTTAGTTATCATTCTTAACCAGTGTTTAGTTTCTTGAGATTCTTTCTTTGAGATAAATATTTTATTTCTAAAATCTTTTTTGGAACTGGCTCCAATTGCTTCACAATAATTAGCGCCGAACTTGTTCCGGCTCTCACTAATTGGTTAATAATAGGAATGGTAATAATATTTTTTGGTAATTCTTTAGCAAATTCAATAATATCCTCGCCAAATTTTGCTGTTCTTTCTTCCAAATCGTATTTCATAATTTTAAAAATTGAAAATTAGAAATTGATTGAAAATTAAAAATTAAATATTGTTTTTACTCTTGAATTTTGAATTTCTATTGTTGCACTGCCGTGATAGTCACATTCACTGATTGTTGAGTAAAATAATCGGTAGCAGTGGGTGTAGTAATTTGAAGATTTAAGGTTGCTGTCCCATTGGGCGGAATGCCAGTAGCAAATGTTTGATCAGAAGTTGTTAAAGCCGTGCCTCCAGAAAAAGTGGAACAAGTGCCATTTAAAAATTTATGGACATACTGATTAGTTCCTGGTGTTGTTGCTAAAGTCCAGTTAGCAGAGTTTTGACCCCTGATAAGAAAATTTTCAGTTACATTGCCGTTATTGGTAACTGTTTGGGCATCATTTAGTTCAGAAGTGCAGGTGCTTTTGGAGGTATTCAGCGGAAGCATACCATAAGTGATTGTGCCGTCGGAAACAGAAACAGAAATAATAGTAGCCGAAGCTGTGGTAATTTGCGGAATTACGGTGTAGGTATCAAGGAGTGAGCCATCGGATTTAACTACTCGGAAACAATAAGCGGTATTAGCCGAAGCGCCGTTGTCTTTCAAAGAAAAATCCCACTTGCCGTCTTGGCCCGAAGGAATGGCCGCTACGGAGTTGGTAAAATTATTTAATTCCTCGTAGGTTTGATTAACAATGGTGTCCGCACCGTGCGTAGGGTCATTAGCATTTGCTGTCAAAGCAGCGCCGTCAGCCGGAGTTGGGTTATCATTAAAAGCAATAACTGTTGAAGTGGTCACATCAGCATAAGTTTCTCCAGAAAAATTAGTATCACATAAACCATCCGCTCCTCTTTGGGCAAATTGAAGTTTGAAAGATTGAGCCGATAAAGTTGCAAGTTTATTAGTGGTCATATGTAAGAGTATTCTCAATCTGAACGCCGCACCGGTTGAGCTTAAAGTCGCCGCCGTATCCTGCGCCGCAAGCGCCGTGCCTACATCCGTTGAATCTAAATTGTCAAATAATCTATAAGCCGATTGTTTCATTTGCTCATCAGGCGCATATTCCAAAGCCAAATTCCATGTTCCGGCTGTGGTCAAATTCGTTCTGATTCGCATTGCAATTCTGGTATTTGCTGAAACCTTAAGGGGCGCTGGCAAATCAATAACAGAATTGCCGGTAAGAGATACTGCCTGCCCGGCAACCGTTGTCTGAACCACTTCGCTTCCGGCAGCGCCTGTTGCAATATCAATCTCAAACTGGCTAGCGGCTGATGGACCGACTATTACGCGGTTAATGTAGATATCGTCTTGAAGACCGGGAGTTAACTCCACATAAGAAGAATTTGCCCATGCAGTAGCAGAATTAGTTACGGTTACCGAATTAGCAGAAAAGGGTAATGACAAATGAGGTGCGTTTAAAACATTTGTGGTATCAGTGTTTTCATAATAGCCCACGCTCACTAACCAGGCAGTAGTCACGGTGCCGCTTGTTCTGATGCGCACTGCTAGTCGCGAACCAGCAGGCACGGAATTAATAAGCGGCGCGATGTTCACGGTAAAAATATTTCCCAATGTTGTTGAAAGAACTCTGCCGCGCACCAAACCTATAGGAATCTCGGAGCCGACAGCGCCAATGCCAAATTCAATCTCAAAATCAACCGCAGCAGCCGGCACAAATTCTACTGCCGCAATCGCCAAATTCGCTGGCGCAGAAGCAATAAGCTGAACCCAGTTTGAGTTTGCCCAAGGCGTAGCGCTGATAGTCACTGAGGCGCCAGCCGCAGCAGTTGGCGACCATTTCAAGGGTTTCGTAGTTAGAGTATCAGCGCCAACTCCAAGATTTGTTTTGTTGTAATAAATCAGTTTAACGGTCCAAGCGGTAGTACTGGTACCGGCTTTTCTTAAGCGAACGCTTACTCTTGAGCCGGAAGGAATATTATCAAGCAAGGGTTGTAAAATAATTGTCTGCGGCGCGCCTGCAGTTGCGGATCTTCCGCGAATAGTTGTAACAACAACTTCTGACCCAGCTGCTCCCACTCCCACATCAATCTCGTACTCAACTGCCACTGCGGGATTGATGGTAATGCCGCCCAAAACAATCGCGTCTCCGGTTGAAGCAATCACTTCTACCCAAGCAGAATTTGCCCAGGCGGTGCCGGATGGCGTCACGCTCACGCCCGCTGCGGCTGAAGGAGCAACAAGCGATGGATTTGGTGTTGTGGCAACACTGCCGGAGATTGGTTTTTCATAGTAAACAAGTTTTACGGTATAGGCGGTAGTGCTAGTGCCGGCTTTTCGTACTCTAACAGCCACTCTTTGACCCGCCGCGATATTGTCAACCGGGATAGGAAGGGGAAGCCAGCGAGGGGAGCTTGCCCCGCTTTCTGTATTTCCTGAAATCGTTGCCACCACTTTTTCTGAACCGGCAGCGCCTTTGCCGATATCAAATTCAAATTCTACAGACGGACCACCGCCAACAACTAAACCCACAACAACAATAGGAGCTGGCGTTGAGGCAATCACCTGTACCCAGCTGGAATTTGCCCAAGCGGTGCCGGATGGCGTCACGCTCACGCCTGCCGCGGCTGAAGGAGCCACTTTTAGCGCGGTGGCGGTGTATTGACCCGGCGCGATTGCTCGCGCTTCCTGAATTTCCGGCGGAATTCTCGGATTTTGCCAAATCTGTGGCCAACCCGAAAAAATCCAGGTGAAAATAATTAGAAATATAATCAAAATTTTTAGAAATTTACTGAAATACATTTTTGTAATTCTTGATTTAAAAATTAATAATATTTATCTGGCAAATTGTCGTTGAATTGCCGCTCGTATAAATTATCGGAATGCTAAAATTACCTTTTTGAGAGCCGGGCTGATTTACAATTTGCAAAATCGCGCTGCTGTCGCTCTTTGAAGGCGACCAAGAATAATCACCGTTATTCAAAAAGGTAACATCAATACCAAGAGGCAAGCTACCAATTTCTAAATTTTCTGAATCACTTCGCATTCCGGTGAATTTCAATTCAACAACTGCCTGATTCTTGCCGGAAAGATTAACATTGAAATTTTTGGCGGCGCAGGAATGGCGAGCCCCGATATCAATATGTATTTCTTTGGTAAGTTGCCGCTCTTTAAGGGACGGGGTTGGCAGAGTTGGCGGGGTTGATTCTGGTTGTAATTCTGGTTGCAGTTCCGGCTCATCAACAGATTCTTCCTCCGGGCCTATCTCAGATTGAGGCGCAAGCTCCTCAGCTTGCCCCGTTAGAGACGGAGTCTCTAACGGGGTTGACGATGATGAAAAAACCGCTTGGGTTGAAGTGGAATTATCAACTGAAGTAGAAGCAGCACCCGTTGTGGTTTCGGCGGTTGATGTGGCAGCGGGATCAGGCAGCGTGGAAGTGGCCTCTTCCGCAAAAGAGATTGAGTGCAGCCAACCAGAAACCACCAAGCCAATCATTAAAACAAAAATTGGTAAAAATATGGCTACTTTAAATATTTTAGTTTTCCACATACTTTTTCAATTTTTAGCTTTTTATATAGTATATCGGCAGGTTGACCAATCAACATTTTAATTATATTAAGTTGATAAGAAATAATAAAGGATTTGTATAACCACACCACATTTTTTACTCGCCCCGTTAGAAAACAATTAGACATTTTATCTTTCTTCACTTATAATTATAAACGAGATTAAAAAAACAAGCAACAAAGTAGAAAGATGATTTTCTAACGGGGTAAATGATAGTGTATAAAAGTGGAAAATTTTTTATCTTTCTAAACCCGCCCACCGCCCTTTTTGTAATTTTCCGCCAAAAAATCGGGCGAAGACCCGAGCAGGCAAGCAAAAAGGAAAAGGGTCTAAATGTCGTCTCACCAGGAATTTTTGCCCGCCCGCCGGTTTTGGGTGGCGGGTGGGTGTGCAGTTGCCAAAAGCAACCGCACAGGTCAGAATTCGGCGTCGGGATTTTGTTTAAAGTAGGTTCGAATTTTGTCCAAAAGATACCGCCAATTTTTATTATTCTGTTAATGATTTGCTCTAAAATTTGTTGATTTTTTTTGGAAAATATCTTATCTTTTAAGAATGGAAATCATTAAACCATATTTTATTATTGAGGATGAAATCGATGGAGAAAAAATCCTTAAAAACTTAGAAAGGTATGGTCGCGTTTGTTATAAATCAGAAGAAAAAATCACGCCAGAATCTGCTAAAAATTTTATTAAGAATATCATTGAAGCAGGCCATGAATCCGTCATCGAACATGAAAAAATTACAGTCAGAGTGATTTGCGATCGGGGCATTTCTCACGAAATCGTCAGACATCGGATTGCTTCTTATTCTCAAGAATCAACTCGCTATTGTAATTACAAAAAAAAAGGCATTGTTTTTATCGAACCCTTTTTTTTCAAAAAAGAGGATCAAAAATATCAGGTCTGGTTAAAGGCAATGGAAGCTTGCGAGAGGGCTTACAATCAACTGATTGAATTGGGAGCCAGTCCTCAAGAGGCAAGAACGGTCCTACCCAATTCTTTAAAAACCGAGATCATCATTACTTATAATTTGCGCGAATGGCGACATTTTTTTAAATTGCGTCTTTCAAAAAACGCCCATCCCCAGATGAGAGAAATTTTTCTTCCTTTATTGAAAGAATTCCAAAAAAGAATTCCTGTCATCTTTGACGATATTAAAGTTGAAGAGTAAAAATAAAAAATGATCCTCGATTGGGAGATTGAAAAATTAAACTTTTTAACTCTAAGAGAAAAAAATCGTCTTTTGAAACTGGGTTTAAAAACGATAAAAGATCTCGTTTATTATTTTCCCCATCGCTATGAAGATTTTTCAAAGATATTACCCATCTCTCATCTTTTTGGTGAAAAAACAGCGACGATTCACGCCTGGCTCACAAAAATCACGACGAAAGTCAATCCTCGAGGAACGATCTTTCTTATTGAAGCTATTTTTGAAGATCAATCAGGAAAAATCAAAGCTCTCTGGTACAATCAACCTTTTTTGTATCAAACGCTAAAAAAAGGTTCTTACTATTCCCTTGCTGGAAAAATAGTCCAAAAAAACGGAGAAATCTTTTTTTCCAACCCCAATTTTGAAAACATCCTTCCTCAAAATCCCTATCCTTGTATTCATACAGGCAGAATCGTTCCTGTTTATTCAGAAGTAAAAGGCATCAAAAGCAAATGGATAAGAAAAACAATGTTCAATTTTTTAAATCAGATAAAAGAAAAATTGGAAGAATTCTTGCCTCGTTTTCTTTTGGAAAAAGAAAAATTTCTTCCTTTTCCCGAAGCTGTTTGGCAAATGCATTTTCCTGATTCTTTTTCAAAAAATGAGGAGGCAAAAAGAAGGTTTGAATTCGAAGAAATTTTTTTGCTCCAATTAAAGGTTTTTAAGGCAAAAATGAAATTAAAACAAAAAAAGGCTTTTAAAATACCCATTCAACTCGAAAAAATCAAAAGCTTCATTGAAACCTTACCTTTTAAACTCACCAAAGCACAAAAGAAAGCGATTTGGGAAATTTTAAAAGACACAGAAAAAGAACATCCGATGAACAGACTCTTGCAAGGCGATGTCGGCAGTGGAAAGACAATGGTTGCTCTTATTTGTTCTCTCAATGCTGTTTTGTCAGGCTATCAAGTAGTAATGATCGCTCCGACAGAAATCTTGGCAAAACAACATTATGAAAATTTTAAAAAATTTTTAAAAGATTTTAACTTTAAAATCTTCATCCTCACTTCTGGCCAAAAAGAAAATCTCAAAGAAATCACTGAAGGAAACTTTGATATTGTCATTGGCACTCATGCCCTTTTTCAAAATAAATTTAATTTTAAAAAACTGGCCCTTGTTGTTTTTGACGAACAACACCGATTCGGTGTTGAACAAAGACAAACCTTTTTTAAAAAAAGCGAGATCCTACCCCATTTTCTCTCAATGAGTGCCACTCCAATTCCCCGGACTTTGGCCTTGACCTTTTATGGAGATCTCGACTTTTCAATTTTAGACGAAATGCCCAAGGGAAGAAAAAAAGTCCAAACCTTTGTTTTTCAACAAAAGGACTTAAAAAAAATGTACAAAATGATAGAAGAAGAAATAAAAAAGGAAGGCAAGGTCTTTTTCGTTTGCCCACGAATCGAAATGAAAGAAAAGGGGAAACTCATTCCCGATTTAAGAGCCGTAAAGGAAGAAGTGAAAAAATTAAAAAAAATTTTTCCGGAAGCAAAAATCAAAATGATTTATGGAAAGATGAAAAACGATGAAAAAGAAAAAACGATTTCTGATTTTGAAAAAGGAAAAATCGACATTTTGGTGGCGACCAATGTTATCGAAGAAGGAATCGACATTAGCAACGCGACACTCATTGTCATTCAAAACGCTGAAAGATTCGGTTTGAGCCAACTCTATCAATTAAGGGGAAGAGTGGGCAGAGGAGAAAAAGAAGGAAAATGTTTTTTAATCACCCATTTGCCAACTGAAAAATCAGTCAAAAGAATGGAGGCCTTGTTGAACGCTAACAATGCCTTTGAATTGGCAATGAAGGATTTAGAAATCCGAGGGCCTGGAGATTTTTTAAGCAAAAAACAGACAGGAAATCCTGATTTTAAATTGGCCTCATTGACCAATTTGGAGCTTATTAAAAAATCAGAGAAAGAAGCAAAGAATATTTTGAGTAAAGACCCTTCCCTTTCTTCTTTTCCTCTTTTGAAAAAAATGGTCGGCCATGTTAAACTTATTCATTTAGAATAAAATGTTTCATTATTTAGAAGGAAAAATTATTAAAACAAAAGAACCCAAAATCTCAGCTTTTGACCTGGGTTTTTTAAGGGGTTATGGAATTTTCGATTACATCCGGACCTATGGTCCCTTTCCTTTTTTATTAAAAGAACATCTTTCTTCTTTTTCAAAAAGAGCAAAACTTTCGGGCCTCAAAATTCCTCTTTCTCTTTCAAAAATAAAAAAAATAATTTTTGAACTTTCAAAAAAAAATTATCAAGGAAAAGACCTTGGCTTTAGGATCATTCTGACTGCGGGATCCGATGCCCTTTATTCTCAAAAAAAAGGAAACAATTTTTTAATCTTAACAAACAACATTCAAGAATATCCTCTTTCTTTTTATCAAAAAGGTATAAAAATCATCTCTTCCTCAAAAGAAAGATCGATCGCTTCTTTAAAATGCCTTTCTTCTTACTTTATTTCTTTCAGGGAATATCTGAGAGCCCAAAAGAAAAATTTTAACGACGTTCTTTTCTTAGACAAAGACAAAAAAATTTTAGAATGTTTCACTTCAAATTTTTTTGCTGTAAAAAATAAAGAATTAATAACCCCAAAAATTAACGAAAAAATTTTCGCTGGCACCACAAGAAATCTTGTCTTAAAAATAGCAAAAGAGAACAATTTAAAAGTGAAAGAAAGAAATATCTTTTTTAACGAAATAAAAAATTTTTCTGAGGCCTTTTTAACATCGACAAGCAAAGAAATTATGCCCGTTTCTCAAATTGACCGTTTTAAATTAAAAGCGCCAGGTCCCTTGACCTTATTTTTAATGAAACTCTTTAGAAATTACGTTGAAAAATTTAAAATTTCGGCCAGTCCTCGATAGCAATCGATTCTTTTTTCTTTGAAAAAGGCAGTTCCTGATAAAGAGCTTCAGTAATAAAAGGCAAAAAGGGATGTAAAAAAATGATGATTTTTTTAAACAATTCTAAAAGGAATTCTTTGTTTTCTTTTGTTTTTGGCAATTTTTTGTACTTTTCTAAATAAATATCGCAAAAACGATGCCAAAAGAAATGATAAATAAACTCCGCACTCTTTCCAAAATCAAAAGTTTCTAAACTTTTTTCAACTAAAGAAAGATGTTTTTTAAAATCCTTGATAATTTTATTTTTTAATTTTTTACTTTTTTCTTTTTGGGATAAAGGAATTTTTTCTTTTTCTTCCTCTTCTTGAATTTTTAATAAAACAAAACGGGCTGCATTCCAAATTTTATTAGTAAATTTTTGTGCCATTATTAAATGTTCCTCTGAAAAACGAATATCCTGTCTCTTTTTTGTCTGCCAAATCAAACCAAAACGAACAGCATCAGCTCCATATTTTTTAATTAAAACCAGAGGATCAATACCAATACCCAATGACTTTGACATTCTCTTTCCTTCTTTGGTTAAGACCGTTGGATTAATCAAAACATATTTAAAAGGGATTTTTTTGACGAGTTCTAAAGAAGAAAAAACCATCCTGGCAACCCAAAGATTGATAATATCCCGGCCAGTTACTAAAACATCTGAAGGAAGTTTTTTTAAATTCTTTTTTGTTTTTGGCCAACCCAAAGTGCCCAAGGGCCAAAGAGCTGAAGAAAACCAAGTATCCAAAACATCTTCTTCGTTTTCCAAAGGAATCTTATGCCCCCACCAAATCTGACGGGAAATGCACCAATCCTTGGCTTCTTTCAACCAATCAAGATAAACTCTTTCAAATCTTTTGGGAACGAATTTTACTTTCCCTTGTAAAACTGCTTTGATCGCTTTCTCCTTTAATCCTTCCATTGATAAAAACCATTGTAAAGAAGGTAAAAATTCTATTCTGCTCTTGCATCTTTCGCAATGAGGCACGTTATGAAAAATCTCTTCGGTTTTTTCCAAAAGCATCTTTTCTTGCAAATCGTCTAAAATAACTTTTCTTGCTCTCGAAACTTCCAGTCCTTGATATTTCAATGGCGCTGGAGCACAAATCTTTCCTTTCTCGTCAATAACCTTTAAAACCTGCAATTGATGACGAAGCGAAATTTCATAATCTAAAGGATCATGGCCTGGCGTCACTTTAACAGCGCCAGTACCAAAATTAATGTCAATGGCAAAATCTTCGATGATCGGAATTTCTCTCTGGGCTAAAGGTAAAATCACTTTTTTTCCGATTAGTTGAGAATATCTTTTGTCTTTGGGATTGACAGCGACCGCCGTATCTCCGAGCATTGTTTCTGGTCGCGTTGTCGCCACAGTAATAAAACCAACTTCCTTGCTTAAAGGATAACGAATATAATACAAATTTTCTTTTTCTTGAGTGTATTCTATTTCTAAATCAGAAAGCGAAGTTTGGCATTTTGGGCACCAATTAACCACTCTTTCTTTTTTAAAAATCATTCCCTTTTTAAAATAGTGCAAAAAAGCTGTTTTTACTGCCAAGGAATAATTTTCGTCCATGGTGAAAACTGTTTTTGAAGAATCAAAGGAAGCACCCAATCTTTTGAGTTGATCCAAAATAATGTTTCCGTATTTCTCTTTCCATTGCCAAACCCTTTTTAAAAATTCTTCTTTTCCAATATCAAACCTTGTTTTTCCTTCTTTTAAAAGTTCTTTTTCAACAACCCGATTGGTCGCAATACCAGCATGATCAATACCCGGAATCCAAAGGGCTCGAAATTTTTTTAATCTTTTATACCGCACCAAAATATCTTGCATTGTCGCGTTCAGAGCATGACCCATATGCAAGGTGCCAGTAATATTGGGTGGGGGTAAAAAAACAAGATAATCCTTTTTGTAGTTTTTAGGTAATTTTTCAACCTTAAAAACTTCCTTTTCTTGCCAAAGGTTTAAAATTTTTTCCTCAATTTTTGAAAAAGAATAAACTTTCTCTAAATCTTTCATATATCTTCTTTAGCACTAATTCTTAAGTTTGGCAAGTGGTTTTGAAATCTCAAATAACCAGCAAAAGCGACCATTAAGGCATTGTCAGTACAATTCTCTTTTTGGGGAATGAAAACTTTTATCTTTTCTTTTTTTTCTAATTTTTTAAACTCTTTCCTTAAAAAATCATCCCTGATCACGCCACCACCAAGAAGAAGACTTTTGGGTTGAAAAATCTTTATCGCTCTTTCTGTCTTTGCTATTAAAACATCCCTGATTGAAAAAAACATTTCTCTTAAAATTCCTAATTTTTCTCTCAAGGAAATCTTTTTTCTTTTTTGAACCTCATAAAAAACCGCTGTCTTTAAACCTGAAAAAGAAAAATCAAAATTTTTTTGATTGATCATCGGCCGGGGAAGGGCGATTTTCAAAAAATTTCCTTTTTTCTTTTTTAAAAAAGCGCTGATTTTAGGGCCCGCAGGATAAGAAAAACCCAACAAACGGCCGATCTTATCCTGGCATTCTCCAACAGCATCATCACGAGTTTTTCCCAAACTCTGATAATGGCCAATCTCTTTCATTAAAAACAAATTGGTATGGCCACCACTGACAACAAGACAAAGGCCGGGCAAAAATTTTCTTATCTTTTCTCCTAAAATTTTTTTCTCGAAAAAATTGATCAAGACATGGGCTTCCAAATGGTTGACTCCAACAAGAGGAATCTTTTCTTTTTTAGAAATTTCTTTTCCAAAATTAAACCCTTGCCAAAGACAAGGTTCCAAACCTGGCCTTGTTGTCACAGCAACCAAATCAATTTTTTTAATTTTCGCTTCTTTTTTTGCTCTTTCAAAAAGAAAAGGAAGGTTTTTTTCGTGCAATCTTTTGGCTAAAAAAGGATAGACCCCACCATATTTTTCATGGAATTTAACCTGAGAAGAAATTAAATTACTTTTAATCTTAATTTTTTCTTTTTCAATTTCCAAAAAACAAATTCCTGTTTCATCACAAGAAGTCTCGATACCCAAAACAATCATAATTTTAAATTATAGCAAAAATTAAAATATCAATAAAAAAATAACGCTTTTTTTAATTTTATGGAATTTCAACCTCGATAGATTCAAATTTATTAGATTTTAAATTATCAAAGCAAGACCTTGAAAAAAACAAGAAAACATTTTAAAATAAAAGCATTCTGGCCCCGTCGTCTAGCGGCCAGGACACCACGCTTTCAATGTGGCGACAGGGGTTCGAGTCCCCTCGGGGCCACTCTTTAAAGGTCAAATCAAAAATTTCTAAAAATGAAAAAAGTTTTTGTTTTGGGAATTAATGGTTCGCCTTTTAACGATGGCAAATGTTCCTTTTATTTAAAAAAATTTCTAAAAAATAGTGAAAGATACGGGGCGGAAACAGAAATTTTAAACTTAAGGGATAAAAAAATCCTTCCTTGTTTGGGTTGTTATAGCAAAAACCCAAAGAATTGCACTTATCCTTGTTGGCAAAAAGACGACATGCTCTCTCTCTATCCCTTGATAGAGAAAGCTGATGCTTTAATTTTAGGAACGCCAGTTTATTGGTTTAATGTATCGGGACTAATGAAAAATTTTATCGATAGATTAACCTGCATGGATGTTAACGGCAATCTCTTGGAAGGAAAAGTGGGGGTTTTTATTTCGGTCTCAAAAGAAAATGAAGGTGGCAGATTAAACGCCAGCCTTGCTTTGGCAAGCTCGCTTTCTCATTTTGGTCTCTTGATTCCTCCTTATGGCATCTTATTTTACCCAGGGCAAGAAAAGATAAAAAACAAAAAGAAAATTGTCTGGAAAGATTGGTTTGAAGAAGAATTAAATTTAATCTCGAAAAACTTAATTAAGCTCTGTCAGTTTCTCAAAAAAGAAAATTTTTCTTGGTAGTTGTTTTTTTCCTTTTTTTTATTTAAAATGGAAGAATGATTAAAACCTTAGAGATTACCGCCTCTTTTTTAATCGAGGAAAAAAAAGAAAGGATGGTTTTCCGATTTTTCGAAATTTTGCCCGGTCTTATTTCTCTCCTGACTCTTTTTTTTGCTTTGTTTTTTTCCTTTCTAAAACCTGTTTGGTTGGCAATTTTTATCATTATTTTTAGCCTTTATTGGTGCTTAAGAACATTCTATCTTACTTTTTTACAAATCCTTTCTTTTTTTAAAATAAAAAAGAATCTTCAAATCGATTGGCAAAAAAAAATTGAAATCTTTCCCGAATCTAAAAAAATCTATCATTTAGTCATCGTTGCTGTCTATCGCGAAGACGAACTCATTCTCCGAAGGACGCTAAAGAGCATCCTTGATTCTCATTTTCCGAAAGAAAGAATCATTGTCTTGATTACTTTTGAAGAAAAAGAAAGAGAAAGGAACGAAAAAACAAAAAAAATTCTTAAAAAAGTTTTTGAAAAAAAATTACCCCATCTTTTTTTTAATTTTCATAAATTAAAAGAAGATGAAATTGCTGGCAGGGGTTCAAACATCAATAGTGCCATTGAATTTGCGAGAAAAGAAATTTTGCCTCTTTTAAAAATTCCCGAAGAGAATGTTTTGTGTTCTCACTTTGATAGCGACACTGTTGTTTTTCCTCATTATTTTAACGTTCTCACTTATGCTTACTTAAAAGAAAATGATTACAAAAGGGCTTTTCAACCAATTCCCCTTTATAACAACAACATCCTCTCGACTTCTTTTTTAGCAAGGCTTTGCGCCTTTTGTTCGAGTTTCTGGCAAATGATGCAACAAGAAAAAGGAGAAGATTTTGCCACCTTTTCTTCGCACGCTGTCCCTTTAAAAGTCTTGAATGAAATCGGAGGTTATCCCAAAAATGTTGTTCCTGATGACTCGCATCTCTTTTGGAAAGCGCTTTTGTTTTATAACGGTGACTTCAAGGTTGTTCCTTTAAATTATCCAGTTTCCATGGATGTTGTCGCTGGAGAAAATTTCATTTCTTCTTTAAAAAGTCTTTATTCTCAGCAAAAACGCTGGGCTTGGGGCGTGACTGAATTTCCTTTTGTTGCCTTCCAAGTTAGAAAGAATAAAAAAATTCCCCTTTTGAAAAAGATATTCTATTGTTTTTCTCTTTTTGAAGCTTTCTGGTCCTGGGCAACTGCTTCTCTTTTAATTTTTTTCTTGGGATGGTTGCCTTTGATTTTTGGCGGTCAAGAATTCAACGCAACAATTTTAGCTTTTAATTTGCCCCATCTCACCCGAGGTTTAATGACCTTGGCCACAGTTGGAATGGTTGTCTCGGGAATTATCAATTTTTCTTTTCTCACTTCTCCTTTTTCGAAAGTAAAAATTCCTTTTTCTTCAAAAATAAAAAATTTCTTCCAATGGTTTTTTTTGCCAGTGGTCCTTATTCTTTTTGGTTGTCTGCCAGCGCTCGATGCTCAAATTAGATTAATGCTCGGAAAAACGCTTCATTTTAAAGCAACGGAAAAATACTATGTGGCTTGAAATTTTTCTTTCTTTATTTTTCTCTCTTTTGCCAACTTTAATCTGGCTCCTTTTTTATCTTAAAAGAGATTCTCATCCGGAACCTAAAAAAAAGATTTTTTTTGCTTTCTTGGGTGGATACCTTGTTGCTTTTTTTGCTTTTTTTTGCGAACAAATATTGGTTCTTTCTCTTGATTTTTTCATCTCCTATCTTTTTCTTTTTATCATTTTACTTGCCTTTTTCGAAGAATTTTTAAAATTACTCGTTTTTAAAAAAACGATCGAAAAAGACAAGGATTACGACGAACCCGTTGATGCGATGATTTATTTAATTTCAATTTCCCTCGGCTTTGCAGCAACAGAAAATCTTTTTGATTTTTTTAAAACCCCTTTTGATTATTTTTCCTTTTTTCAAAATGCCTATTCTCGTTTTTTCAGCTCTGTTTTTTTGCACGGTTTAACTGGCGCGATTTTAGGTTTTTTCATTGGACTCTCGTTTTACAAAGAAGAAAAAATTAAAAAGAGAATGACACTCCTTGGTTTCTTTCTTGCCTCATTCTTCCACGCTCTTTATAACCTTGCTATTTTAAAAGATTTTGCTAATATCTTTATAGACAAATTAGTCATTATCTTTTCTTTTTTAACTTTGGTTTTTATTTTTGTCATTTTAGGTTTTCGAAAACTAAAAAAATTAAAAAAATGAATTTTCTAAAAAAAATATACGCTGCATTTAAAAAAAGAGAATTAAAGGAAAAGGAAGAAGAAAAAGATATTTTTTTAGAAGAAGAAAAAGAAAAAGGAACCTTGGTTGTTGATATTTATCAAACAGATAAGGAATTTATCATTCAGGCGCCGATCGCTGGAGTCAAAAAAGAAGATATTGAAGTTTCTGTTGAAGAAAACATCGTTAAAATTAGCGGAGAAAGAAAAAGAAAAATTAAAGAAAAGGGAGAATTTTTAATTAAGGAATGCCATTTTGGTCCTTTTTCTCGCGAAGTTTTTTTGCCTGAAAAAGTATCCGCAGAAAAAATAAAAGCAAAATTAGAAAATGGTATTTTAGAAATCAGATTGCCTTTTTTAAAAGAAAAAAAAGAAGAAAGTTTGAAAATTGAAATTGAAGAAATTCCTGAAGAATAAATTTTTTGATCTATGCTGAGAGGGGGACTCGAACCCCCACGGGTAAAACCCACCAGGTTCTAAACCTGGCGCGTCTGCCAAATTCCGCCATCTCAGCATAGAAACCTTTAATTATTGAACTGCTTTTACAGCTATATCAGCCACCGCACTGGCAATTAAAACAATGACAGCGCCAACCAATGACCAAAGAATAATGGCGCGACCAGTTTTAATTCTTTCCTGCTCTCCGCCAGCAGTAATAAAATAGAAACCGCCAAAAACAACGCCAATCACCGCTGCAGCAATTGCTAAGCTTTGAAGGTTTTTTGCGATTGTCTCAAGAGTACTAGTCAAGGTTTTTTGTTCAGCGCCAACGATCATTGCTGTCATCAAACCAACGCTTATTAAAACCGGTAAAAAATTTTTTCTTTTCATCAATTTTTTAATTATTTCTTCGACCTTTTTTCTTTAAATAATTATAACAAATAATTATAACAATTTAAAGGTCAGAACAAACAGGTATATCTTTATTGACCATTTTGATAATGCTCGTCACAGTCAAAATAATCGCTGTAGCAATCAAAACCCACAAGATTCCCTTTTTTGCGCCTTCTGTTTTGCTCGTATCTCCGCCAGATGACATCATTTGATATCCATAAAAAATAATAAAAAGCACAGAGAGAACAATCATTATATTCTTTAACCATCTTAAAATATTGCAAATTTCAGGCATTAAAGGAATACTTTGAGCATGAATAAAATTAATAATTCCTGTTAAAAAAACCAAGAATAAAGATAAAAAAATTTTATGATTTTTCATGGGTTTAATAAATTTCAACAACGTATTCCAAAAAAAAAGCTCACGAGCTGAGGGGCAGCATAAATTACTGCGCCACCAACAAGAGAAAAAAGAAGCCTTGTTTTTGCCTGCTCTAACCTACCTGTATCACCTCCGCTAGTCATTATCTGATAACCAGAAAAAATAACCATTGATATGATAATCAATAGCAAAATACCCTGAATCCAAGCGATTACTGAACATACCTGCACTTGACCTACTAGTTGGGCCTGCGTGAAACTAGCTAAAAATAAAAAAGCTAAAAAAAATGGATAAATTCTTTTGTTTTTCATTTTTATAAAATTTTTCTAATTTTATCCGACCTTTAATTTATCGACGAGCACAGGGATTTGGAAGTCCTATACTATTTATAAACGCTCCAAAAAGAGAAATCAAGACCATTCCTAAAACAACAACAACAAGGAGTTTTTTTGAGCTTTCTATTTTAGAAGGATCACCAGCAGCAGTCATAATTTGATAACCAGCAAAAATAACAGCCAAAATTCCAATTATTAAAAGAATATACTGTACCCAGTACACGAAATTACATAAAATCCATCCAACAACATCTTGGGCTTTTGCTTGCGAAAAAATCATTAGAAGGAAAAGATAAAAGGATAAAACAAATATTTTTTTTCTCATTTTTTTAATTTTATCTTTTTTTTTATTTTTTTCAAGGGCAAATACCTTGAATTCCTGTGATGTTTTTAAATATAGTTAAATAAGCTATTGCAAAAGTCAAACCCAATAAAACAAAAGTTAATGTTCTTTTCGCTGAAGAAAGATCAGCGGAACTACCCTGAGAAAAGATCAATCCATATCCTACTTTTAAAATATAAAGAAGCCCTAAAATAAAAACAATGTAGGAGAAATAATCAGCGCTTGCACAAATAATACTGACACCAGGCCATTGACCTTGAGCATAAACAAAAGAAAAAAAGAAAAAGAATAAAAAAAATTTTTTTTTCATTTTTTTATTAACAACCTGTAATCATTGCTATTATTATTGGTGCTGCCCCGGCAATAGCAACACCCAAAAGACCAGCAACAAGCATTTGTTTTATTTCCATTATTTCTTTCGGATCTCCTTCACTTTTTATAAATTTGTAAGCAGCAAAAACGAACAATAAAATAACCCAGGCGCCAACCAAATATTTTAACCATTCGCTTAGTCTTAGAATTACTATAGAAGCAGGCGAACCTATTTTTCGACATTGAGCAAAAATTATTTTCTGAAAAAACAATAAAAGGATTAAAAAAAACCAAAAAATAGAAAAATTTTTCATTTTGGTAATTATTGTGTCATTAAAGCAACGATCCACTCAACGCTCATTGCCAAGCCCAAACCGATTAAAGCATAAATAATAGCTTCTTTTCCTCTTTTCATTTTATCTGCGCTACCCTCGGAAGTGGCAATATCATAAGCTCCCAAGACCACAAAAAGAACGCAAAGAGAATAAACAATGCCTCGCAAAAAATTTAAAAGAGAAATAAGGCCTTGTTGGGCAAAAATATTCTCAGAAAATAATAAAAAAAAGATTAAAAAAAGAAAAAATTTTCCTTTCATTTTCAAAATAATTCCCAGAAGGCCCTTGCAAGTATTTGAATCAATTCCTGACCTCCGAAAACCAAAGCAACAACAAAAAATGTCCAAAAAATAATTTTTTTCGCCTCTTGAATTTTGTTAGGATCTCCTCTTGAAGTAGTAATTGTTATTGCTGCGTAAATTAAAACAATAGGAACCAAAACCCATAAAATTTTAAGCAATTGACCAAAAACCGCGGCCAAAAAATCTGGCAAACTTCTGGTAATAGGATTTACAAAAACTCCAGGCTTTAAATTCATTTTTTTTCAAAGACAAGGCCAAAATGATAAACGCCTGCCTCAAATTCTTTTTCTAATTTAAACCCTTTTTCTCTGGCAATCTCTTTAATCTTTTCAGGATCAACTGGGCTCACCGGACCAAAAGAAACATCCTTTTTCCAATCAACGACTAAAATACGACCTTTTTTCTTTAAAACCCTTTTTGCCTCATCAAAAACAGCAGGAATATTATCTACTTCAAAAAGAAGATTGCTCATTAAAACCCAATCGCAACTATCATCTAACAAAAGAGAATTTTTTTCAACGTTCGCTTTTTTGATCTCAACATTTTCGATTTTTTGTTTTTCTAATCTTTTTTGAAGAAAAAAAATTGCTTCGTCTAGAATATCAATGGCAAAAATTTTTGAATTTTTTAATTTTTTTGCTAAAAAAATCACCCACTCGCCCCGGCCAGAGCCAAAATCAGCAATCACATCACCATCTTTAAAATCTAATCGAAACAATACCTTTTCTGGGTTTAAAAATTCTGTCATTTTCTAAAATATTTCTGCCCAATTAATTTTATCATTCTCTTCTATTTTAATCAACCTTACGCCCTGACTATTCCTTGACATCGTTGGTATTGTTTTTAAATTAATCCTTAAAAAATGACCATTCCGAGAACCCAAAAGAAGGTTTTCTTCTTCAAAAAACGTCTTTCCAAAAACCAAGAAACCAGATTTTTGATTAATCTTCATAATCCTAATCCCTTTTCCTCCTCTCTTTTGTTTTTTTACCTCTTTCAAAGACAAAACCTTTCCCAATCCCTTCTCGCTTACCAATAAAATCTTATCTCTTTGGGAATCGATTTTTTCAATACCAACAACAAAATCGTCTTTTCTTAAACCCATTCCTTTAATACCACCGGAATTCTTACTCATTTCCTTTATTTCTTTGACAGAAAAGCGAATCGCCTGGCCGTTTTTGGTGAAAACTAAAATTTCATCGCTTTCTTTTAATTTCTCAACATCTTGTAAAACATCGTTATTTTTCACGATCATGGCTGTGGTCCCGGTTTTTTTTATCTTTTCAAAATCTGAAATTTTTACTCTTTTTATTTGCCCCATTCTTGTTGCTAAAACCAAATGACTGTCTTCTTCTTTTTTTCTTAAAGATAAAATAGCGCAAAAATCTTCCTTAATATCTTGGCCTAAATAAAGAGATAGAGGTTTTGCCTTGTTTGTTTTTTTCCCTTCTTCGATCTCATAGACCGGCAATTTAAAAACTCTTCCCTCTTTGGTAAAAAATAAAATTTGACTATGGGTATCTGTAAAAATAAACCTTTCAAACGGTTCTTCGTGCGAAAGCAAAGTTCCTTTGCCACCCTTTTTTTGTAATTTTAAAGTTTCAAGGCCCAATCTTTTGACTCCTTTATTTTGAGTTAAAAAAACAATCGCTGGTTCCAAAGCAATTAATTCTTCCTCGGAAACTTCTTCTTCGATCTTTTCAAAAGAAAGTTTTGTTTTTCTCTCGTCTTGGAATTTTTCTCTCAGTTCTTCTAATTCTTTCTTAATTTCTTTATCAATGTTTTCTTTTTTTGCCAAAATTGTCGAATACTTTTTTATTTTCTCTTTTTCTCCCTTAAGCTCAATCTGAAGTTTTTCTCTCTCCATACGAACCAAAAGGGCTAACTTTATTTCCAAAATTGCCTCGGCCTGAATCTCTGTAATTTTAAAAGAAGACATCAAGGCTTTTTTTGCTTCTTGTCTATCTTTTGAACGACGGATAATTTTAATTGCCAGATCAATGTTTAAAAGACATTTTAAAAGACCTTCCAAAATATGAGCCCTCTCTTTTGCTTTTTCTAAAAGATATTGACTCCTCCTTTTGACAATCTCCCTTCGGTGATCCAAGAAATAATTCAAAACCTCGATCAAGGAAAGAACTTTTGGCTGAATACCATCGACCAAAACCAATAAATTAAGATAAAATTTTTTACTTAAATTGGTATGGTTAAAAAGATATTTCAAAACTTGCTGGGCGTTGGCTTCTTTTTGAAGATCAATAACAATTCTTAAACCTTCTTTATCTGATTCGTCGCGAATGTCTTTTATTCCTTTGACCTTTTTTTCCAAAACAAGTTTCGCCATCTCTTCCAAAAGCGCTGCCTTTTGAACCTGATAAGGAATCTCCGTGATGACAATCTTTTCTTTCTCTTGTTTTTCTTTAACGATTTGAGCTTTGGCCCGGATCAAAATAGGACCAAATCCTTGGCTGTAAGCTCTTTTAATTTCAGAAAGATTAAAAATTTCGCCACCTGTGGGAAAATCAGGACCATGAAAAAAACGAAAAAGATCGTCTAAGGTCGCATCTTTTTTTTCTAATAAAAGCAAAAGACAATCAACAATCTCTTTTAAATTATGAGGCGGGATGGAACTGGCCATGCCCACAGCAATACCCAGAGAACCGTTTAAGAGCAGTTGGGGCAGAGGCGAAGGCAAAACCACAGGTTCTTTTCTTGTTCCATCATAATTGGGCACAAAGTCAACGGTTTCTTTTTCAATGTCTTGAAGCATCAATTCTCCGAATTTTGAAAGTCGGCATTCAGTATAACGCATCGAAGCAGGGGGATCGCCATCAATGGAACCAAAATTTCCCTGACCCTGAACCAAAGGATATCTTAAAGTAAAATCTTGGGCCATTCTTACCAATGCCTCATAAACAGGAGTATCGCCATGGGGATGGTATTTTCCCAAACAAGAACCAACAACCGTGGCGCATTTCCTAAATTTTGATTGAGAAGTGAGTCCTTCTTCATACATCGTGTAAATAATCCTTCGCTGAACTGGTTTTAAACCATCTCTCAAATCAGAAATTGCTCGCGAAACAATAACTGACATGGCATATTCCATGTAAGAGTTTTTCATCTCGTTTGTAATTTCTTTGTTTAAAATCTCTTTTTTTTCTTCTTTTTTTATCTCTTTTTTCATTTTTTAAAAAATTATTCTCGATAAAATTGCTCTTTTGG
>Ga0272449_1001549_pt1 | contig 23289 bp, 18 predicted proteins | sample YNPCB0241_FD_198679 | JGI IMG/M metagenome (GOLD analysis project Ga0272449, IMG submission 198679) | Hot spring sediment microbial communities from Yellowstone National Park, WY, United States - YNP-CB-024-1 | ecosystem: Environmental > Aquatic > Thermal springs > Hot (42-90C) > Sediment... | reverse complement strand
TTTGAAGCAATGGAGAAAAGATTTGAAGCACTTCAGAGAGAAATGAATGCTAGATTCGAAGCAATGGAGAAAAGATTTGAGGCGCTTCAGAGAGAGATGAATGCAAGGTTTGAAGCAATGGAAAAAAGATTTGAGGCTCTCCAGAGAGAAATGAATGCACGATTTGAAGCAGTGGATAAAAGATTCGAAGCTTTGCAAAGGGAAATGAACGCACGGTTTGAGTCTCTCGAAAAAAGGCTTAGCTTCACTCAATGGCTTATCGGTATAGGATTTACCGCAGTAATGGCAATGATAGGGATATTCAGGTATCTGAAATAAAGCTTCACAAACTCCTTCACGCCTTTATAAAACCAACCGTTAAACAAGCACAAAACCACATCTTGACACCATCCATGCTATCCTGTTAAAGCATTTTTGATTAAACGCCTCAGGTGCCGTTTAAGGCTTAATAGGGAATCCCGTGAGAATCGGGAGCGGTCCCGCCGCTGTGATCCTCTACGCCTCTTCGTGAGGCGAGCCTTTCCGCACATCAGGCCACTGTCCTGCTCGAGCAGGATGGGAAGGCTGCGGAAAAGGTGAGGAGAGCCAGAAGACCTGCCTGAGAGCGTAAGCGAGCTGGTGTAAAATCGCGTGGAAACGTTTTCATCAGCGGAATCCAAAGGATGAAGCAAACTGGGTGCAATCCTTGGAGCCGTAAGGTTTCAAGGATTTTTTGTTTTTACAGGGACTATCTTACTAAAACTAAAAAACAGATGGAGGTTCAGCAATGAGAAACAGCATCAAATGCTTTATCACAGCCTGGTTTATAGCCGCATGTATCGCAATTATTCCAGCTTACGGAGAAACCGAAGAAGAACCCACCATGGAAACAATTGTGGTAACAGCTAGCAGAATTCCCGAAAAGGTGGGAGAAAGTCCTGCCAGAGTGGATGTAATCACTCGAGATGAAATCGAAAAATCGGGCGCTCGTGACCTATCAGAACTCCTTATTGACAAACTTCCTTCTCACTTCCACCGATACCCCGGAGCCTTAACCTCTGTGGACGTTAGAGGTTTTAGAACCGATACTCACGGCACAGATATCAAAGGACGAGTCCTCATACTCATCGACGGTCACAGAGCAGGCACGGGAAATCTCACAGCTATCCCGCTGGAAAACGTCGAGCGAGTCGAAATAGTTCGAGGTCCTGCTTCCGTGGTCTATGGATCAGCCGCAATGGGGGGCGTCATTAACATCATCACCCGCCAGGGAAGCGGACGTCCTCAGGGTGAACTGGTTGGCGAATACGGAAGCTGGAATCAGTTCAGAACATCAGCCCAGGTTTCAACAGGAGCACTCCAGGATAAATTCGGCATATCCGTCTCAGGAAGAACATGGCAACAACTGGACGACTACAAAACCGGCGCCGGAAATACCTTGGAAAATACTCACTACCATGACGAAGCTTACAGCTTAAGCCTTAGAGCAACCCCCGTTGAAAACCACACCTTATCCCTGGTGGCTCAATATTTTAGAGCCTGGGATGTGGGCACTCCTGGAGCCGATTACGCTCCTGATTACAACAACTATAAAAACATCCTTCGCCGCTATCTGTCCCTTGCATACGACGGCTCCCTTCCGTCACCCAATATCTCATACCACGTCAGCGCCTACACCGTGATGAATCGTGATTCCTGGATGGATCCCGATATGGCCTGGGGATACTTTTCAACAAGCACTCAGGCGGAAACAAGCGGCACCAGAGCCCAAATCTCTATACCCACCTTCTCCTTCGGGAAACTCCTCGTTGGAACCGATTGGGATCACATAAGCGTAGTGTCATGGAAGAACCCTCCATCAGCGCCCTTTTCTCCCAGAAGTCACTACGATAACTACGCCTTCTTCGGCGAAGAAAAGATTAAGTGGGAAAAACTCACTCTTACCCTGGGTCTCCGTCACGACATCTTTGATGAGTCCATAAAGAGCACCTACAAACTCAACGTTACACCCGGAAGCGAAAGTTTCTCTCACACAAGCTGGAGATCAGGTTTGACCTATGAACTCCTTGAAGGTTTGTTCGCTCGAGCCGCCATCGGCACAGGCTTTCGTGCTCCTTCTGCCGATGAATTAGCCGGAAGATATCAAACAAGCTGGTCAAAACTGACAGGAAACCCCGATCTCAAACCAGAAAAAAGCACTACATACGAAGTAGGCGCAGATCTCAGAAAAGATAAGCTCTCGGCAGGAATTGATTTCTTCTACTCAGATTATACCGATCGCATCACCAGCGGCTTCAGAACCTGCATAGACGGCGATTGCTCCTGGACTACATATAAAAACGTTGACGGTGCAACTCTTGCCGCCCTAGAAGCCTATGCGTCTTACAAAATTCCCGTCTCAACCTTTTACTTCAAACCTTTCGTAAACGGCATCTATTATGTGAAGAGAAAACTGGAAGACGAAAATTACGCAAAAACCCTTGGTTCCGACACCGTCCCCTACGTCTCCAGAGAAAATCTAATCTTTGGTATCACCGCCGGGTATCTCGATAAAGCAGAGCTAACTCTACAAGGCAATTACCACGGGAAACAAACCGTCCAGGACTGGAACTGGATGTCGCCAACCTACGGAAAAGCCGTAGAAAAGGGAGGATTTACCGTGTATTCCTTAATGCTCTCCTGTAACCCTCTCCCAAACCTTACACCCTACATCCGCATTGATAATCTAACCGACAAAAATTACTCCTTCGTGGATGGCTATCCAATGCCGGGCATCACGGTCATGGGCGGAGTCAGGTATAAATTCTAACGGAGAAGGATAAAGAAAAATGGTGAAGCAACTCCAAAAGACCCGCCTTTTTACTGTTCTGCTGGTTGCCCTTTATGTCATCTTCTGCCGTATCGAAGCAATAGCCTATGATTCTCCCCGGCGAGTCGTTTCTCTCGTTCCTTCCGCAACAGAAATCATCCAGAAGCTCGGAGAATCCGACAAAATCGTCGGCATGTCCATCCACGATCGCTTACCCACAACAGAAGATAGAAAAATCGTAGGAAGCTTTTTCCATCCTATAACCTCGGCAATCCAAAGCCTTCAGCCGGACACCATTATCGTTTCTCCTCGCCATGAGGCCATCTCAAAGGAGTTTGCATCCAAAGCCCGTATTGTCACCGTTGATATAAACTCCATAGAAGAACTCTACAAAACCATTCAATCACTGGGAAACCTGTTCCGTCGAGAAGCAGAAGCCGAACAACTCATTAGCGAGATAAAAAGCGAAATAGCCCTTGTTCAACAAAAACTTTCCAAAATCCCCGATCGCCGTCCCATTCGAGTAATGCGCTTCATGGGACGGCGGGATTCAGAAAGCGTCATGGCTCCTGGAGATGACTCCTTTCAGAACGATCTCATACGCCTTGCTGGCGGAACTCCCCCATCATTCGGCAAAAAAGGTGCCGTAATTCCCGTGAGCCTCAAGGAATGGCAGACTTTTGATCCTGAAGTAATCTACGGCTGTGGAGAAGACAGAGAAGTTGCCGAAAAGTTTTTCTCTCTCCCAGGCTGGAAAGACGTAAGTGCGGTAAAGAACGGGCGAATCTTTTACTTCCCCTGCGACCTTACCTGCCGCATATCCCCTAACACCGGGAAATTCATTCAATGGCTGGCTTCGACTATCTTTGAAGATGCCTTCTCTAATCCGGAACTTCTGGTGACTCAAGAAAAGATCGAGTCGAGAAAACCCATTCCCGTGCATCTTTCCTTTGTGCGATCTGCCGAAATAGTAACCAGCAGAATTCTGGACTTTCAGAATAAAACCCTTCTTTTGCACTTCACCGAACCCATGGATGTGCTTTCAACTCTTGAGGGTCCCAAAACAGGTCAGACTGTGGTTGGCAACCACTCTTCTCCCCCACCTCTATGGGGGGCTGGTCACCGCTTGGGACTGAATAACTGGCGTGACCATATCGAGAAAGTGCTCGGCATTTCCCAAAAGGAGGCTTCTCTTCTTTTCACAGGAGCAAACATGGACAACCTGTCGCTACAGGTAAAGACTCACGGCGACCTCATAGTGTATGCTCTTGTTACTGCAGGCGCAGAATCTAACGCCCTCCGAGCCTCCAGAGACGAAGGACCCTGGGAAGAACCTGGCACCATAAACATCATCATTCTGACCAACAGAAGGCTTTCGCCACGTGCCATGGCGAGATCCATAATCACCGCAACGGAAGCTAAAACTGCTGCGCTTCAGGACCTTGACGTCAGAAGTTCATACACCGGTCTAAAGTGGCAAGCCACAGGCACAGGAACAGATGAAATAATTGTGGTAAGTGGCAAGGGCAAACCGGTAGATAACGCAGGAGGTCATGCCCGCCTAGGAGAGCTTATAGCCAAAGCCGTTTATGATGGCGTAAAGGATGCGCTAGCTCGTCAAAACGGTTTCTATAAAGACCGTTCCATCTTCAGACGACTTCAGGAACGACGACTTGAGCTTTATTCTCTCATCTCCCCGAAACTCCGCCCTGCACTTCTACCCAAAATGGAAAAAGTGTTGATTGATCCTCGATACGCCGCTTTCATGGAAGTGGCTTTTCTGCTAAGCGATGCAGAAAATCGTGGTTTAGTCAAAGATCTCAGTTCCTTCCGTAGCCTTGCATCTTTGGTATCGAAGGAGATCGCTCAGAAATACGGACGAAAGAAGAATGCCTCCTGCCAGGGAAAACTAACTGCCAGGGATGATTTACCGGAACCCATAGCCATAGCCGTAGGCGCTATTCTAAACGGATTATGCAAGTAGGGGGTGGATGAGTTCGATAATTGTGATCGTCAACCTGGTAGGTGATGTAAGGGCGGGGTTAGACCCGCCCACACATCCAAACAGGCAAACTAAATCGCTTTGACTCCCGCTTTTGCAGGTTTGGTGACCACGCCAGATCGCAGGCATCGAGAACAAACCCTTACGCGTATAACCTGACCATCCGGGGTCATGTGACGAACAGATTGCAAGTTAGGAAGCCATCTGCGGCGAGTCCTGTTGTTTGCGTGGCTAACATTATTCCCTGTCATGGGACCTTTTCCGCAAAAATCGCACCGTCTGCTCATATCTCTCCATCTCCTTCTCGCCTTCGTAAAATCAACAAGAATCAACAAACCGGCGTGAGCTTTTATCACACTTCCCGTCTCAAAGCAAATGAAAATACTGTTGCCTACATAAAACATCGCATTGCAACACAGGATCTCAGCAGGCTCGCCTCTACGAACATTATATTTGTTGCCATCAATTTCCAAAATATGCTAGCAAACTACAAACGGGGGTAACATGGGCTAGAGGTTTAGGATTCATCTGATAAACAAAGGAGGAGCTTATGAAACTTAGCACCAAACTCATTGGTGGATTTGGAATTGTTGCTGTGATTACTCTCTTGGTTGGAGTAGTGGGATGGGTAGGAATAAGTAAGCTTACCGGAAGTATCGACATACTAGAACGCAAAACTATTCCCTCAATACACGCTGTTGATGATATCGAATCTAACCTAAAATCCATCAGAATCGCTGTAAGAACTCTTATGATCCCAAGGCTTTCTAAGGAAGATCGAGCAAGGCAGTTTGCCAATATGGATCAAGCAAAAAAAGATATTTCTGAAGCCGTAAAGGCTCTCGAAGCAGTTCCTAACAAATCATCTGCAGTGCTGGATCTTGAAAAGCAACTAAAAGCCAAATTAGGCGACTATCTTTCCGGAGTTGACCGCTTCATCCAGATGGCAAAGGAGGTAGAAGCCATCGGCATTACAGATCCCATAGCCCTGGCAGAAAGAGTTGAGCATTTCCAGTTCCTTCACTATCAGACTATGCTTAAGGTGGCGGATCTTCTTGCAATGAAGGAAGAATTTGAAGGAGGTGAGGATGCTTCCAAGTGCGAGTTCGGTAAATGGCTGGCTACTTTTAAAACCGACAGCGAAAAACTTTCAAAGCTAATTGCAGAGATTACTCCTCAACACGAGGAGTTTCATAAAGCCGTTAAAAAGATAAAAGACGCAGTAAAAGCGGGAGATCTTGCCGCTGCCAATATGATTTATCGAATGCAGCTTAAACCTACAGCGCAAAGTGTCTTTAAGAAATTTGACGAAATTAGAGAACTTATAGGTCAGAGTGAAGAGCTTTACAAGGAAATGCTTAGATTCGGCATGGAGGATTTGGTCGTAAAACAAAAAGAGGTTCTGAATGTAACTGAAAAGCTTAATAAGGTTTTAGAAGACGAACAAGCAGCGGATATAAAGTTTGCAGAATCTTCTGCCAGATCATCCAGGATAATGATTTTTGCCGGAATAGTTCTTGGCGTTATCCTTGCTCTCTTAATAGGAATCTACATTGCCGTTTCTACAACAAGAGTTGTTCGACGAATTGCAGATGGTCTTGCCGATGGAGCCGATCAGGTAGCGGCAGCATCGGCTCAGGTTGCATCATCCAGCCAGTCCCTAGCGGAATCGGCATCTCAGCAGGCAGCAGCCATAGAAGAAACATCGTCTGCCATGGAAGAAATGGCTTCCATGACACGCCAGAACGCAGACAACGCTTCAGAAGCAGAAAGGCTCATGAGAGATACTCAACAGATAGTCTCCGATGCCAATTCATCTATGGACAGCCTAGCCCAATCCATGGTTGAAATAAACCGAGCAAGCGAAGAAACATCCAAGATAATCAAGACAATTGATGAAATTGCCTTTCAGACTAACCTGTTGGCTCTCAATGCGGCAGTAGAAGCGGCAAGAGCAGGCGAAGCAGGAGCAGGTTTTGCGGTGGTGGCAGATGAAGTGAGATCTCTTGCCATGAGAGCAGCAGAAGCGGCAAAGAACACGGCGGCGCTAATTGAAGCTACCGTTACGAAGGCTAAAGCCGGCATGAGCATAACCGAGCAGACCAAGACGATTTTCGCGAAAGTGGCCTACAGCACCGAAAAAGTTTCTGAACTGCTGGGAGAAATTGCGGCGGCATCTCAGGAACAAAGAGACGGGATTGATCAGATAAATAGAGCCATCTCCGAAATGGATAAAGCAATCCAGGGCAATGCGGCAAATGCAGAAGAATCGGCTGCTGCATCAGAAGAACTTAACGCTCAGGCAGAACAGCTTCGTTCCTACGTTGCAGAACTTCTGGCTCTGGTGGGAGGAAAAGCGGGCGAAAGAGCTGAGACCAAAGCGTTACCGAGGCAAGATAAGGTTATTAAAGAAGCTCTACCACCGGTAAAACCGGCAGGAGGCGTTGTTAAGAGACTTGCACCTACAGCAGCAAAGCCCGCCGTCGTTCCCAGAAAAACCACAGGGAAAGCAGTAGCAACAGCAAAAGCCACATCGGTAAAGCCGATTATGGTCTGGTCACCTGAATATGCCGTGGGAGTTCCGGAAATTGACGATCAGCATCAAAGACTTTTCAAAATGATAAATGATCTGAACGAAGCTATGGCTCTTGGCCGAGGCAAGGACGTGCTGGATCGTATCCTTGCCGGCCTTGTGGACTATACGGCTCGACACTTCCAGACGGAAGAATACTACATGGAAAAGGCAAACTATCCCGAACTTGAAAGCCACCGTGAGGTCCATAAGCGACTGACCGACAAGGTTCACGAAATGGTTGATAGATACAAAACGGGAGAGGTAGGCCTGGGTATAGAACTTCTGGACTTCCTCCAGGATTGGCTAAAAAAGCACATCCTGGGAACAGACAAGAAATACGCTCCTTATCTGGCGGGAATGGATCTGAGAAATTCGATGTTCTAAGATTATCAGGGGCGGGTTACAAACCCGCCCTTACCATTTCTGCTCAGTCAAACAAAACATGGGAATGTTCAAAAATTGCTCTTGTGCTCCATCCTAAAACCTAAGTTTAATTTTTAACAAAATGTAAAAAACTCCGACAGTGTGATGCTTGTGTCATCGTGCTAAGCATAGCGGTTAAGCTTGCCAAATCAAGGGTCAGTCTTATTGGCATACGGTTTGCTCAAAAGCATGAGGGCATCTCAACAAATAAGGGAGATCCATGATGACAAAACGCTACCATCTCATCGGAATCAAAATGACCGTGATTATAATCTGCTTTTCTCTAGTCCCACTTGTCGTGCTGGGCTTCTCTCTCTACCGCCATTTCAGTAATTCCTACACATCCCGAGTGTTAGAATCTTTGCGAGCTTCCGTTGAAGACCGAAAACGGGCTATTGACTTGTTTTTTGAAGAACGAGTTTCACAACTTGCAAGCATTGCCAATACCCACACCTTTTCCCAAATAACCAAACCCGGATATCTGGATGAGCTGTTTTCGCTCATCCAGAGTCGTTCTCGATATTACATTGATATCGGCATCATAGACATGGATGGAAATCACGTTGCTTATGTAGGTCCTTACAACCTCAAAGGTTTCAACTACCGCGAAACCGAGTGGTTTCAGGCAGTTTCCATGCAGGGGACTTATATAAGCGATGTATTCCTGGGCTTTCGACGTGTTCCTCATTTCATTATCGCCGTTATGAAGCGTGAATCCGAGGGCTTCTGGTGGACTTTGAGAGCCACCATAAACACCGAACTTTTCGAATCTCTGGTGCTGGCGGCTCGCAAAGGTCGTTATGGTGACGCCTTTCTTATAAACGAAAAGGGAGAATACCAAACTAACCCCCAAGTGATTGGAAAAACAACAGATCAATCTCTGCCTCTGGAAGTTAGATTCTTTCATGGCACAAAGGTAACCGAGGCTACCCTAAACAACCGCAAAGTAGCCATTGCCGCATCGTGGCTTGAAAACAAAAGATGGATGCTTGTAGTCATTGAAGATCTCGAAGAAGAGCTATTCCCGATTTTACAGGCTAAACACCTGGCGCTTGCACTGCTTTTTGCGGGCATAAGCGCCATCGTGATTGGGGCTGTTGCGGTATCAGTCATAATGGCAAGACAGTTGGAACAGGCGGATCGGGAAAGAAGCGCTTTAGACGCCGAACTTATGCAATCATCCAAAATGGCTGCCCTTGGAAGGCTTGCTGCCGGTGTGGCTCATGAAATAAATAATCCTCTTGCCGTCATAAGGGAAAAAGCCGGCTGGCTGAAAGATCTGCTTGAAGAGGAAGACATTCAAGCAAGCGAGAATTTCAAAGAGTTTGCCGACGCCGTCGAGAAAATCGAATATCATGTAGAACGAGCCAGGGAAGTGACTCACCGCCTTCTCGGATTCGCCCGCCGTATGGAACCTCGCCGGGAAATGATTAACGTCAACAAGGTCATTCTGGAAACGCTTTCTTTCCTCGAAAACGAAGCAATGTATCGGAACATCACAATTCATAAAGATCTTGCCTCCGATATTCCTGACATTCAAAGCGATGGAGCCCAGCTCCAGCAGGTCTTTCTCAACATCTTGAACAACGCCATAGACGCCGTAGAAAAAGACGGAGACATCTGGATCAAGACCAAATTGAAAGATGGTGGCAACTCGGTTGTGATCGAAATAAGCGACAGCGGTCCAGGCATTCCCGAAGACATCATAGATCGAATCTTCGACCCATTCGTCACAACAAAACCGGTTGGTAAAGGAACCGGCTTGGGACTTTCCATAACCTACAATATTGTGGAGAAGCTTGGCGGGAAAATCTATGCCCATAACAGGGAAAGCGGCCATGGAGCCGTTTTTACGGTAGAGCTTCCTGTAGTAGCGGGAGGAAGTGAGGACGTGCTGAAAGTTTAACCCCAACAAAGAGGAAAGCACCTTATGAATTCCAGAAGTATAAAAGTTCTCGTCGTAGATGATGAGCTTGATTTCCTTGAAACCATCGTTAAACGCCTTGAAAGGCGAGGCTTTAACGCCGCTGGTGTTTCAAGTGGCAAGGCAGCCCTGGAGTATCTGGAATCCAACGATGTGGATGTTATTGTGCTTGATGTGCGTATGCCAGTCATGGATGGCATAGACGTGCTCAAAGAGGTGGTGACCAGATGGCCATTGGTGCAGGTAATTCTTCTAACGGGTCATGGTTCTCTCGAAGCCGGCAAGAGAGGGCTTGAGCTTGGAGCTTACGATTACGTTCTTAAGCCGGCTAAACTCGAAGACATTATCAAGAAAATCCAGCAGGCTTTTGAACGCAAGGTTCTGCTCGAACAAACACAATCGGAGAGATAAAATCGTGAAAATTTCAAGGTTGTATCCGTCGCTAAAATCGTCAAAGGATACAATCAGCCGTCTGATAAAGAATCCTCCCGAATCATTGATCATAGCAACGGTTGCGGCATTTTCTGTTATCCTTGCTTTGCTTGGAATTTCAGGAAGATTGAGCAACTGGAGGTTTACCACCATCTTGCTGATGCTTTTATGTGCGAACATGGCAGGACTTTATAAGATTCAAAAAATCTTGCGTGAACTAAAGGATCGCCAAACCAAAATAAACGAACAACTCCTTCAGTCTAACAAGCTATCGGCTCTTGGAGAAATAGTTACAGGCATAGCTCACGAGATCAACAATCCTCTTGCAATAATACATCAGGAAGTTCAATGGATTCAGCACTGCGTGTCATCCAGGGAAGAAAATTTCCTTGAAGAAGTCGAAGACTCCGTTAAGGAAATTGCCCAGCAGGTTAAGCGTTGCCGTGAAATTACTCATAAATTGCTGGATTTTGCCCGCAAACGTAAGCCCATCGCTCAGCCAACAGATCTCAACGAAGTCATCGAAGAAATGGTAAAACTGGTCGAACTCACGACAAAAACATCAGGTTCCACGCAAGAAACGGAAACTCACGAACAAAGCAGAGCCAATAAATCTATTCGGATTGAACGTCATTATGCCCCCGACCTTCCCCTGGTGCTGGTTGACGTGCCGCTCCTAAGGCAGGTCATACTTAATCTTCTGGTAAACGCCGTGCAAGCCCTGGGCGAAAAGGGTGGAACAATAGAAGTTTCTTCTCGATACAGTGGCGGGGACATGGTTGAATTCTCAGTAAGCGATACGGGCTGCGGCATTCCACCCGAGCATCTAGATAAAATCTTTCTTCCCTTCTTTACAACCAAACCGCCAGGACAGGGAACAGGCTTGGGACTTTCTCTTGCGTACACAATTGTGCACAGCATGGGTGGAACTATAGAAGTAGAAAGCGTAGTGGGTAAAGGATCGCGATTTACGGTAAAACTCCCAGCTAAGAAGAAGGAAAGGCAAAGCCATGGAGGAAAAACAACAGCTACGGCCTAAGGTTTTGATAGTTGACGATGAAGAACGATTCCGAAAAACTCTATCGAAACTCCTCACTGCACAGGGGCTTGAAGTTTATTCAGCAGGAAGTGGTGATGAAGCTCTGGATCTCATCAGAAAGTATCCTGTGGATATTGTGCTTCTTGATATGCGAATGCCCGGCATGAACGGCATCGATACTCTAAGCGCCATAAAAAAGATCGATCCGCTGATTGAAGTTATAATGCTGACAGGGCATGCTTCAGTTGACGTAGCTGTGGAAATTATGAAACGGGGCGGTTTTGAATATCTTCTGAAGCCTTGCGATATTGATGAGTTGCTGGTTAAAATCGATGCTGCCTTTGAACGAAGACTGACTCGACTGAAGCATGCCCAATAATTTTTAATCCCTTAAGTCATAGGAGAAGTAGAGAGCGATCCCCCGTTCTTTCAGCATTTTTTGAACCTGAGGAGTAGTATAGAAAGTTATAAGGACGGGAAATATTTCCTTCCCCACCAGTTTTCTTATCTTCGCAACTCTTTCCATAAATTCATCAACTTCGCTCTTTTTAAGCTGGGTCTTAGCTTCACCAAGTATCGCAATAGGTTCTCCATTTTTGGAGCCCTCGCCCCAAACGTTAACTTCTATGTATTTGGACGGTTTTATTTCGATAAAACCTCTTCTGAGATTGCCCTCCACAGATATATTGAAATCTCGTTTTAAAAGTGCGGGAAGGTGCCAGATAGCTCTATCCTCGAGGTAGTAACCTACAGTGTGAGTAAGCCCTCCAAGATGTTTTCTCGTCTTTCCATGCTCTTCAATTAGCTTTTCCAGCCTTTCTTCTGTTCTCTTTTGAGCCTCGGCAAGTTCTTTTAGGGTTTTCTCAGTCTTCGCCTGCCATTGAACCAGTTCTTCCAATATTTTCTCGGTTTTTTCCTGCCAGTTGACAAGCTCTCTAACGTGTAGAGCCAGGTCTTTTACAATTTCTTTCAGTTCAAGAAACTCGTCTCTGGTTACCTGTTCTTTTTTGGTTTTTTCGATTTCCTCAAGCACTGCCATAATGGCGGATCTGACCGCCGGATCTAACCCTTCAAGAGTCTGGAAAATTTTAACGGTCAAACTCATGGTCTTCTCTTCCAAATATTTCATGGGATAGGGCGCGCGGTCGTGCACCTCTCTATTGGTAATTTTCAAATAACTACTGTCCACCATTGACAATTTAAAACCATTCCTCGATAAAAATCCATGAAAAACGTTTATCAGCGGAGGTTTGATTCCCATGACTCAACTCGAAATGGCCAAAAAAGGCATAATTTCGGAAGAAATGAAGAAAGCAGCTGAAGCAGACGGCATTGATCCCGAATCTCTAAGGGAACTTATAGCCTCTGGAAGAGCCGTGCTTCCCAAGAACGTAAATCACAATTTCGAGCGTATACTGGCTATAGGTGAAAAACTGCGAACCAAGGTTAACGCTAACATTGGAAGCAGTGGAGCCTGTGCTTCATTAGAAAACGAACTTGCAAAACTTGAAGCGGCAGTATCTGCGGGAACGGATTCGGTTATGGATCTCTCCACCGGTGGAGACCTTGAAGCCATACGTTCTGCCATTTTAGAAAAATCCCCCGTTATGGTTGGAACGGTTCCCATATACGGCGTGGCAACCCGTCTTCATAGAAGCAACATTCCCATTTACAAGATGGATGTTGACGAACTCTTCAAAAGCATCGAAGACCAGTGCAGACAGGGGATAGACTACATAACCGTTCATTGCGGAATTACTCGAGAAACCATAAAACGGATTGAAGGAAGCAATCGTCTCATACCGTCTGTAAGTCGAGGCGGTTCGATACTTCTTCAATGGATGAAACATAACAACAAGGAAAATCCGCTATACGAAGACTTTGATGCACTTCTGGAAATTGCCTATCGCTATGACGTAACTCTAAGCCTTGGGGATGGCATGAGGCCTGGAACGATAATTGACGCTACAGATCGTCCTCAGATAGAAGAACTCATATTGCTTGGGGAGCTTGCCCGTCGTGCCAGAGAAAAAAACGTTCAGGCTATGATCGAAGGACCAGGTCATGTGCCGCTCGACCAGATTGCTGCAAACGTTATTCTTGAAAAACGCCTATGCGATGGCGCCCCCTTTTATCTCCTAGGCCCACTTCCAACCGACATAGCTCCAGGCTATGATCATATAACTGCTGCCATAGGAGGAGCTATTGCTGCCGCTGCCGGAGCCGACTTTCTTTGCTACGTAACACCAGCAGAACATCTTGCACTGCCAACTCCGGAAGATGTCTATATCGGTGTGGTGGCATCTCGCATAGCAGGCCATGCAGCCGACATAGTTAAGAAAGTTCCTGGTGCCATAGAAAAGGACCGTCTTATGTCCATATATCGCAGGGATCTCAACTGGGAAGGTATGTTGTCGGTAGCTATAGATCCCGCACAGGCTAAAAAACGTCTGGCTCTTGCCAACGATAAAGAAACCTGCACTATGTGTGGGGAACTCTGTGCGGTAAAGCTATCTCGCATATTTTTGAAAAAAGAACGTAAGAAAGAACAGTAATCACAAAACGTTCTAGGGGGTGTTCCAATCTCGCGATCCGCTGTATCCAGCATCGTCTTGCTGAGCGTAGTGAGGCATCCCAGGAGGAGACCCCTCGCTGACGCTCGGGGTGACAGGCCTCCTGCCTGTCACTTCCTTCGGGACGGCGTTTCATGAGGAGATCCCTCGCTATCGCTCGGGATGACAAAAAGGAAGGCTCGGGGTGACAGCTCTTTCTGTCATTCCGAGGCACGACGTGCCGAGGAATCCCAGCACTTCTTTCGGGGTGCCGTAGAGGAGAGACCCGCTGAAACGGGACGTCGTCCCTACAATGAATGATCCTGTGAATGTGATTATGACACAGTCTGTGAGGCTCGGGGTGACAAGAAAAGGGGATCAGAGCGATGGACCTCCTTCTCTTGTCATTCCGAGGCACAAAGTGCCGAGGAATCCCCCAGGGAGACCTCTCACTTCGTCGTTCGGGCAACGGACGGATAGGAAAAACCATCAACTATTGCTAAAAAGGAAATAAAAAAGGAGCTTCAAGACAAGGCTAATAATATTTTAGAACATCCCCAAGCGTTCTAGGTTGAATGCCATTTTAGTTGACTAACTTTCCCGGGGTTAAGGATGTAGCGGGCACTTCGTCCCTGACCAACTCGAATGATGTATCCATGGGAGATAAGATCGTCGAGGTCTCTTAATGCGTGCCGAGTCGAGATATTGTTGATTTCCGCGTAATACTTGTTGGTTATGTAGCCGTGTTTACGAATGAACTCCAACCCCTTCAGTTGACGAGGTGACAGAAGGTATAAAGGCATCTCAGAAGTGGGAAGCGCTTCATGAGAAAGGTGAATTTTCTCTTTTTCCTTCCCTTCTTCAGATTCAGATGAAAGCTTCTCACTTCCTCCCTGCCGCACTTCAAGAGGCAGGTCGGCTAGAGTGATGACATTACCCGACGACAGCAAGATAGCCCGCTCAATGACATTTTCCAGCTCTCTCACATTCCCAGGCCAGTGATATTCCATAAGACACTGCATGGCGTCTCTATCAACCTTTAAAGGCTCGCTGTAGCCAGCCTCTTTGCTGTATTTTTCCAGAAAATGGGTAATGAGAAGGGGAATATCTTCTTTTCGCTCTCTTAGTGGAGGAAGATGAATATTTACGACATTTAACCGATAGAAAAGGTCTGATCGAAACATCCCTGTTTCAACCTCTTTTTTAAGATCCCGATTGCTAGCTGCAATAATGCGCACGTCCACCCGAACCGTCTGAGTCCCGCCGACTCGCTCAAATTCCATTTCCTGAAGCACTCTAAGAAGCTTCACCTGAAGATGCAGAGGCATTTCGCTTATTTCATCGAGAAAGAGCGTGCCCTCGTGAGCCAGCTCAAAACGCCCCTTTCTCTGCTGTAACGCTCCTGTGAAGGCTCCCCGCTCATGTCCAAAAAGTTCGCTCTCAAGGAGTGTCTCAGGCAGAGCGCCACAGTTTACCGAAACAAAGGGCTTATCCTTTCTCGGACTATGGTAGTGGATGGCTTTGGCTATAAGTTCCTTTCCTGTTCCAGATTCACCCGTAATAAGAACCGTTGATCTGGAAGGAGCAACCTTTTCAATCGTGTAAAACACCTTTTGCATGGCCGGGCTCTTGCCGATAATGTTCCGGAATGAATACCGATTTTTAACTTCCTCCTCCAGTTCCCGATTTCGGCAAACAAGCTTGAAGTGCTCCACAGCCCGAGCCACTACCATTTTGAATTCATCATTCTCAAAGGGTTTACAGATGTAATCAAAAGCTCCCTTCTTCATCGCCTCGACTGCCTTCTCAATTGTGCCGTAAGCTGTCATCATAACGATTGGGAGATCGGGTTTAAGGCGATGAAGGTTTTCAAGGAAGACCATACCGTCTATGTCAGGCATTTTCATATCGGTCACGACGGCATCTACATCGTTATTCATTGCCAGCTCGAGGCCAACTCTGGCGTTATCAGCCGTAAGAACGGTATAGCCTTCGTCACTTAAAAGCTCTTCCAGCACCACGAGGTAATTCGGTTCATCATCGACTATAAGCACCGTTGGAGCCACGATCCGAAGCCTCCTTCCTTATTTCTGGATTTTCAGAATGAAGGCTAACGGTGAGATTGTCATTCGTCAAGTGTTTGAGTTGGGATGTTCGAAAAATCGCCAGCACCGTCATGCCGAGCGTCAGCGAGGCATCCCATGAGAAAGCCCCTCAATTCTTCGTCTAATATTTCAAACACCCCCAGTGTTTGAGTTGGGATGTTCAGAAATTGCTGCAGGAAACTTACTCCAGTTTGGGCGAATTGCGACGACGATTAAGATAAAGTTTCCATTGCTTGAGCTGTTCATAGGAAATTACCTTGCTTACAAATTCATGAGCTTCTTCAAGCCAACGGAGTCTTTCTGCAGGTGTAAGCTTTGCAAATAATTTCAACCTATCGGTTGATATTGTAAATGAATATTCACCATCTTCTCTTGCCCTCTCCACTGTTAATCTCCTCCTTTAATCTTTTCGAGTTCCTCCAGGGCTCTAATATCAGAGACATCTTCATAAACTGTTTAACACCGTTTTCTAACTTTGTCGTAGCCAATTTTCGACGAAATCAATCTATTTGCTAATACTTAGGAGCTCCCATCTCCCGCCATAGCTTTTCTTCTTTCATCTCACCGAGAAACCTCATAGCGGTCTCTCTATCGCCTCTTTCAGCATAGGTGACCGCCATAGCCCAAAGCTCCAGTTTTTCTTTCCAGCTTTTCATGATTATCACCTCTCTTTAAGTTTGGTGTCTTAACCCATTTCGTTCAGTCTCGCTCATTTATTCAGCATAACTCATGCCAGGATGAAAATTACCCATCTAAACCCTTCTCTGATGGACGATGGAACAACTTTCGCTTATCATGACCATGAATGGGAAAAACCCCTTAAGGTTGTTTTAATAATGCAACTTCTATCGAGCGAACGACCATGAAAGCAAAATTCCTTAAGGAAAACATGGCGACAAAATTGCAACTGTTTTTAGTCGTTATGTTTCTTTTGTGAAACACTCATCCAGGAGGCAAACGATGTGGTTTTTCAAAAAGAAAGGCGACGAAAAAATCTGACAGAACAAGACAAGACCTCAAGCGATGGCAAAGTTTCACAGGGAAGCACCTCCCCACCTTCAACTCTCGCAAAACTAAGATCCATGCTGGACGAAAGACCTTATCCGTCATACGTTCGTGAAGCCGTCCTGAGAGAACTAGAACATCTTGAGCACATGGATCCCGGGATGTCTGAATATTCCATAGGGTTAAACTATGTGGAATATCTTCTCAAACTACCCTGGAACAAGTACACCCAGGATAACCTGGACTTTGCTTCTGTGGAGCAAATTTTAAACAAGCACCATTACGGTCTTACTCATATCAAGGAAAGAATTCTTGAACACCTTGCCATCCGCACCCTATGCGTGCTTAGAAATTTTCGCATTTTGGTTGTGGATGATGAAGAAATTGCGCTTCGAAATCTGGAATACATCCTCAAACGAGAAGGCTACGATGTTGATACCGCCACCAACGGCAGGGAAGCTCTGGAAAAGATCATTCGTAAAGAATTCGACCTTGTAATTACCGACCTTAAAATGGATCAGATGGACGGTATGCAACTTCTGGAAAAGATCAAGGAGGTAAAACCTCAAGTGGAAGTGGCGGTTGTAACAGGATATGCCACAGTAGATTCAGCCGTGGAAGCGCTCAAAAAAGGAGCAGTCCACTATATATCAAAGCCGGTCAACATCGATGACCTCAAGCGGCTCGCTCATGAACGAGAAGAAAAGAAAAGACATCAGCAAATCGGGCGAGGTCCCGTGCTTTGCTTTGTAGGACCGCCGGGAACTGGAAAAACATCCATGGGAAAATCAATAGCCGAGGCTCTAGGCAGAAAATTTGCCCGCATCTCTCTCGGAGGCCTCAAAGATGAAGCTGAACTCCGGGGTCACCGCCGAACCTATGTAGGAGCATTACCCGGAAGGATCATTCAGGAGATTTACCGTCTTGGGGTCAGTAACCCTGTAATTATGCTGGATGAAGTGGACAAAATCGGAAAAGATTTTCGCGGAGATCCAGCATCAGTTCTTCTTGAAATTCTCGATCAGGAGCAGAATTTTCAGTTCTATGATCATTACCTTGAAATTCCTTTCGATCTTTCCAGAGTCATGTTCATAGCCACTGCTAACACGGTGAGTGAATTACCCGGTCCTCTCATCGACCGGTTCGAGATTATACAATTTGCGGGCTACACCGAACGGGAAAAGATCGAGATAGCCACGAACTATATTCTTCCCAAGCTTCAACAAGAGTATGGACTTTCGGACGTAATCTTGGACATTCCTCCAGATGTTCTGGCTTTCATAATTCGAGAATACACAAGAGAAGCTGGTTTGAGGAATCTCGAGCGTGAACTTGCCGCTTTATGCCGTCGAGTAGCACGGCTTATTGTATCCAAGCAGATTACTCCATGTGACGAAGATGGCCAAAAATGCATTATATCCTTTGATACCGAGAAAGTTCAGGAATTCCTAGGGCCTCCAAGGTTTCAACACGAAAAGATGGGCGCAACGAATAGAATCGGCGTAACAACAGGATTGGTATGGACAGAAAACGGAGGAGAAATTGTCTTCGTAGAAACCACAAAAATGCAGGGAACGAATCAACTTATCATGACGGGACTTCTTGGAAAGATTCTCAAAGAATCCGCTCAGACTGCTTTAAGCTATCTCCGAAGTCATGCCGTTGAGTTTGGCATTGATCCGATGAGTTTTGCTAACGTGGATATCCACATTCATATCCCCTCTGGAGCCATTCCCAAAGATGGTCCTTCGGCAGGCATTACAATTTTCTTTGCCCTTCTTTCGCTTTTCCTAAATCGTCCGGCTCGCAGGAATGTGGCTCTCACAGGAGAACTGACCCTCACAGGAAGGATTCTTCCTGTGGAAGGCGTTAGAGAAAAACTCCTTGCAGCTCAACGTGCCGGCATAACCACCGTCATCTTGCCGGCTAAAAATCGTTCTCACGTGGAGTTTTTGAGCGAAGACGTTAAGGAAGGGCTGGAAATTGTCCTGGTTGACGATGTGTCAAAGGCGATAGATATAGTTCTCGAATAACGGGAGGATTCTAATCCTGCGCTTTGCTGGATCATGCTGAACGTAGCGAGGCATCTTATGAAGAGATCCCTCGTTGACGCAAGGCAACGCGAATAATTTTGAAGGCCTTCTTGAATATCTGAGAAACTATGCCGAGATGTTATACTTTCTCATTTTCCTCCACAAGGACACTCGATCAATGCCTAAAATTTCGGCTGCTTTACTTTTGTTGCCACGAGTTTTCATGAGCACCCATCGGATGTATTCGCGCTCATGTTCCTCCAGAGTAAGAAGCTCATTCTTTTGCGGACGCGTTATATGAAATAGCCTTTGCTGCAAATCAATTGGAAGATGTTCTACCTCTATGCGATTACCTGTGGCCAACGTTACAGCTCGTTCCATCATATTCTCGAGTTCCCGGACGTTTCCGGGAAATTCGTATTCCATAAGTATGTTCATAACGTCTTCAGAAATTTCGGTTATGTTTTTCCTCTGAGCTTTAGAGAATCTGTCAATGAAGTAATGGCAAAGAAGAGGGATATCGTCTCTTCGTTCCCTTAAAGGCGGCACCTGCAAGGTGATAACATTAAGCCGGTAATAAAGATCTTGGCGGAAGTGGCCAAGTTCGACCTCTTTCTTCAAGTTTTTGTTTGTCGCAGCGATTATTCTCACATCAATAGGGATTTCCTCCACACCCCCCACACGTATTATCACCTTCTCCTGGATGACTCTAAGCAACCTAACCTGCATTGATGGTGGCATTTCAGCCACTTCGTCAAGGAACAAAGTCCCACCGGAAGCTATCTCCATTAAACCCTTTTTGGTTGTATGCGCCCCGGTAAATGCTCCTTTTTCGTGTCCGAAGAGTTCGCTACTTAACAACTCTTCTGTAAAGGCGCCGCAGTTTATCGCCACAAAACGCCTGTCACGGCGAGGGCTAAGCTGATGGATCATTCTAGCCACAACTTCCTTTCCGGTTCCGGTTTCTCCTTGAATAAGAACGTTGCAATCTGCGGGAGCAATTTGTTCGATCATTTTGACAAGGCGCTCTACAGAAGGGCTTTTACCGATAAAAAGAGGCAATCTTCCAAGGCCGGCAATTTCTTCTCTCAATCGACGCACTTCTTTTGCAAGCTGAACCTTTTCCAAAGCTTTTTGAACTAGAGCTCTGAGATCGTTGACCTGGATAGGCTTGGAAAGATAATAGAAAGCACCCATTTTCATAGCTTCTACGGCCGTTTCAACGCTCGCATATCCCGTAACCACAATAACTTCCGTCAGGGGAGATACCTCCTTGACTCTCTTAAGCACCTGCATTCCGTCAACATCTTCCATTTTATGATCGAAAATATTTTAGATCTTTCCGTAGCTACGGCCGCTTCAATGGAAGATATAAGTTTCTTGCCCTGATTTCTCAACTGTTCCATCTGTTCTTCAGTCAAAGTGCTTACAGTATTTATATGCTCAGCTTCGGCCTTGTATTCCCTAAATTCGGCTCGTAATTTTTCAACCAGCTCTTACACTTCCAGAGTTTCAGTAAAAGGGTTTATTTCGTCAATGATTTCCTCAGTGCGTTTCATATAAGCTTTCATTTCGTCAATTGCTTCTGGCGATCGGTAAAGAAGATAATTTTTCTCGTAACGTCGCATTTCAAGAGCGGCACTGCTAAGTTCGTTCAGTTTTTCCAGAAACACAAGCTTATGTTCGATTCTCTCAAGGTTAGTGTAGGAATAATAGCCTATGGATATGACCACCAAAGCATAGAAGGCAAAGCTTAAAACTATTTTTTGCCGAATGTTTAAGGCAAACCAAGGATTTCTTATCATCTGGCACCTCGCAATAGCTGTTTCGTATGCTTACTGTCTTTTATTTTAAGAATTTTCGGAATTTTACTCAAGGGATGATTGTAATGGACGGAAAGTTTTTCGCTACGGGTTTTAATGTTTAATCGGCGGGAGAGATAGTGTACGGATTACTCTCCCGCCGAGTTTTGTTGGGGGTTACGATGGGAATAACATCAAGCCAGACATCAAGCGGTGCTGGCAACTTCTTCGACCTGATGTGCCGCCTCTTCGGCCGCCCGAAGTGCTCGCTTCCTGGCAACCCACATATTCACAAGAATTATTGCAGCTCCGGTAAGTAGAGCAAGGCACATAAAGAGGAAACGGACTTTATCAAGGAGCTTAAGAGTGCTCTCAGGAAGAGATATAAGTTTCAGCTCAGTAAGATACCTTGGAACAGCAAGAAATCTACTGACGACCACTTATATACATAATGGTACCCATTACAACTTTTATCATGTATTCCTTAACGTAGGTCGTTCCAATAGCTCCTAACTGAACGCCGAGAAGAGATCCGAGAAGGATAAGAAGCGTAAGGCGAATGTCCACCAGACCATGCATAGCCCAGTTTATAGAACCTCCAAGTCCCATGATAAAAGCCACGACCAGCTCCGTCGCTGATGCCACAAGACTCGATGCTCCAATAATGTAGATCATTCCTGGCACGCCAATAAAACCTCCAACAGCGATGGTGGCAGCGAGCATACCGGTTGCAAACCCTACGGGGAGAACGATCCAGAGAGAAATCCTCACATTGGCAGTTTTAAAGTAGATCATAGGTGGGAGGTTTATGGACTGAAGCTTTTGAGCAAGTGAAGTTCTTTTTTCAACCTTGACTACATTGTTGCCACGGACACTTTTATAAGCATCCCACAACACATAACCACCAACGGTCAGAAGGATAACGATAAAAGCAGCGCTAACGTACAGATTAGAACCGGCTTTACCCCATTTTTCTAGCACCATGTGCTGAATTTTTATTCCTACCTGAACACCTCCACTGGCAAAAATAGCCATTGCAATTCCGAGCTTGATATCAACTTGTCCGTATTTCCATCTTTTATAAGCGCCCACCAGAGCTTTAGGAAATTTGTGACACATATTGCTTGCTACGGCAACCGGCCCTGGAACTCCAAGGCTCATCATACCGGGAGTGAGCACAAAGGCACCGCCACTTCCAATAAAACCGCTCACCAGCCCACCAACAAATCCTACAATTACGAGAAACAACACCGACCAGGTATCTAAATCAATAAAGTTTGCACTGTTGAATAGATCCTGCATATTTCCATCTCCTTTCTTCTGTTAGGTTTATGCCTGAACCCTTGCTCTTCTCCTGACTTCCGGCCTCTTCGCCACTTCTGCCGTCTTTTCAGCTTCAACCTTCGGCTGTTTCAAAGCTTCAATACCGAGAAACTGCCAGAGATAGTTAGCAAAGGCTCCATGAGCGAATGAAAACACAAAAGCAAGAGCTATCGGAAAAACTGCATAAACTCCTCCTTTGGCACAAAGCTTTAGAACCGTTGTAGAATTCAAAAAGACAGCCGCGTAGAGAGCCGCAGTCAGGAGCCCATAGCCGATAACTTTTTTAAGGACATGGTTCTTTGATACATTTTCTTTTGCCATATTCGTTCCTCCTTCCAATTTATGGATTCACTCGTATCCATCCATCATTCACTCTCCATCTTTCTCAAGAACCATGCCTTACAGAACCAGGAGGATAACATCCCGTAGTTACTGGCTAATTCGGTCGCAACACAGAAAGGCAGATTAAAATTGTTGCATTATGCAATAGTTTGCTACGAAATCTTCTATGGGGTCTTGAAATAATGTGTTGCAATGAAAGCAATTGGAAGGCTAAGTGTTGCAGAAATTAAACAGAGAGCCTGAGGTATTTCAACTTTTTGTTAGGGAGTGTTCGAAAAATTTCCCACCTCTATGGGCCTACGGCCGTGAGCACTGCCAATTACCGGCAATTTTTAAATATCCCAGCTTTTTGTGACTAAAATAATTAAGAAAACTTCCCAAGGTGGGTTAAAGCATCTTCCAGAACCTTTATCTGTCGCTCCCGTTCTTCGCCTCGCAATCGGCTCATTTCGACAACATGATGGAAATCAATCATTGATGTTTCAGCGTGAAGCCGTATCTCACGAACAAGCCACTTTATGCCATCATCAATAAGCGGGAGAAGATACTCTTTCGTAAACTTATCTGCATACAAATCAAAGACTTCCATCACTTCAGCCTGGACTTCACTTTTCACAAGCTGAGCTGCTTCGTTCTGAAGCTTTTTGCCATAAAAGTTCCTTGGTCTTTTATTACTGCGACGACGTCCCAGCTTGTCCCGAAGTCTAGCAAGACTCTCAATAGCTCTCCCAATACTGAATTTAAGCAGCAGAGTGGTCTTTCCTAAGGGTTCTCCCTGAACAAAGACAGCAAGAGACGGTGGGTAAAGATCTTGCGGAGGTTTCCAGGTTTCCGAAATGTCGTAAGGAGCCACCTTAATATCCAGCGATAATTTCTCAGCAAAAGTTTTCTGGTAGCCTTCAAAAGCCACCTTAAAAACCGACATAAAGGTCTGGAAGGTTTGT
>Ga0272449_1001548_pt1 | contig 23292 bp, 18 predicted proteins | sample YNPCB0241_FD_198679 | JGI IMG/M metagenome (GOLD analysis project Ga0272449, IMG submission 198679) | Hot spring sediment microbial communities from Yellowstone National Park, WY, United States - YNP-CB-024-1 | ecosystem: Environmental > Aquatic > Thermal springs > Hot (42-90C) > Sediment... | reverse complement strand
GCGGCCCGGAACGCGTCAGTGACCACGGCCGTATGCTAACCTGTGCAATGTGAATTTGCGTCGTTGGTGGTGCCGTCCGGGCGTGCAGGTTGGCCTGCTCGCTCTGGGCGCTGGTGTTGTGCTCGCGTACATGGCAGCCCGGCTGCCCTTGGCGCGTATGCAGGAACTGCGGATCGCACTCACCGCGCGGGACATGGTCGAGCAAGGACACTGGCTGCGGCCGACCTTTCGCGGCCAACCTCGCTACCAAAAACCTCCCCTCATGTATTGGCTCACTGGCGCCGCCTACTTGTGCGCGGGCACCACGCAGTCCCCACTGGCCGCACGCGCTGCCGGGATCGCGTTTTCAGTCGGACTGATCGCACTCGTCTACATCGCAGGGCGCGAGTGGGTCGGCCGCCGCGCCGCCGCGGCGGCCGCCGCCATGCTCGCCACTAGCTATGGGTTCGTTCGCTTTGGCTTTCGGATCGAAGCCGACATGGCCCAAGCGTTCTGGATCCTGTTGTCGATGTGGTACGCGTGGCGGGCCTGGACCAAAGGACATGCCCCACTTTGGGGGTGGGCCGCCGGCGCCGCGGCAGGACTCGGCACATTGACAAAGAGCCCGGCCCCGCTGTTCACCTTGGCCGCGGTCCTGCTGTTCGGCCACCGTAAACGTCGCACGCAGGAGCCGACGGCATGGCCATCCCGAGTGGGCGCACTGGTGCTCGCAGTCGCTCTCGCCTTGGCTTGGTATGTCCCCGTGGGGCTGAACGGGAGCTCTCGTATGGCCGCGCAAGCCGCCATGAGCTCGGAGCTGTCCGTGATGTGGGACCGGCCCACGCATCCGGGCCCCATCGGGTACTACAGCTACACCACCCTGGTCGCTACGCTTCCCTGGAGCCCTGCGGTGGTGCTGGGGCTGGTTCGCACCGTTCGCCGCGCCCGCTCCCACACCGCAGATCGCTGGCTGCTAGTCTGGCTCGCCGCCACCGTGTTCCTGCTCTCTGCGGCCGCCAACAAACAGATCCACTACTGCTCGTTGCTTCTCGCGCCGACTTTACTGATGGCGGGCGCCTGGACCACACACCCCTCTGCAGTCGCGGCCAATCGCATTCGCTTCACCTATGGGCTCGCCCTGGACGTCGCATTGGTGTGCGTCGGTCTCGCATTGGCCACTTCGCCCGCATGGACACGCTACGTCTCTGAGCTCACCGTCCCCACTTGGGTCGTAGGAGCTGGGCTTGCGACAGGTCTGTGCGGACTTGTAGGCATTTTCCGAGCCCACCGCACTACGTCGGAGCTTCCCCGCAGTACGTTTTTATTGGGCGTCTGGACCCTGCTCCTAGTATTGGCGGGTCCGATGGCGCCATGGATCGAGCGGGAACAGGTGATCATGAACTTCGCCCGCTCTGCCGCGCCCCACCTCGCCCATGCATCCAACTTGGCTGGCGTCGGGGACAACTTGGCGTCTCTCGAATTTCACCTCGGACGCCCGATCCGCGAATTCCGCACCCTCGAAGACGCGTGGGCCGCCCTTTCCCGCGGTGGCTGGCTCGTCGTGAGTTCCTTGCACGGATTCACTCAGGCGCCCCAACCCACGCGACCATTGTGCGAAGTCCGCATCGGGAAAACTCGAATTGCACTCTACCAACACAACTGAGTGGAATCCACCGGCTGGCGGCGACTGCCGATGGAAACTCGATAGGCTAGTCGCCTTCCAAGGCCCCTGCGTCGCGACGCCCATTCGGCGTACGGCCGAGAAAGTCCTTCAAAAAGGGCCCATGGAACTGCCACGCGTACATTTCCTCAATCGTCGTGCGTGCGTCCTCCAGCGTGCCTAACGCGATCCGCGCGAAGTCCATCTCCCCACAAAACCATCCGCCTTCCGGCGAACCGCCCACGTAGAGATCCGCGGACGTTTCCAGCGAGACAGGCCCCAGCCCAGAGCTTTCGGCCACCCGACGCCCGTCCAAATACAGCCGCAATCTCCGTTGGGCGCGGTCCGCTTCAGCCACCACGTGGTGCCAGGTTCCGTCGTTCACCGGCGCCGGGGACTCCACGGCCGCCCGCTGGCCCTCCCCCGCGATTTCAAACACAACTTTCCCCTGCTCGTCGAGCCTCAACCGGTAGCCGATGCCATTCCACTTTTGCAGCAAAATGCTGCCCGAATGCCCTGAAACTGGACGGACCACGAGCTCAACGAGCAAGTTCTCACGCGACACGGACGGACTACGGTACACCGTCATCGGTTCGGGCCGGCGAACAGGTACCGACCACTGCGCCACATCGGTGTGGCCCTCCCACCGCCGGTTCGTTGTCACGAATGCAACGACGACGTAGTGCGTCAAATTCGGCCGATCGGGGGGGCGGAATCGAAACTCGTAAGGCCCCGGCCCTCGAATCTGCTGCGGCTGGCGGCTGGCGGCGAGCATTCCTACGTATCGGTCGTTATCGCAGGTGCCATGAAGATCCACCTGGAGCCATGAGCCCTCCGACACCCCCTGCACGCGGACCCGAACGACATCATCTGAACCGGGCACCCAACACGGGGGCGCCTGAATCGCGATGCGTGGATGGACCACGTTGCGGGGTTCCGTGACTGCAGGCGTCGCGACGCGCACCACGCAGGCCGTATGTGCGAGTACCGCGTAGTGGTTCTGCCCATTGAACCGAAGCGCCCCTCGAATCCAATCTTCCAACAGGCCCTCGACAAACTCCTCGGGCCCCATATTCACCGTCCGGAGTGGATAGGTGGGTACCTTTCGGTACTCTTCGCGACGCACGCAATACGGTGCCATATGAAAATGGTCATCCAAAATGCAATTTGGATCGCGTCCCGACGGGATGAAATCCCATTCCGCCACCGTGGCGGACAGTCCCCAGGGCACAAACACTCGCACACCTCGATCCCGAGCCACTTCCGTCGGGCGAAAATCGTGCCGATCAGGGTCGCGCAGCGGACTCGTCTCTGCAAGCCACCCCACGGAGCCCAACGAGCCGCGCTCGCACAACGCGCGTGCAAACTCCTCCAGCGAAGAGTAGCACCGCCCGTCCGGCTCGAAGACTCCCATGAGGTCACGGATCTCGTGGAAGATGTTGGCCTCGTAGGCGTTCGACTCGTGGTGGTAGTCGGAGGCTGGTCGGCCCGCGTCGGCCGCGTTCGGGTCGGCAGGACGGCCTCGGGGATCCGCGTGGCGAAATACCATGTGCCCAATGCGTTGCCACACGTTGCCGAGGTACTGGTTCCGACCGGCTTGCGGCGCTTGTCGGCGAGATCCGATCACGAAATTGAACACCGTGTTGTTGAAGATCCGGCACGCAAACCCGTGGATCTCTTGAAACGCCGCAGTGTTGCCCCGCCGATCGAACGGATCCGCACATTGACCCCATGCAATGTTGTTGAAATAGTACTGCTTGAACCCGCCGTCCATGTAGTACGCATGGCCAAACCGCGAACTTCCCGGACGATTGGTATGAAGCAAATGCCCCCACAGCTTGAACCCACCCGGGTTGCCCGAGACATTGCCGAAGACATACGCCGGCCCGCCTTGCCAAGTTTCGATGCCCCCCCAGTCGTGGTTGTTCAACAGCGAATCCACGACCCGGTTGTGATGGATCAGGATCCGCGTCAGCGGGCGATCCGCGCGGCTACCGTTGCGCTTACCGCCAAACACGAAAATCCCAGCGCCAAACAAGCGATCGAGAACGTTCCCCGCTACCTCCAGCGTTTCGGCGCACACGACTTCCAGCGCGTGCCCCTGTCCGTAGCGGCTAGGCCGTTGACCGATCATGTGAAACCGATTCCGCAGCACCTTCACGTCACGCACTCGCCCGATCTCCGGATCCGGCAGGTTGTACGCACCGCCGTCCTCGATCACCAGGCCGCCGTGGTCGGTGAACTGGAACAGATTGTCGGTTACCCAAATATCACCGAGCTCGTCCGAAGGTCCCACCGCCTTCATCCGGATGGGCATGTGCACATGCTCGAATCGGTTGTGGGTGATCCGGATGTCCCGACACGTCCCCAACAACCGGATGCACCCCGGCTCTGCGTCGCGTCGGGTGGGCAACGCCGTCAAATCCCACGCGACGTTGGTGAACCGAAAGGTCAATCCAGACACACCGAGGTGCGACACGTTCGTACCGTCCAACAGGTAGATCTGTTGGGCCGCTTCGATCCAGAGGTTCGTCGGGTCGCGGTCGCCGGGCATTCGGAGGTACAACCGACCACCCCGCCCGCGCGGCTCGAACCAATATTCGCCGTTCTCGCTGTCGTCCAAATAGTGCGGCTTGTCCTCCAGGAAGTACCGCGTGTGCCGCGGGTAGTGATAGCTGCCGATCGCGTCTCCCCACTGACCCCCGAAGACCAACGCTCGTTGCCCCGGGTCAAACTTGACGACCCGCGAGGGATACGGTGTGCCCATCACCCAGCCATACTCGGACCAGATCAACGCGCCTTCATAGTACGCAGGCTCCCGTGTCAAGTGCACGGTGTCGATACCCATCGGCCGCCGAACACCTTGGACCTCGAGGCTCGTGCCCCACACATGACGCCGGTCCGGATTATTGAACTGGTACCACTCGCTCTTGATGTCCTCCCAGTCCCGGATGACCCAATTCGGCGTGCGGGCGAGCGGAATTCGAACAATGTCATGGGGCCCGCGGACCCACCACACATTCCTCGGGGCAAAGTCGAGATCCACCCACCATACACGCTCAGGATCGGGAATATCAGGATGCTTCGCACCTCGCTGCCAACCGGTGACCGCCACCGAGCCGGCCACTACCGCCTCCCCTTGTCCCCAGTCTGGCAAGCTGAGCAAGCGAATGGGGCGCTCCGCCGTGCCGGATTCTTTCACGCGCAACGTGCCACGGTAGACCACCCCGCGTTTGAACACGTAGGTGGCAATTCCGCGTGCCGCCGCCGCTTCCCCCGTGGCCTGGGGATCCCACGGGTGGTGTTTCCACGGCTGCTCCCGCGTGCCCGGCCCAGTGTCGTCCCCCGCTTCGAAATCGATGTAGCGAACTGGTTCTTGCACGACCGGTTGGAAAGGCTCGGGCTTCCACTCCAGATCGCCCGTCGGCACCAGAGTGGCTTTGGGATCCTCCCAGCACCATCGCGCCGGACTTCCCGCACATGCCAGTCCCGCTACGAAAATCCACCCCACCCACCGGGATCCCACCCGCAACTGCCCTGCATCCATCCGAGACCTCCTTGATCCCAGACCGAACAGACCTAGCGTTCGCCGGCCGCCCTATGGATGGCTCTGCGGTCTTCGCTGAGACCGTGCCAGACAACTCGCCAACAGTTCACCCGCCAATTGCGCCGCCGCTCGCGCCCAACGTGCATCTTCCTCGTCATAGGCATTCGTTGGGATGAAATCCAGGTCTCCATAAAAGCTCAACTCTCGCTCTTTCCTCAGCCGTTGGGATGCCGCCGCGATTTCCTGCAGCGCCTCCCGCCGGATATGAGAAAGCCGCGAAGCGTGCTCGACCAGCAGGCGCCCCACGTCATGCCACTTCGGAGGATCAATCCCAGCCCAACGCAACATCCCTTTGCAAGCAAGCTCGACGATTTCCTGGCTTTCACGGACCACGTCGGAGAACGCCCGACGCTCCCAAAGGACCTCCAACGCCGCCAGTCGGTGCTGGCATTTTTGATGATAGCTTTGCGCCAGCTCATCGGTCGTCACAGCTCGATGACCTCCCCCGGCGCGGCATCCGGTTTGTACACCCAGTAATAACCACCGCCCGCCGACACTCTCTGCGTCCCGAGTTCCTGCATCCGTTGGCGGAGCCGTTCCAAGTACCTCCGGAAAAAGTCATCTCGATCCACCAAGAGGATCGCATGAAGCGTCATGTCCAAAAACAACGGGCTTCCGCGTTCAACTTCCACGGGTGTGCGGAACACCGGAGACAAGTCGACGGGCGGAACCTCCGGCCCCCACACAGCGGCCCGCAGCAAACTGAGTTGGTTTTCCACCGGCTCGAACTCCCGCACCCGCGCCAACCGGCCCGCCGGCAGTGGATCGGCCACAATCAAACAATCCAAGTCCGATTCCGGCGTGACGGCCCCGCGCGCCCATGACCCAAATACCACCAGCGACACAAGCCGATCGGCATAATGGGCCCGACACGCGTCTGCCAACGCAGCTAACAACATGCGCTGAACATCCGTCATCAGTCGTAGTGTAGTCCGCACCGAAAATCCCCGCAACGTTGTGCGTTCCACTCATAGCGAAGGAACATCCGTTCCCCTCACCCGCTCGGTGAACGCAAGAGCCGCCGCTGGCGGTTCGCGTTTGTGTGGCTAGACTCCCAACGTCAGCGGAACCGAATGGGCTTCGCCACAAACTCATTCCAAAGCCGATTACGTCACTCTGCGCACGCTGAAAGCGCCGACCGCGAACTCCGCGTCCTGTAGCTAGCCCCGGGTAAAAGAATCCTCATGGTCTTGCGCTCGATCGCATGTCGTGCCTGCGAACCACCGATCCGATTCGGCCTCGCCGCCATCGCTGTCCATACGTGTGCTTACCTCCCAGCCCAGTGTTTCGTCCGCACCCACGCTCACCTCGACGACCGCTCGAGCTCCCGAACCACGTTTTAGGACGTGTCGTGGGATGCGAACAGGTTCCATCCCAGCCTGCGACTGCCCACTGCTCACCTGAAGTACGAAGCACCAAGCCAGACCGGTCTTGAAGAGGCCATCCCACCGCGCACCGTGAAGTGGCGCTGTCGCCTTCGCTGCGCACCCACGTGCGGCCCTTCCGGCCGCGCGGCAATGCTCGAGGTTTGCGTGTCCAGCAAGGTCTACACCGATGCCTCCATCCCTCCAACCCACAGGGAAAAGAGTGCCACCACCGTTGACGCAGAAGAGGTCATGCGAGGGAAAATTCGCACGATCGCTTCACTTCAAGAGATCACTTTTGAGATTTACATCAAAGTGACCGACTTCCTCGTTGCTGATTCGCTGCTCTCGGACAAGGCCACGACGAGTCTTCCAAACGTCCCTCACCGCCCCCCAACTTGATCCCTCTCCATATGTCGGTGGTTTTTTAAACCTTTCCCGGTCCGACTGGTTCGAGCGTGATCCTCGGCTCGCCAATTCGAACCCTGGTCTTCCGCCATTTTTTAGTCGCCCGCGCTCACACAGGCGATCTCCGCCTCAAATAGATGTCGTACAGCCTCCAACGCTTCCTCCGGGTGAAACCCGCCCATGAGGTTGGGGAAAGCGTCTTCGGTATGCTCCACCATACCCAGGAACTCTTGCCACGGTCCATTCGGAACATCGTGTTCATGGATCACCGATCTTCGAATGATAGCGTCCGCCGTGGTCCAGTTGCCTGTGGAGATTTTCCATTCATCGTCCCAGTACAAACGTGTGGCCTATCCGGCTGCAATTTCAGTTCCGCCGGGAGGATCGGGAATGAACCACATCTGAAAACACGATCCGGCCAACCCGGCCACCAAACCTGACCGCTCCCAATGGGTCGAAATCACTTTCGGAGCATGGGGGCGCCGATCTAAGGACTTTGCAGTGAGTTTCTTCCGCGACGCCTGCGGACAGCGGTCCGGCGCCCATTCCATAACCTGTTCGAATTTGGAAAATCTTTCTCAAGGACGTGATTTCATCGAACTGCCGAAAAATACCATGGCGCCCAGGAAAACCGGACTGCCCCCCCCAAACGGGCCCGCCGAACTCCGCCTCTACCCACCATTCGCCATGGTTCACGATGCAGGCATGGTAAGCCCGCGAATCCAGCTTCCGGTGTTCGGTCGGTGATGGGCTACAGATAACGCTCGCCGAAGCGTTCGCGGATGAAGTTATAGAGCTGCTTAACCGACTCCGCCTGATCCGCCGGACACACCAGCGTCGCATCGGGCGTGTGAACCACAATCCATCGCTCCCCCCCGATCACCGCGATCAGGTGGGAGGGGTCATCGCTGATCACCGTGACCTCGCGGCAGTCCATCAGCGCGACCGCGCCGTGCACCCGATTGCCCGATTCATCCGCGGCCATGCACTTCGCCCAGGAGGTCCACGAACCCACGTCCATCCACTCCACATTCAACGGGAGCGCAAGAATCTTCATTGCGGGGTCCCGGGACGCCGGTTCCATGACCGCGTAATCCACGCTGATCTTGGGTAACCGGGCGTACTCGGCGCTCCATATTGCGTCCCGGTCCGCGCTGTGCCAGGCCGCCGCAATCCGCTGGACTGTATCGGCCACATCGGGGAGCGCCCGGCGCAGATAGTTCAACAAGGTGTCGGCCTTCCAGACAAACATCCCGCTGTTCCAAAGAAACCGCTCGGGTCCCGCACACCAAAACGCCTCCGCCTGCGCGCGGGCAGGCTTTTCCCGGAAGCAACGCACCAGCCAAGTACCGTCGGGCTGCCGGTCCCCCAACTCCAGGTACCCGTAGCCGGTCACCGGGCCCGTGGGCTGGACACCAAACGTGACGAACGCGTTGGGCGTGTGTTCCGCCACTTCATACGCACGCCGCACCGTGTCTTGAAACGCGCTCACGGGCTGGATCAGATGATCCGCGGTGAAAAACGCAATCCTGGCATCTGGATCGGTGCGTGCGATCAATGCGCTGGCCACGCTGACGGCTGCGAGAGTGTCGCGGCCAAATGGTTCGCCGATGTACCGGTCGGTGCCGAGCTCGGGCACCTCCGCGCGCACGGCCGTCTCGTACTCTCGCGCCGCACAGATCCAACGGCATGAGTGCTCGATCACACCCTCCAGACGATCGAAGGCCCGGCGCAGTAAGCTGGGTCCGCCCAAAAACGGCAACAACTGCTTGGGGCGGTTCGATCGACTCAGTGGCCACAGCCGCGTACCCGAGCCGCCAGCCAGAATCACCGCATGTCGCATAATCCCACCTCACATCGCGCGTGCGTTGTGTGCTTGCGCAGTGGCTCGCCGGACCGTGATCCGCAGGGCCCCCGGCACAGGCCGCTCGGATACCACGATGAGATAGCCACCGCCACAGCCCGAAAACATCGCGCCTGGATACCGTGCACGGTAGTACATCCAGATCCCGACTAAGTCTGTCTGAATGCTCGGATGCCGCAAGGTATATGGCAGCAGCTGTCCCCAGCATTCCATACACTCGTTCAGGGAAGCCCCTAGTGCGCCAATGTCGCGCCGCCGAATCGCCTCGAAACATGCGGCTCCTGACCGACCCAGTCGCGCGACCCATGCCGGCTCCAACCGCTGAATCCCGAGCGGATGATAACTGGGCGGCCGCGGCCCGAGCGGGACGAGGTTCACCACTTGCTCCAACCACTCCTCACACCTGGGATCGTTTAAGGTCTCGATGTGGACCGGGAACACACCGCCTTCGTGCGCGGCATCGTAGTCCAGCCGGTTGATGCCCGGGTACACCAAACCGATCATGTCTTGCGAACCCGAGGGATCTGCGCGCCCCTCGTTCTCGGCGGCGTATAACTCGCGCACCACTTCCAGACGGGGCCGATCGGGGATGCCATCGGGCCATCGCTGCATCGCGATTCGCCGCGTTCCCGTGGCCATTCCGCACCGCTCCATGAACCCACACGTCGGCTCCAATCCCACGACGACCATCGAGCCAACGCGGTCCGGATTCCACCGCGAGACGAACGGCTGGTCAATCCATCCACCCGCAAGTGCGAGCCGGTAGGGCCACGCGCCCCACGGCGGCACGCCGGCACCGGCGGAGATCGAGGGCGTGCCCATCCGCTTACATCTCGTCGCGCACCGTGGCGCGCCCAGCCTTCCGATCGTAGTACTGCTGCTCGATCCACCGATACGTCGCTTCCAGCCCTTGCCGGAGCGGGGTGCAAGGTTCCCATCCGAGCACCTGGCGAATGAACGTGTTATCGCTGTTCCGCCCGGCCACACCGCGCGGCGCAGTGGGGTCGTAAATTCGGCGCAACTTCACGCCCGCAATCTCCTCGACGATGGACACAAGTTGATTGATCGAAACTAGTTCGCTCGATCCCAAGTTGATTGGGGTCGCGATCAGCTGGTCGCAATGCATGATCATGTCGATGCCGCGCACGCAGTCATCAATGTACATGAAGCTGCGGGTCTGCGTGCCATCCCCCCAGATCGTGATTTCCATCCGCCCGGTGTCTTTCGCCTCGATGACCTTGCGACAGATGGCCGCCGGCGCCTTCTCGCGGCCCCCGTCCCACGTGCCCCACGGCCCATACACGTTGTGGAACCGCGCGATGAATGTCTTCAAGCCTCGCTCCGACCAATACTCCTGGCAGAACATCTCGGACATCAGTTTTTCCCAACCGTACCCGCGTTCCGCCATGGCGGGATACGCGTCGGATTCCTTCAACGGCCGGACGTTCGGGTCCTGCTGGAGCAAGACGTTGTAGGCGCACGCGGAGGAGGAGAAGAAATACCGATCCACGCCTGCGCGCCACGCCGCCTCGATCATGTGAGTATTGATTAGAATGCTGCGCAGGCACTCGACGCGGAACCGCTCAATGAATCCCATGCCCCCCATGTCGGCGGCGAGGTTGTAGACTTCCACCGCGTCCTCGCAGGCTCGACGGCACGCTTCAGGCTCCCGAAGGTCCAGACACAGGCATTCCACCCCAGGTACGCATTGGTACCACTTCGGAATCGGCTTTTTGTCCACCGCGCGGATCCGGGTGAAGCCTTGCTCCGCGAAATACCGCGTAAGAGCACCCCCGATGAACCCGCCCGCGCCCGTGATCACAATGAGGTCATCTTTTCGCCGCATCGTCGCAGCGGTCGGTCGGTTGGGTTGCTGGTTCATGTACGGATCTCCTGTTGCACGTGTCGGCCGACAGTCTATCATAGCCCCCAGAAGCTTCCATGCCGGCCATTGGCTCCTGCATGAATATTTTTGACCTGAACTCGACGCGGCCGACCTCGGGCGCGACATGAACGCAGAACCGGCATTTTTTTCGACCCGAATCGCCGAAGCCCGGCGGTTTTGCCGCGACCTCTCGCCCCCACGCCACGAAGACCTACGCGTGGTGTGCGGCGGCTACGAGCAATGCCGCAGCGACTACCGGATCGAACGTCGGAGCTTTCCGTTCTACGCCGTGGAGTTGGTCGCCCGCGGCGCGGGACAGCTGCGCTTGGACGGCCCAACTGTGCCACTACTCCCCGGTCTCGCCTTCACGTATGGCCCCGGGGTGCCGCACCGAATCGTCGCGGACGCTCAACAACCGCCTGGAAAATATTTCGTGGATTTTGTCGGCCGTGCCGCGGGACGGCGACTATGCCAGCTAGGTCTAGCCCCAGGCACCATACGGCGACTGGCCGATCCGCGCCACGCGATTCATTTGTTGGATGCTCTCTTGGACTTCGGGGCCTCGCCCGCCGCCAGCGCGGATAGTGTTTGTGCGCGGTTGCTAGACGCTCTCCTAGAGCTGATTGCCCACGCTCCCCAAGCTTCGCCGCACCACCCCAACTACGCCTTCGCGACGTTCGATCGCTGCCGTCGGTTTATCGAACACCATTGGGCCGAACTGCGATCCACGCGGGACATCGCGGCGGCGTGTCATCTGGACCCTGCCTATCTCTGTCGTCTCTTCCGTCGCTACGCCCACACTACGCCGGGCCGCTATCTCCTCCGCGTCCGCATGGCCGAGGCCGCCGCGCGACTGGAAGCTCCCGGCGCCATGGTCAAGACCGTGGCCGCCGAGTTGGGCTTCGACGACCCATTCCATTTTTCGCGCGCGTTCAAACGAGTCCTCGGGATTCCGCCCGCCCGGCTGCTGGGCCTCCCCGCTCCGCGTTCTCGCCGTCGACACCGTTGAACTGCCACCCCACAATTGTCCAAACACCTTTCACCAGTTGGGCGGTCACTCCCTCGCCACGGTCGTGGCCACCTTCGTTTCCCCACCACGGTCGTGTTCCACTCCCGGTCGAGCACGGAAGTGAACCCGAGCAGTTCACCAAACTGTGTGCACATGTGGTTCTTGTGCGCGCGGCGCTCCGCTCCAGGGGACTTCGGGCCCCGTTGGGCCGGGTCCCGGTTGCGCCGAGAGTGGCGCCAGGTAATATTCAGGTTCGGGGTATTGGAGCATGAACTACGCATTCTGGGTGATGAGTATAGCCTGGGTGAGTGCCACAGCCGCGCACGCTTACCTGCACGAATACGAAATCAAGCTGGATGGGTCGGCGGTCTCGGGCAAGCAAGTGGTCACGGTGCGGTTCACGCCGGCGGAAACTCGCACGTACGACTTGCTGGTCTTTGAGTGTGTCCTACGCCAAGAATACACCCACACCGACTCGGCGGGCCGGACACGTCGCCGCGTGGTCGAGCCAGCGATTTTCACGCACCGCGAGCGTGGAGTGCGGATGGTGGAAGCCCTCGATAAGCACATCAGTTTTTGGGTCCCAATTGGCGTTCAACAGCTCCAAGAGGCATTCGGCGAGACTCTGTTCGTGGCGGACGCTCCGGTGACGATTCACCGCGTAATCATTCGCGCCTACGTTGGAGGGGAACTGGTCTGGACGATCGAGGGCAGCCCCGGCGCCGGAGTGCAGCGCCCGAAAGACCTGAGGCCCGACTCCACGCCACGAGACAAGTACGGGTTGCCGAAGCTGAAGGGGAGTGGCTCATGATGCGCCCCAGCATGGCCGGGATCGCGGCCATCCTCTACTGCGCCGCGGTCGCCCGCGGGGCTGAACAACTCTGGAATCATCCGGCCTTGTTCACGCCTCCGATGCTCGAGCTTCGAGCGCGCTGTTCCAACGAGCTCGCGGCCACGCGCTCGCAACCGTCCGCTGCGCTCTCCATCGTACGCGAGGAAATCTCGAAATGGGAACAGGAGCTGGCCGAACGGCGTCGGACGGGGAACGTGCGCGGGATCGCGGTCGCGTCAGACGCATTGAAGGTGCTGCAGACTCTGGTTCAAAAACTCGAACGAGGTGAGCGGGCCCTGCTCTCCGAGCCGTTGCGCCATGAGCTTCGTGAACCGTTCCAGGAGTTGATGGCACGATTGGACCGCGCCCGCGAACAGGATGTGCAGCGAGCGGAAGAGACCACTCTACGTCTGGCTCAATCGCTTCGTGAAGCCGCCGCGGCCGCGGGAGTGGAATTACCGACCGCACCCCAGACGCTAACGGAGCTGTTTTTGAAATGGCTCACCGCGCCGCCTCCACCGCCGACCGTTGCCCAGTCCACCACGGGGTCCGGAGCCGCGGAACCCACGAGGCGCGCGGCGGAAGCCGCTTCGCCCAAGCCCGCCGAACCATCCTCGCCCTATTTTGCAACCTCCCGGGCTGGCGCCAATTGGATTCCCGTCGGGCGTTGGTCGGCGGAGTGTCGTGGCCCAGACGTCTTCGAGATCAAAGTGTTCGGCCCGGCGCACTCGACCTCGGGAGAGAAAATGAATCCCATCGTGGGCCACGCGACAAAATGGCAGTACACTCAAGACATCGCCGTGCAGCCCGGCACCTACGCGTGGCGGCTGAAACGGCTCGAAGAGGCCGAAACGGTGGACGTGGTCGAATGGCCCACCCTGCAAAACGACGGACGTCTCGTGATCCGCACACGAATGCCGAAACAGGTTCCTGCTAAGGTGGCCTTCCAGATCGAATACTCCACGGCCCAAGTGGTGGACTTGCGGATCGAAAGCGATCCTCCAGAAGCTCGCGTGTTCGTGAACGGAGAACCCTATCGGGAACAGCTGCGCGATGTTCGCACGCCGTGCACGATCCATCTACCACCCGGAACCTATGCGCTTCGGCTCAGCCTGGAAGGCTATCAGGACGCCGAAGCCAAAGCATTCCGCTTGCACACCAACACCTCCATTCGAGTGCGCTTGAGCCCGATCGAAAATGCTCCCGGGCCCGAGGTGACAGTGGATCCTCAACGTAGTTGGGCTCCGACCGGCATTCAGGTGAACCGAGGTGACCGTGTCCGCCTCGCCATTTCCGGCCAATGGGCGTGTGGAAAAAAGGGCGAAATGGTCGGTCCGGAAGGGTACGATCCCTCCCAAACGCAGTTCAGCCACTACTACTTGAACCCGCGCGAAGGTCCCAAGCAATTCGATGGCGCCCCCTACGGGGCTCTGCTGGTGCGGATTGGCGAAGGCCCTTCGTTCGCGCTCGGCCGCACGCGCAGTTTCGTGGCTGATCGTAGCGGTCCACTCCTGTTCGACGTGAACGAGGTGGCGGACCCCTCTTGGCGGCGAGATAATCGAGGTGCCCTCCGAATCAAAGTGTTTGTGCAATCCGGGGAATCCCGATGATTCGCGGGTCCCAAACCCGGCACCCGAGTTCCGCCCGCTTACGGCGGCATGAACCACTTCTTCGAACCTAACGGACTTTCACCCAGCGCCCCGCTCTGCCCAGTTCGTCCCTTCCTGTGGTCCGTCGTGGCGATTGGGTTGGCCCTGCTTCCGTTGAGGTGCCTGGTAGCGGAAGGAGCCCAGAACGTTCTGCCCCTGCCGGCAGACGGGTCCACGACGGTAACTCTGCGGCTACAACCGGAGTGGTTGTGGGTCGCCGAACGCTCCGAGAATCGAGTCCGGGTTCATACTCGCCTGCGTACCGACATTCCCGTGAGCGACGACATTCACCTCGTGCTGGGGGTGACCACGGGGCGGCGTGGGGACCCGCGCGTTCCGGATGTTTTGTACGACGAGGGCTCGTTCGGCCCCGCGATCCTTCGCGCGGCTCCGCTCGGTGTGGAATGGCGGTGTTCCGAACATCCAGATGTCTGGGTCAACCTGGGGCGCATAGAGGCCCCATGGTGGTCCGTGGAAAATCTGGTGTTGGATCCGGACTGGGATCCGGTCGGCGCGGCCGCACATTTCGAGCACCGACACGGAAGCGTGAGGACTCGTGCGGTTGCGTCCGTCATCTCGTTGGTGGACATGGGGCGTCCGGACTGGCGTCTCTATGCCGCACAAGCGGCTGCGCAATGGAAACCTTCACCGCAATGGCGCCTGACCAGCGGCGTGTCCGCGCTGATTCACGAGCAGGCCGAGGGCGAACGACCGTTGCTGTCCCACCGCACGGCCGAGGGCAATACGCTTCGTCCGACGCCGGCCGCGCCACAAGAGGACAGCCACTTGGCCACCAACTATCATGTGCTGGAAGGGTTCACCCAGGCCGTGTGGGACCCCTGGATGCCGGTGACGTTCTCCGCTCAATATGTGATCAACGCCGCGGCAGCCCGCCAACGGGAAGGTTGGCTGGTGGGAATCGCTCTCGGACGAAGCCGCGCCGTCGGCGGTTGGGCCGTGGGGTGGAACTACCGTCGGCTCCAAGCCGACGCCACCGTATCGGCCTTAGCCGACTCCGAATTCGGAGGCGGCGGCACCGGGCTCGAGGGGCGGCGCCTGTATCTCTCCTTCCACCCGGTACCCCGGCTGTGGGTGACGGCGTCATGGACCGATGCCTATCGAAATCGGCGTGGGCCGGATCTTCGGGACCAGCGGGCACAGCTCGACTTGACCCTACAGTGGTAAACGACCTCACGGCGTGTTGGGCGGCGGGGTGACCTGCGGCACAATCCGTTGCACTTGAAGCGGAAACCGAAGCTTGAGGTCGCCATCGAGCAGGATTTCTACCCAGTGCGTGCCTTCCATCTGAATGCTTTTGTTGATGAACAGCTCTACGTTGGTAGCGGTGGCCTGCGGGTTCGGCAAGTGAAACGGAATCGGTTGCCCTTCCATGACCGGAGTCACCTGGTCCGGAGCGAGAATCCGCGTCTGTTGCCGGAATGCGCCTTGCCCCGAGCACCAGCGAGTCACGACGAACATCCGCGGATAGACGAAGGGAAACACCGCGGAGCCGATGACGTCGAAAATTCCGATCAGAATGAACTTTCCGTTGCGCTCCTGCCGAACGTCATCGCATAGCAGACACGCTTGGATATCCGGCGTCATGCACAGCCTCCGGGGCGGGAAATCTTCTCCGTCTGCGCGTCATTTCGGCTGAGCACCGCTTCGGGCGCCATACGCGAGCACACCACGAAGCACCTCCACGGCTCGTTGCAACTGAACATCCCGGGAATCCACACGACGGCCACCGGCCCCGGCAGAAGCTTCAAACTCTCGCATCGGTGCGGGTACACGAATATCCGGCTCGATCCCTAGCTCGTGGATCATGCGTCGCTTCGGCGTGAAGTACCGAGCCGTGGTCAAGCGCAGGGCATACCCGTCCTCCAACGGGATGATCGTCTGCACCGAGCCTTTCCCAAAGCTGCGTTCACCCACGAGCACCGCCCGACGATGGTCTTGCAGGCACCCCGCCACAACTTCCGCCGCACTGGCGCTACCTTCGTTGATCAGCACGACCATGGGAAGTTGGACGATGCGGGGCGCACCGCGGGTCAAAAATGTCTGCTTCGGTACGCTCGGACGACCCTCGGTGGTCAGCACCAACGTGCCGCGAGGGAGAAACCGGGCGCATACATCCACGGCGGCCGCCAATAGACCGCCCGGGTTGTTGCGAAGATCCAACACCAGTCCGACCACGTTGGTGCGCCCCAACCCATGAAGCGCGTCATCCAGTAGTTCGGCAGTACGCTCGTCGAACTGCGAGATCCGGATGTAGCCAATATCGCCCTCCATGACTCGGACATCGCGGACACTGTCCACGTGAATATCCGCACGCTCGATTTCCACTTCGCGCAGTTCCGAACTCCCCTCGCGCGCAATGCGCAGCCGGACGCGCGTCCCAGGAGCGCCCCGCATCAAGCGCACGACCTCTTGCAAGGACATCTGATCCGTTCGCTGCCCATTGACCTCGACCAGCCGATCGCCCGGCATCAGGCCCGCACGTTGACCGGGCGAGTCATCCATCGGAGCAATCACCACAATGGCTCCTTCTCGCACTCCCACCACCACACCGATCCCACCGAACCGTCCTTCGGTTTCTTCTTCCATCGCCTTCAGGTCCTCCGCCGTCAGGAATTCCGAGAATTCGTCCAACGAACTCACCATCCCCTGAAGCGCCCGGTTCACCATGGCACGGTAATCGGTCTGCGAAGGGTCCACGTAGTGCTGGCGAACCGTCTCCAGTACTTTGGCGAACAGCGACATCACCACGTACGGAGTGTCATTGCTGACCGCCGGCGCGGCGGCCGGAGCGGCCCGCACCCCACTCGCGAGTCCGACCACGCCGACTCCCACGAGGCATCGACGAAGCAACTTGGGCATCATGAACATAGATTCACCCTGCAACTCCTCACTATCCCATGGCCTAGGCCGAGCGGCAAGAGCATCGGATCATCCGGTCACTCGTTCGATCGCATCGGATCGAATCCAGCCCTCACGGGTGTCGGCTCGGATCCGCACCCACTCGCCACGGGTCTCCATGACCTCGACAATGGACCCCTCCGGAAGGGTAAAAAACACCCGGGCACCCGGCAACGGTACGAACCGTGCGGCCTGGTCGGGCTGAACCACCACGCATTCGGCGTCGAGCGCACGCCAATGTGCGACCGCGGCGGCGCACCATACCGCGACCAGTCCCGCCGCGAGCACGACTCTCCAAGCTACCTTCCTCACTGGGTGGGACGACCATCCCAACGCGACGGCCACCGCGGCCCACCCGATCCACCATGCCGTCCAGCCCCAACGCGAAGCCTCCTCCGCCGACACAGTTTCCCAGCCCCGTTCATACCAGCGCCGCGAGGGACTCACCGCAGACCCATGCTCGATGGCCGCACGCAGATTGTGACGAATGTCGGGGTCCCGCGGCGCGAGGCGCCATGCACGACGAAACGCAACGACGGCCCGCCCGAGCTTGCCGCTTTGAAATCGAGCGTTGCCCAGGTTGAACCAAATCACCGGGTCGTCGTAACCTGCGGCGATCAGTTGTTCGTACAGACGTGAGGCTTCGTCGGGGCGATGGCTCTCGTACAGCCGCCGAGCCTCTTCCATTCGTTGGACCGCCTCCGTCGGGTCGAAGGCCCAAGCTGGGTCCACCAGCCCCATCACCAACGCGAAAACAGGCCATGGAGTCCAAATTCGCCTCATCGCACACGTCTCTGTTCGCACCACCGCACCAACGACCGGAACGCGTCCAGCTGGGCCGACATTTGCTCGGGCGAGGGCTGCGCGCCGGCGAACCGAACATCGAGACAAGCACGATACAGTTCTTCCAACTGTTGGCGAACGTGATCGTCGACATTTGGTCCCATCGCCGCGAGAATATGGCTCGGGTCCGCCTCGCCCTCCGCAAGGTTGAACCGGTCACTGAAGTACTCCGTCCACCCCTTCCAAAGCCTTTCGTAGAATGGGCCCACCTCGCCCCGTTTCAAGGAGCGCTCCAACTGCTGCAGGATGTTCTGCGCCCTTTTCGCCGCGCGCAAGCGACGCGCCCACACGGGGTCATGAAGCCGCCGGTCGCGCCGCCGCGCCCACAGACCCACCAGCCCGGCCGCCAGCACCGGAACCACGTGTACCCAGTGGCGACCGAGTCCGGAGGTCCGCGGGGTCGCGCGACGGAACTGCGATGGCGTGGCCTTCAAGTGCCGTAGCTCCACGCCCTCCGTCACGACCATCCCTTGCGAGGTTCCCGTCGAGCGCACCACCACGCTCGCCGTGTTGGTGGCGGGCCGTACCACCAGGGGGAATGGACCGCGGGTTAGCGTCCGGTATACCCCTTGCTCAGGATCGAAATAACTGAACGACAGCGCAGGAATCTCGCGCACCGTTTCATCGCGCGGGATGACGACCTGTTCGAACACGCGTTCGCGCGCGGGTGCGCTGCTCCCACCGGGCGGAACGGATCGAATGTCGTACGTGCGAAACCCCGGTCCAAGATCGAGCTTCGGGGGTTGCACGACGTCCAGGTTGGCGTCGCCACGGATGACCATCGTGATCGTAATGGGCTCGCCCACCGTCACTTCCGTCGGGTGGACATCCACGTCCCACGTGCAGGCGCCCACCGCACCGCTGAACGACTCCGGCCGACCCTCCGCCGGCAAGGGACGCACCGTGAGCACCACCGGAGCGGCTCGGAGCTCGACGACTCGTCGCTCAGTTTGGTCCCAAGGCGTATCTCGGAAAAAGTTCTCGAAGAGCTCACTCCATGGATCTCCGCCTCGCCGGCCGCGCCGCCCTACGATCGCGCGCACACGCAGGATCGGTTCCAACGTGATTTCGCCGGAGGCGAGCGCGCGAGCGGTGGACTGAAACACTCGTACCTCGTACACCTGACCATCCACGACTTCTCGCCGGGCGGGCAGCTCCATAAAGCCATCGAGTTTCAGTCCGCTTTCGGGCAACCCCGCCAGTTCCACTTGGCGGTCCAGTTCGACTCCTCGGTACAGCAGGTCCACGGCCAACTGGAATTGCTCGTGCACGTACACGGTGGGCTTGCTGATCCGAAGACGGGCAATTGCATGAGCCGCCGTGGGAGTCGCCGCGCCGCTCGCGGCCACAATGTCCACTTGCACGCCGGGGAGATCAAAGGATTTGGAACCGATCTTGTAGCGGAACGGCCCAATCGTGTAGCGTCCTTCCCGTTCTGCTCGTAAAAGAAACCGGAATGACACCGCCTGTTGCAGGGCCCCGTTCACAATATTGACGGTTTGTTGCGGCTGCATCCCCATCAGTTGGAACCCTTCCGGTACGGGCAAGTCGGGGACCGGTGGGTTGGGAAGCTCTCGAACTGTAAGAATGGCGGTCACGGTCTCCCCTACCGCCGCCGCACGCGGTTGGACGTCGAACTCCACCGAGGGCTCGGCACACCAGGCCGTCGCCGACAGCCAAACCCCTAGCCATGCTCGCCGGATCCAAATGGTTCGCATTCTGTCCTCGGCTCAATGCCGTCCTTCCTTAGGTTCGACCTGGGTCACCCCGAGCGTGTTCGACGTTCCTGTACTTTACGTTCCCCGGGGAACGTCGCATGGGACTGACAAGAGTTCATGGCCCCACTTTCACCAATCTTTCTCCACTGGCAGTGGCGGTGCTCGGGACTGTCGAATCCGCATTCGCAAAGCTGCCTCTTCCGCGCGCACTTGATCCAACAGCATCTCCGCTTCTTCGCGCGTCATTGTGCCCGATCGAGGCTGCGATGGAGTGCCGGCCGCCTCAGGGGTCTCAGTGGGCGGCGTCTCCGTCACGGTCTGCGAGGCCCCAGAGTTCTCCGGCGGTGATGGCTCCGGCGACTGTCCGCCCGTCTGGTTCATTGGCTCCGCCGTTTCCGGCTGCTGCGACTCCCCTGTTTCCGAACGTTGGAGTGGCTGCGTAGACTGTTCGTTCCCGTTGGTACCAGAGGAAGCGGATGGCGTTTGGGACCGCAACTGCTCCAGTAAACGTTGAACTACCTCGTAATTCCATCGCGCATCATCATCGAACGGGTTCAACCGAAGCGCGTCCTGAAACGCATGGGCCGCGGCGACTGCATTCGTCCACGCCCGCGCAACTTGGTTCCGTTCCTGCTCCAACATCGCCTGCCGCGCATGCGCCCATCCCCGAGCGAACAAGGCCCTCGAGTACACTTCGGGGTTCGTGGAGTGCAAGGCGTGCTCGAGCAGCTCGCGCACCTCCTCTGCGTTCGCACCGTTCTGCAGCAGCGCCAGCGCCTGGTTGTAGCGCGCGATGGCAGGATCCAGCTTGGATTCGGGTGCAGCTTCGGCTGCGCGCGCGGCTTGTTCGAACGCACGAACGGCTTCTTCGTACTGTTTCATCTCGTAGTGCCGAATGCCTTCGTTCATCGCCCGCCGCGGATCCGATGCGGGCGCGGCCATCCCGCTCACCGGAAGTCCCCCCACCGCAACCAGCCCTAGGACCGCAGCGCTGCGCATGAGGCGCCGACGTTGGCTCGTGAGCGACTCGATGGCGAACAAGATCCAAGCCAATGCCAAGAACACATCGGCGCGGTTTTCCAAGGACGGCTTCAACCTTTGCTCAGCTTCTGCGCGTTCGAGCTGCGCCATCCCTTCCTTGTACAAGTGTTCGAACCCCGGATCCCCGGGGCGGGCGCGCACATACATCCCCTGCGTGGCCGCACACAACCGGACCACCACATCTTCCCGAAGTCGCGTCTTCACCACATTGCCTTGCCGGTCTTTGAAAAACCCACCGCCATCCGGAATCAGTTCTCCCTCCGGCGTGCCCACCCCGACCGCATACACGCGGATGCCACGCGAGCGAAGCTCGTCCAGCACGCTCATCGGATCGCCCTCATGGTATTCGCCATCGGTCACCAGCACGATCACCCGCGCGCCGCCGGATTGGTCATCGAACGCCTCCATCGCCACGCGCAGGGCCTCCTCCAACGACGTGCCACCCCGAGGCACGGATCCGACCTGGACTTCCTCCAGCGCTAACAAGAACGCGCCATAGTCGAACGTCAACGGGCACTGTACGAAGGCCCGCCCCGCAAATGCCACCAAGGCCACCCGGTCGCCCCGAAGTTGCTTCACCAAGTCGCGAATGCCCCACTTCGCGTATTGGAACCTCGAGGGCTTCAAATCTTGGGCCAGCATGCTGCGAGAGGTGTCCAACGCGATGACGATCTGCATGCTCCGCCGTCGCACCTCTCGAGGCCGCTCGCCCCACTGCGGCATCATCAGGGCCACAATCACGCACGCCATCGCCGCCAGCCACCACGCCAACCACCGACGTAGCCGGCGACCATCTCGGTCGGGCAGCAGCAGTGGCCAAAGCTGCGGGTCGAGCAGCTCTCCCAGCCGCCGTTCACGCCAGTGAAGCAACCGGAACGCGAGCCATGCGCCCAGACCCCACAGCACCCAGAGGGCGGCGAACTCTGGATGTCCCCAAACAATCACGATGGCAACACTCCCAACCGGGTCAAGGCCAACAACTTTTCAATCACGAGCAACACCGCACCAGCGGCGGCCCAAGTCCAGAAACGTTCCTCGAACGTCGTATAGTGCATGGCCTCGATCTCGGTTTTTTCCATCCGGTCGATCCGCCGATAGATCTCCTCCAGGCCCGCCAGGTCGGTGGCGCGAAAGTACATGCCTCCCGTGGCCGCTGCGATCCGTTGCAACAGCGCCTCGTCGATCTCCACCGGCTGGCGGATGTATTCAATGCCGCCGAACGGCGTGCGGACCGGCACGGGGGCCACGCCACGGCTGCCGGATCCGATCGTGTACACCTTGACCCCGAACGCCGCTGCCGCCTGTGCTGCATCGTCCGGCGCCACGCTCCCCGAGTTGTTCATACCGTCGGTCAACAAGATCACTACGCGACTTTTCGCGCGGCTGTCACGCAGGCGATTCACCGCCGTCGCCAACCCCGAGCCAATCGCGGTACCATCCCCCAGCATTCCCGGACGCAGCTCCGCGATCCGCTCCACCAACCAGTCGTGATCCAACGTGAGGGGCACGAGCGTATAGGGAAACGCCGCGAACGCGACCAGTCCCATCCGATCGTTTGTTCGCCGGCGTACGAACTCCGTGGCGACCTTCTTGGCCGCGTCCAACCGGTTCATGCGCCGCGTCTGCGTGGAAAAATCCTCCGCGGCCATCGAAGGCGACACATCCATGAGCAACACGATATCCACCCCCTCGGTCCGGATGGCGCTGTCGTGGATTCCTTTGAGCGGTCGCGCGGCGGCGACGAGCAACAGGGATAGGCCCATGCCATGGATCCAGGGCAACCAGCGGCGCGCCCGCACCGCCCACGACACCGGCAACCCGGTCACATTCGCGACATCCGAAAACGGAACGCTCAGTCGGCGGTTCGGTCGCTCGCGTACCCACTCCAACACCGCCACCAGCGGGATCAACGCCAACACCCATGGATGCTGGAACATCATGCCGTCCCCCCCCGCGAGTTTTCTGCGTTCTCCCGTGAGCTTGGGGGCTCGGACGTTTCTCGGATCAACCGGTCCGCTGAAGCCAACAGCCGTACGAGGTCTTCGTCCGACGGCTCCGCGCGCGCGAACTTGACCAAGTCGCACAAGGTCAAAAACTCCTTCAGTAGTTCTCGATGGTGCTCCCCCAGATGTCCGGACCTTGCGGCATCGTGCAAGAACTCTTGAGTGGTCTGCTCGGGCGCGCGAAGGCCCATCTGCGCTTCGATGTACCGGCGAACGATCCAGGAAAGACGCGTGTAGACCGGGTCCCAGCGCCGCGCCGCAACGTCCTCGCTTTCGCGCAACGCCGCCAGCTCCCGTAATGCCACTTCGGCCGGCGAGGGCGGAAGCGGGCCCACCGGTGGGGGCAAAGTGGAACGTCCCAACCCGCGCGCAAACCAAGCGGCGACGAACGCAATCAGGGCCAACAGGGGTAGCACCCAGAGCCAACGTGGCCAGCCACGGTCCCAAGTGAGAAGACCTCGCGGAGGTTTCAGTTCCATTCCGTCGTTGGTGAGCACCGACACGACCTCCA
>Ga0272449_1001547_pt1 | contig 23292 bp, 19 predicted proteins | sample YNPCB0241_FD_198679 | JGI IMG/M metagenome (GOLD analysis project Ga0272449, IMG submission 198679) | Hot spring sediment microbial communities from Yellowstone National Park, WY, United States - YNP-CB-024-1 | ecosystem: Environmental > Aquatic > Thermal springs > Hot (42-90C) > Sediment... | reverse complement strand
TTCTACTACGAGTTCGACCTGGGGGGTAAGACCTTCTCTCAGGAGGACTTGGAGCTGATAGAGGAGGAGATGAGGAGGATCGTTGAGGAGGATATCGAGATAGTGAGGGAGGAGATGAGGAGGGAGGAGGCCATAGCTCTCTTCAGGGAGGCTGGAGAGCCGTATAAGGTCGAGCTCCTGGAGGAGATAGAGGAGCCGGTGGTATCGATATACAGGCAGGGGGAGTTCTTCGACCTCTGCAGAGGCCCGCACTTACCTTCCACCGGTTATGTGAAGTATATGAAGCTTCTTCAGGTCTCCTCATCCTACTGGAGGGGGGATGAGAGGAATCCGGTGATGCAGAGAGTCTACGGGATATCCTTCCCCTCCAAGGAGATGCTGGAAGAATTCTTAGTGAGGAGGGAGGAGATAAGGAAGAGGGATCATAGGGTCGTAGGGCCCCAGCTAGATCTCTTCTCCATGCCATCCGAGATAATAGGTCCAGGCCTCATCCTATGGCATCCCAAGGGAGCTAGGGTCAGGCGTATAATAGAGGACTTCCTAGTTAGGGTCCACCTGAGCAGGGGATACGAGCTCGTCTACTCCCCGCATATGGCTTACAGCACCCTCTGGAAGATTTCGGGGCACCTGAATTATTACAGAGACTTCATGTACGTCTTCGAGAAGGAGGGGATAGAGCATGCTGTAAAGCCCATGAACTGCCCCTTTCACATACTCATCTACAACTCGAAGAGGAGGAGCTACAGGGAACTCCCACTCAGGCTATTCGAGCTCGGAACTGTCTATAGGTTCGAGAAGTCGGGCGTCCTTCACGGCCTGTTGAGGGCTAGGGGGTTCACTCAGGACGATGCTCACATATTCACCACTAGGGAGGATCTTGAGGATGAAGTCGTAGGGCTCATAGACCTCAATGAGTACTTAATGAGGTCCTTCGGCTTCGAGGAGCTGAAGGTGGAGATATCCACTTGGGATCCTAGGAGGAGATCTGAGTACATGGGCTCCGATGAGGACTGGTCAGCAGCTCAATCCTCCTTAGAGGGTGCTCTGAGGAGGAAGGGGTACAGATATGAGATAATGGAAGGGGAGGCGGCATTTTACGGCCCAAAGATAGATATGAAGCTCGTAGATTCAATAGGGAGGGAGTGGCAGCTCAGTACGATACAGATAGACTTCAACCTCCCCAGGAGATTCGATCTGAAGTACGTGAAAGCTGACGGTAGCGAGGAGCACATCGTGATGATACACAGAGCCCTATTGGGATCTATAGAGAGGTTCTTCGGGATACTCCTGGAGCATTACGCTGGAAACTTTCCCCTATGGATAGCCCCCATTCAGCTAAGGATACTCCCAGTCTCCCAAGCCCAGGAGGGGAGAGCTGAGGAACTATTAGCTCTCATGTCAGCTAGAGGGGTCAGGGCGGATATTAGGAAGGCAGAATCTACTCTCAGTTACAGGATAAGGGAGAGCGAGCTGGAGAAAATACCTATAGTCGCTATAATAGGGGAGAGGGAGATGAAGACGGGCGAGATCTCAGTTAGGGTCAAGGGGAAGGGGAATCTGGGGAGCATGAGCTTGGAAGATTTCTTCAGGACATTCGGGAAGGAGTTACTCCCTCCAGATATGAGATAACATTTTTTATTTATCCTCGGGCTATCAGCGTATGAAGCGGGGAGCTACGCTTCTGGGTGTTTTAGCGATAATAGTCCCACTATTCTCAATATTCCTCTCTATATACCTCTCACCATGGTTCAGATGGGAGGAGAATGCTTTGAGCGATCTAGGGCATGCTTCGAGGAGCGGAGTGGCCCCTATCTTCAACATAGGCCTCGTTACCGGGGGCCTCCTCTTCATGATCTTCTCCATAATGTACATGCACGGGAAGTACCCTCTCACATCTAAGCTCATGATAATAGCGTCCTACTTCCTGATATTGATAGGGACTTTCGATGAGATCTACGGCTTCCTCCATTTCTTGGTGAGCTTGATATTCTTCATAATGCTCGCATTCGCAGCCCTAGCTTTCAGTTACGAATCCAAGAAGAGCTATCCTATCTTAGTGACCCTGATAATAGGAATCTCCTGGGCCCTGAATATTTCAGGGATCTGGAAGTGCGGCGCTGCCGTACCGGAGATGATATCAGTGCTCGCTTCCCTAGTATGGTTCACCGATGCCCTGAGGAATTTGAGGAGATCTAGCTGGGGCTGATCTCCCCATCATTAAATTTATTTAAAATAATCGTCAGCAAATTATAAGAATTTACAATTAATAGTTCATTAAGTTTCATCAGAAAAGCTTATATAGAGTTTATGAATAGTTATAAATGATATAATGATAAGAGGCCCCTCGATTCCCCTTCTGCTCCTTCTCCTAATTCCTTATATTCTGGGGATCGCCTCCCAGATAGATCTCAACTCGATGGAAAGTCCTCTCAGCACCACTACGTCAGCTCACCCCACTGTGCCAGCTATGCCGGTTCAAGTGGTATCGCCTGCCGCTGATGTCACCATAAATGAAAGCGCTCCCGATATTAATTATGGAAGGGATCCGAATCTCTTCGTCGGAACGTACTGCGCTGATGTGGGAGAATTAAAATGCATGGATAAGAATCTAGAAACTCTCATAGTATTTTCCGAATCAATAATTGTACCCTCTGGGTACACTCTTTCATCCGCAAAGCTCAGGCTTTACGTCTCAAAAATCCCTTCCGGAATAAGTGATGATACTTACCTCATACTAGCAGTTTACCCCCTCACCCTAATTCCGGTCCCCGAGTCCTCCACTACTTGGAGAACCCATGGGAATTTTGATAAAATCAACTTGGATGAAATCAATTCCGTGATGGATTTGAAGACGATCGTCTACTCAGAGAGGGGATTAGAGCGTGCTAGAGAACTTGGATATGCTGATGCGATCATTTCACCATATAACATCTATTCAGATGGCGTAGTAGTTAGGGAAGGGAGTTTCATCGAATTCGATGTCACTCCTTATATCAGGCAAATCATCAAAATGGCATCATACCAGGGCTTTCTCATTAAGATGGTTCAAGGAGATGTATATTCATATGTGGGGCCCCCTCATAATAACATAGCATTTTACTCTAAGGATTCAAGTCCCCCTCGTCTAGACTGGTATCCCTCCCTCCGAATAACTTACGCTCCCCTCTTCTCCCTCTCAGTATCACCTAATTTCGAGCAGATAGCCCAAGGAGGGACTGCTAAGTTCGCGGTATCGATAAATAGGGCTAGTGGCTTCTCGGGGGATGTGGTCTTGGGGGTAGGTCCGCCTCCCCCGGGCTCTAGAGTGGAGTTCATACACGAGACGCCAGAAATCGTAATGATAACTACGAGCTCCTCAACGCCGCCGGGCGATTACTCCATATATATAGAGGGATCTGGGGGAGGGCTCACTTACCGGACTTATGTGACGCTCAGGGTCCTCAAACTCCTCGCACCTACGAAGCTGATAACGATACCTATCCCGATTCTAACGAGAACTAGGCCTATCACCGGAACTGAGAGCACGACGATCACAACTGCAATACCTACGACGCTGATAACAATACGTCCCCCCAATACGGCAGGAACGGTTTCGACAGCTACTGGAAGCACAGCTGGACCTGGGACAACGAGGAGGGAACCGACTTTCATTATGGATGTCCTTGACACACCAGTTACCCTCAGAGTCGGTGAGCAGAGCTCCTTCAGGATCACAATCTCCAGTTTCTACGGCTTCTCGGATGATGTGACTCTGACAGCATCGAACTTGCCTCAGGGCGTGTCGATAACTAGCGATACCAACAGGGTCCCACCGAACTCGACAGTGAAGATGACACTCTCAGCCTCATCATCAGCTTCCCCCGGGACTTACACGGTCACGATAATTGCCTCCGGAGGTGGTCTGATGAGGAGCTCCACCTTCAGCTTGAATGTCCTAGAGGCTTCAAAGACTCAGGGGGCCACTTCAATGACACAATCAACTTCCGCGAATCAGATAGTTTCTGGTGGGAGGGATTTCTTGATTAAGGTTTTCCCTGAGAACCTATCCATAAACACGGGCTCATCTGGCTCAGTCGCTGTGACCGTCAGTTGGCTTCAGGGGAATGGGACAGTCGGGCTCAACGTTACCGGCCTCCCACCGGATGCTAGGGCTGAATTCAACCCGCCTTCCCTCAAAGAGGGGACCTCCTCCTTAGTCATAAGGGCTGGGTCGACCCAGGGTACTTTCACAGTCATCGTAACCGGTAGCTCTGGGGGAATAACGAGATCGAGCACTTTCCAGCTCCAAATAACAGGAGGAGAATCTAGATGCTTTATAGCAACAGCGGCTTACGGTTCAGAACTCTCTCCCCAGGTCTCCTTCCTGAGGAACTTCAGGGATGAGGTCGTTATGTCTACTTACTCAGGATCAAGATTCCTATTCGCTTTCAACATATTCTACTATTCATGGAGCCCTAAGGTCGCTGAAATGGTGAGATCTAACCCATTAATAGCTGAACTCACTAGATACTCGCTCTCACCCCTCTTAGCTACGCTGAGCTTGGGAACTGAGGTGCAAAAGTTGGGCCATGGGGAGCTCCCCATCATAATGATGGGGATTATAGTCAGCATGATCCTGGGCTCGATTTACCTAGCACCCCTGAGCTTGATAATCCAGCTCTTACATAAGCCATTGAGTAAGAAAGTTCCTAAAGCAGTGATCTTGATGATGATCGCATCGATCCTATATCTACTCCTCGGCCTGTACGCATATTCGGATATAATCACCATGATATTCAGCTCCCTCCTCGTGGTGAGCAGCCTCCTCCTGATCCCTTGCTGCCTATTGACGATAGATCTGAGGGGATTGATCAAGTATTTACTCGGGAAATCCCCTTAAACATCCAAATTTTTGTAATAATCTTCAGATCTTGTGATCGGGAGATTGTTATCATGTGAGGGACCCACTGCTAATATATGAACTCGCATCATGATGAGAGCATGAATATCAAAAAAGTGATCCTAGGAGATCTCGAGCAATGCTTAAATCTTAATTCTAGAGTGTTCGTTATGCCCATCAGGAGGGTCGAGGTATATACTGTTGAGCTCCCCTACAAGAAGCCCTTCACAATATCTATGGGCACTTCCTACAGCAGCACAGATGTCGTAGTTAAGCTGATAGATGATGAGGGCAATGTAGGTTGGGGAGAGGCATCCCCATCTAGGAGAGTGACTGGGGAGAGTGAGGACACCATATTATCGGCTATGAACGTCCTCGCCCCTCAATTGATCAATGAGGATCCGCTCAATGTCGAGGAGATCGAGAGGAAGTTAGCAGGAGCCATCCTCGGAAACACATCAGCGAAGCTGGCGCTTGAGATGGCTGTCTTCGACCTGAAGGGGAAGATACTTGGCGTGAGGGTGAGGGATCTTCTGGGAGGTTATAGAGATAGAGTGGAGACGGATTTCACCATAGGAATAATGTCGCCCGAGGAGATGGCCTCAGATGCCCTGAAGTACGTTGAGATGGGCTTCAGGATATTGAAGCTCAAAGTGGGCCTGGATGTAGAGGAGGATATAGCGAGGGTCAAGGCCGTAAGGGATGCGGTGGGCAAGGACATAAGGATAAGGATAGATGCTAATCAGGGCTGGACAGTTAAGCAAGCTAAGAAGGCCCTCTCATCTATGGAGAGGTATGATGTGGAGCTCGCTGAACAGCCAGTGAAGTGGTACGATTATGAGGGGATGGCTGAGCTTACTAGAGTGAGCCCCATCCCCATAATGGCCGATGAATCGGTCCATTCCGCCAGAGATGCTCTCTTAGTCGCGAAGATGAGGGCCGCCGATTACATAAACATAAAGTTGACTAAGGCTGGGGGCCTCCTGGAGGCGAGGAGGATAGCAGCGATAAGCGAAGCCGCCGGGATCCCTAATATGATAGGTTGTATGATGGAGGGAGGTATAAGCATAACTGCAGCAGTCCACTTCGCCACAGCCACTAGGAATCTGGTCACAACGGACCTAGACTCAGATATATCCCTGAAGGAGGACTTCGTGGAGGGAGGAGCTAAATGTGAAAAGGGCTTCAGGATACTGCCGGAGGGCCCCGGCTTAGGGAACTTGAGGGTCAAGGAGGGGATGCTAAAGCTGAGGGGAGTTTTCGAGGAAGGGAAGGAGGTATCTACGCCTCTGTAGGGAGAGAGCATGATAGAGTCATATTATCCTTCTGTATTCAAATGCAAGCCCTCCTTCCCCATAGTAGTCGATAGGGGGTTCAAAGCTGAGATATGGACGAAGGATGGGAGGAGGTTCCTGGACTTCAGCGGGGCTGCCACCTCCTTAGGTCAGGCGCATCCCAAGGTAGTCGAGAGCATCAAGGAGCATGTGAATAAAATAACAGGATTCTCAGGTCTATTGGCTCCAACGGAACCCTTCTTAAGGTTGGGTGAGGAACTGAAATCTATAGTGCCTGTCAGGGACGCTTCAATAGCTTACGCTACTACAGGAAGTGAGGCGAGCGATTTCGCGATCCAGCTGGCTAAATACGTCACGAAGAGGAGCGTCATCCTCTCATTCTTCGGGGCCTATCATGGTCTGACGGGTTACGCTCTGATGTCATCACCGACGGAGGGAATGAGGAGAGTGGCCCCTAGGGTCAGCGATACTCTATATGCGCCGTACCCCAACTGCCTCCCCTGCAAGATGAGATCCCTCCCATGCGATGATTGCGTGGATCTCTCAATCTCGTTCATAGAGGAGGAAATAATTGGGAGAGCTGTCGAGCCAGAGGATCTCGCGGCTATAATTGTGGAGCCTCTACAATCGCATGGGGGCATAATATTTCCGCCAGCGAGGTTCTTCCAAGAACTTAGGAGGATATCGAACGAGACAGGGGCTCTCCTGATAGTGGATGAAGTCTATACCGGTTTCGGGAGGACGGGAAAGTGGTTCGGGATCGAGCACCATGGCGTCGAGCCCGATATAATGGTAATGGGTAAGGGGATGGGCGGGGGACTCCCCATAGCTGCCGTGGCCTTCAGGGGGAGACTCCTAGAGGACTGGTACCTCTGCAGTGGGGGTAGCCTCGGGACCTTCGCTGGGCACTACCTATCGGCAGTAGCTTCCCTGGCAACTATAGAGGCCATAAGGGAGGAGAATCTGATCGAGAACGCCAAGGAGAGGGGTGAGCAGTTGAGCTCATCCCTCAGGGAGTTCGTCGAGAGATATGACTTCCTGGTCGATTCCAGAGGAACGGGATGTGTTCAGGGAATAGAGTTCTATGAGAAAGGCAAACCTTCTAAGAAAGTAGCTGAGATGGTGAAATGGGCTTTATTCGATCGGGGTCTCCTAGCCATCCAGGTGGGGAGGCATCATAACGTGATCAAATTGACCCCGCCCATAACGATAACAGAGGAGCAGATGGATGAGGCCATAAGGATTATTGAGGATTCCCTTAATGAGGTAAAAAGAGTTAGAAGAGATGGCTTATGAGGATGACCAGCAGCACCATTATTATGATCATCAATAGCAGGGGGAGGAGGTGAGTCGTTAGAAGCGCTATTAGGAAAGCGATATAATCCTTCAAACTCAATTTTTGCTCATCGCTCAAGGTCAGCTCAACTCTCTCCAAAGATGGCATGCCACATAATGTCCCTCAGAGATCTCCTCGATCTTTGGCTCCTCAGTCCTGCATACTTCCTTAGCGTAAGGGCACCTCGTGTGGAACCTGCATCCCGATGGTGGATTCATAGGGCTCGGTATTTCGCCTAGAAGCAAGAGCTTCCTCCTGGATTTAACTAACTTGGGATCGGGGACAGGAATGGAGGAGATCAGTCCGATCGTATAAGGATGCCTCGGGTTCTCGAATAGTTCCTCAGTCGGGGCCACTTCCACCAACTTGCCCAAGTACATCACACCAACCCTATTACTAAAATGTCTGACTACAGCGAGATTATGACTTATCAGTAGGTATGTTAGTCCAAATTTTTCCTTCAAATCGGATAGCAAGTTCAATATTTTCGCTTGTACGCTGACGTCCAGGGCTGAAGTGGGTTCATCCAAGACTATGAACTTGGGCCTGAGTATGAGCGCTCTAGCTATTACTATCCTCTGCCTCTGTCCCCCTGAGAACTCATGAGGGTATCTATGCATGTGCTCGGGGTTCAGGCCCACTAGCTTTAACATCTCACTCACCCTCTCCTCCACTTCCTTCCCCCTTAGCCCCTCATGGATGATCAGGGGCTCACCGACTATATCCTTGACCTTCTTCTTCGGATGTAGGGCCTTGTACGGATCCTGGAAGACTATCTGCATCTCCCTCCTCAGGGGAAGGAGCTCCTTACCCCTCAGTTCAGTTATATCCCTCCCATCGAAGAATATCCTCCCGGACGTAGGTTCTATCAATTTGAGGACAACTCTTCCCAGCGTTGTTTTCCCGCTCCCAGTCTCGCCAACCAGTCCGAAAGTCTCTCCTTTCCCTATATCCATCGATACTCCATCCACAGCTTTTATCTCCCCGATAACTTTCATCAGCACGCCTCCCCTCACGGGGAAGTACTTCCTGATATCCTGGAGCCTGAGCATGATTATCATCTCCCATAGAGGAAACAGGAGACGAGATGATCATTTCCCACATTTAGAAGGTTCGGAACTTCCTTATCACATATATCCATCCTCTTCGGGCATCTGGGGTGGAAGAGGCAACCGGGAGGAGGATTGAGGAGGGAGGGTATCTCCCCTTCCATTGAGAAGAGCCTACTTCCGGAGGATTTCGATCCGGGGATCGATCTGAGGAGGCCCACTGTGTATGGATGAAGGGGGTTCTCGAATAGTTCCTCAGTCCTAGCTACCTCAACTATCCTCCCAGCGTACATAACGGCTATCCTATCTGATATCTCAGCGGCTAGAGCTAAATCATGCGTTATATAGATGACGCTGGTGTTGAACTCCCTGATGAGCTCCCTGAAGAGATCCATTATCTGGGCTTGGATAGTGACATCCAGCGCAGAGGTGGGCTCGTCAGCTATCATTAGCTTCGGTCTCAGGGCTAAAGCCATCGATATCACTATTCTCTGAGCCATCCCTCCGCTCAATTCATGCGGGTAGCTCCTATAAATCCTCTCCGGATCGGGAAGGCCAACTTTCCTGAACATATCCAGTACTCTCTCCCTCGCCTCCTCTTTACTCATACTCTCATGAGCTAGGAAGGCTTCAGCGACCTGATCCCCGACTTGTATGACGGGATTGAGCGCTGCTTTCGGCTCCTGAAATATCATAGATATATCCCTCCCTCTTATCTTAAGGATCTCACTCATCGGAAGTTTCAAGAGGTCCTTTCCCTCGAAGATCACCTCTCCTCCAGCTATCTCAGCGTTCTCATCCAATAACCTCATTATAGTGAGCCCCGTCACTGTTTTCCCGCTGCCAGTCTCTCCCACTAATCCTAAGACCTCGCCGTAGTTCACTGAGAAGCTCACGCCATCAACAGCTCTCACAATTCCCCTCAACGTGTGGAATCTGACCTTGAGGTCCCTAACATCGAGTAGCATAGGCTATCTCCTCGCCCTCACATTCAGTATATCGTTTATCCCGTCCCCGAGTAAGTTGAACCCCATCGTAGCCAGCAGTATCGCGAAGCCAGGGAACGTGGAGACCCACCACTGCTCAGTTATGAATCTCCTCCCCTCGCTCACCATGACGCCCCACTCTGGAGTCGGCGGTTGAACTCCGAGGCCCAGGAAGCCCAGGGCAGCTGCCGTCAGTATGGTCCCACCCATATCCAGAGTCGCCCTCACTATCAGAGTGGGTATGGCCATGGGTAGCACATGCCCTACGATTATCCTTATGTCGCTAGCCCCTACCGCCCTCGCAGCCTCTATATACGTCTCCTCCCTTATCTGAAGGGCCATAGCCCTAGCGAGTCTAGCGTAGAACACCCAATCGACGAAAGCTATGGCCATCATCGTGTTGAACAGTCCGGGGCCCAAGGCGGCTGCTACAGCGAGCGCCAATATCAGCCTAGGGAAGGCCATGAACATGTCAGTTATTCTCATCAATATTTCATCAATTTTTCCCCCAAAATATCCTGATACTAATCCTATTAAGGTCCCTATAGTCAGAGAAATTGCAACGACTGCTACAGCTATGAACAGGGAGATCCTAGACCCCCAGATGACCCTGCTGAAGATATCCCTCCCCAGCTGATCAGTGCCGAAGGGGTGCTCCATGCTCGGCGGTAGCAACCTCTTGCTCATATCAGTTTTCGTAGGGTCTTCAGTAGCTATTATAGGCGCTAATAGTGCTATCATTATCAGCAGGAGTGTTATAGAGATCCCTAGAATAGTGAGAGGGCTCCTCCTTATCAAAATCATCGTGAACTTGAAGTCCTCGGATCTGAAGTACTCATTTATCTTGAACAAATCGATCACCTCACGCATATCTTATCCTAGGATCTAGGAAGGCGTAGAGGATATCAACTATCAGATTGGCTAGCGAGTAAACTATTGCTATTAATAGAGTCGATCCCATAACTGCCATGAAATCCACAGATAGGAAGGCTCCTGTGGAATATCTTCCCAATCCAGGCCATGCAAATATAGTTTCCGTCAAAATAGCACCTTCCAATAGGCTACCATAGGCCATACCTATCACTGTGGTCGTCGGGATGAGGGCATTCCTCAATGCGTGCCTGAATAGGACTATCCTCTCAGCTAGCCCTTTACTCCTAGCGGCCTTTATGAAATCCTGCGTCAGCACTTCCAGGAGGGCGGTCCTCGTTATCCTCGCTATCGAGGCTGAAGCGTAGTATCCCAAAACGAATGATGGTAATGCTAGGTGCCATAGAGCATTAATGAATGCCTCGAAATTCCCAGTTATCAAGCTATCTATTGTCAAGAGGCCCGTTATCCTGGGGGGCTCGGGTATCCCTGGATCGAGCCTCCCGGGCCCCGGGAATATGCCTAACTTATAATAGAGGACGAACAGGAGTATCAGACCCAGCCAGAAGACGGGCATGCTCACGCCCATGAGCGCGAATATCCTAGAAATATGATCGGGCCACTTGTCCTTCTTAACAGCTGATATTATTCCCAAGGGAATCCCTATAGCTATAGCCACTATTATAGCTGCGGTGGCGAGCTCTATCGTAGCTGGGAAGAAGTAGAGGAGGTCTTCCATCACCGGGTTGTTCGTCTTTATCGATCTCCCCAGATCCCCCCTGACCACTTTGTATATATAGTCGAAGAACTGCTCATGTAAGGGTTTATCGAATCCCCACTCCCTCCTTATCTTCTCCACGAGCTCCGGGGAAGCTTGAGGGCCCAGTATAGCTCCGATCGGATCCGCTGGGATCACATGAGATACTACAAATGTTATCACTATAATTCCAAATAGGACAAAAATCATTAAGGCCAATCTCCTTATAATATAAGTCCTGAGATCCATAGAGATCCTCCTTATGCAAAAAAGTGGGTAGGGGTTTTTATCCCTTACTGACCTTGGAGAGATCCAAGTAGTAGAACGTGGGATCGGGCAGCCAGTTCTTCACATAATCCCTAACAGCCTGCTGAGCGACTGTCTGATAGAGCATGACGTAAGGACCATGATCCAGTATGTAATCCGTTAGATTGAGGTACATTTGTTCCCTCTTCTTAGTATCCATCTCCACGCTAGCCTTCTCAGCCAAGTCTGCCGCGTAGTCATCATACCAGCTGTTCCTCCAAGCTAACTGCTTTATCCTATAGTTGGCGAAGGCCATAGCATTGCTGTCCGGGTCAGGATAATCTGAGCCCCATCCTGCTAAGACCATCTGAAGTCCCTGCTTCCTGTACTTCTCATACATCATAGATTGCGTCATCTGAACTATTTTCACCGTGATACCGCACTCAGCCAGATCGGCCTGTATCTTAGTCGCTATATCTATCTGCGGATAAGTCGGCGGTGTCGTCAACTCTATCGTGAAGCCGTTCGGATAACCGGCTTTAGCTAGTAGCTCCTTCGCTTTATTAACATCCTTATAGTAGGGAGTCTTCGGGTTGGCGCCTAGCAACCCCTTCGGAATCACTGTCTGCCACTTTATAGCGGCTCCCTTCAATATCCCATTCACTATACCATCGTAATCTATGCAGTACCTTATAGCATCCCTCACCTCCTCCTTATCCAAGGGTTTCACGGCTACGTTCATCCCTATGTAGACGTTATGCAGCCTCTCAGCCCTAACGATCTGAATCCCGGGCTGCCCCTCGATCTGCTTTATCTGATCTGGGGTTAAGTCAGTTGCAACATCTACATCCCCTTTCTGTATGAGTAGGAGCTGATCCGTAGGCTCAGCGACATGCTTTATTATGATAGTCTTGACGCGGGGCTGTCCAGGCTTCCAATAGTATGGGTTGGCCCTAAGGATGAACTGGGACTCCCTATCCCATTTCTCCAGCACGAAGGGACCGCTTCCAGCGCTGTGATCGTCCAACCAAGCGCTTCCCATATCTCCATTCTTCTCGTGGGCCTCTACAACTTTCTTATCCACGATGCTCGATGTCGTGAAGGTCAGGACGCTGAGGAAGAAGCTGGGAGCAACAGTCTTATTGAGCTTTATCCTGACAGTATAATCATCGATCTTCTCTATCTGATCTGGGGTCTTCAGGAATGGCTCAAGCACTGAGTAAGCCGTTTGCTTCAACTTAACTACCCTCTGAAGGGAATAAACGACGTCATCAGCTGTTAGCGGGTTTCCGCTGGCGAACTTGATGCCCTTCCTTATGTAAAACGTCCAAGTCATCCCATCGGGACTTACCTCCCATCTCTCAGCGACTTCTGGCTTCACGTTTATCAGATCGGGGAGCTCGAAATCAACAAGCTTATCGTATAGCTGGTTCGTGACGAAGCAAGACGTGAATTCATAAGCTCTCGCGGGATCGAGTGAAACAGCATCGGATGTATCCATGGCGATTATCAGAGTATCAGCGGGAGTCTTCATGGCAGCAGTCGTAGTGGTCGGTGTTACAGTCGGTGTAACTGTCTGAACCACTGTCGTGGTCACAGTAGTCGTGACAGTAGTCACCTTGCCGGGGCCCGCGGCGAAATAACCGATGACAGCACCCACTATGAAGAGGAGTATAACTAAGGCTAGATCGCGGGCATTCATTACGGGCACCTCCTCAGGAGGCCTGAGCTCTAAGATAAACTAATATAAAAACTTAGAGGTCGGTTAAATTCACATAATTAAGGCCTATTTTTTTAATCCTTTAACGGGAATGTCTCTTTAATTTTTTATTGAAAAAATTTCCATCAACTGTAATCGTAAATGTGTGAATATATAACAAATAGGAGCTTTTAGTTAATCTGAATATTAATATTTGAATATTAATATTATAGGGATTAATATATGTTTTATGCTTGAAGATAACTCTAACGCTCGCTCCTGCGAATCTCCCATGGGTCTCAAAGGGTAATTTTTAAGAGTCTACGCTCAAATTTTTCATATGCCCGAGATCTGGGAATGCGTTGGGAACACTCCTATAGTCGATGTAGACGGTATCTCATTCAAGCTAGAGTACCTGAATCCCGGAGGCAGCCATAAAGATAGGATGGCAGTTTCGATGCTCCTAGATCTAATAGATAGGAAGGGTAGGGGTGGAGCTATAGTCGAAGCCACGAGCGGATGCACTGGAGTCTCACTCTCCCTGCACGGCAGAGCAATGGGCTTCGATGTCTATATAACAGTTAAGGAGGACTCTAGCCCCGTCAAGGTCGCCCTGATGAGGAGCTTAGGCGCTAAAGTTTACACATGCCCCAATGTCCCCCCTGAGGATCCCAGGAGCATAAAATCCGTAGCTGAGAGGATAGCTGAGGAGAAGGGAGCTACTTTCTTGATGCAGGACTCGAATCCAGCTAACCCTAAGGGACAGGAGAGGATGGGAGAGGAGATATTGGAGAGTTTAAGGAGAGTGAATGTTTTCGTGATGGGAGTAGGGACTGGAGGTACGATAACAGGTGTTGGGAAACTTCTTAAGAAGGAATTCGGGACCAAAATAATAGCAGTTACCTCTAAAGGCTCAGAACTAGCTAGGAAATTCGGCCTCTCTAGTAAGTTCGAGGGGGAGGTGGAGGGTTACGATAGTTATCATATCCCCGATAATCTCGACCTCAGCTTAGTGGATGAAGTTTATGAGGTCAGCAGAGCTGAAGCGATTGAGTGGGCCTCTGAGCTCCTGAAGAGAGGGATTATGGGAGGTATGTCGACGGGTGCTCACTATCTAGCTAGCTTATATGCCAAGAAAAAGTACGGAGGGACTGTAGTCACTGTGGCTGCCGATAGCGTCCTCTTCCATCCTCCCATACTGAACGCTTCGAGCGGGGTCGCAGCTTATAAGCTCCCATTTTAAGCGAGTAGTGCTATGCAAAGTTATGAAGAGAGAGATATCACTAGCGGCCTTTTTGGCGGTCCTCCTGCTGGCCGGCTACCTCATATACCCCTACCTCTTCGAGAGTCAGCCTCAGCAGGCGCCTCAATATATGCCAGAGGTAACCGCGGCAGCGAGTTTAAAGAGGGAACAAGCTCCCTCTGGCAAGGAAGCCATCTCAATACCTTCAGGAAGAAATGTAACAGTAAGTGCTTATCTGAAGCTCCAGGTGAGTGATGTAAATTCAGCTCAATTGAAGCTATCTCAGATCGCTCTGAAGTATAATGGATATGTCCAGAGCTCCTCAATATACGAGGGAGGAGGTTACATGACCTTGAGGATACCTGTGGAGAAGTTGGAAGATGCTCTGAGAGATATAAGATCTCTTGGCAAAGTCGAGGTAGAGCAGAGGAATGTGGAAGATGTTACGGAGCAAGTGTTAGATGTGGAGACGAGATTGAAGAGCCTAAGAGCTACTGAAAGTAGGCTGATGGATCTCCTGAATAAAGCTGAGAGCGTCAAAGATATAATAGAGATAGAGGATAAGCTATCTCAAGTGAGGCAGCAGATAGAATGGTTGGAAGCCATGAGGAGAAACTTGGAGACGATGATAAATTATGCTACTGTGAATGTGGAGCTGAAGAAGGAAGGTTACATACCTCCTGAGGAGGATCTCCTAGCTAAGATCTGGGAGGATTCCAGGAAGGCCCTGATAGGTTCTATCTACATAATAGTAGTGGGAGCTTCCTTCTCAGCTTTACCTCTCCTGCTTATCGCATCAATATACCTAGCGTACAGGAGGAGGCGCTCGGGTCAACCCCCGATTAAATCGGAATAAACTGATAGTATTCTCTCACCAACTACCCTTATATCATAATTTTTTTCAACAATAGACCTGAGATTTTCAGGAGGGATATCAAAATTCTCGAGATTCTTCAAAGCTTTCCTCAAGGATTCCCTATCTCCGGGCCTGTAGAAGATGGCTATCCCGCTGAATAACCTCTTGTGAACCTCTATATCGGAGAGTATGACGGGTTTCCCGAGGGCCATTGCTTCGAGGACTATCGTAGGGAATCCCTCACTCTTAGATGGCAGTATTATGGCATCGGAGCTCAGGGCGTAGGGGATCCAGCCCTCCATATCCATCCTCCCGAGGAACCTCACTCTCATCCCCTCGGCTAGTTTCATCAACCTCCCCCTCATCGGTCCATCGCCCACTATCCATAGAGAAGCCCCATCAACTCCCCTCAGGTCCGAGAGCAGGGAATCCAAGTTCTTCGCTTCAGTCAATCCACCAACGAAGAGCAACTGCACATCTCCTTCCCTCTCAACAGGATTCGATGATCTAGCTAAGTTATCTATCTCCTCCAGATCTATGAAGTTTGGGATCACCCTTATCTTACCTTCATCTATCCCCCTGCTCACCATTAGCTCCTTATCGACTTCATTCAACGCTATAAATACAGCAGCTCCCCTGAGAATCCTGAAGGATATTCTCTCGTGCAGCTCAGCCAATAGGGATGCGAGTCCCCTGTAGGAAGCCCTCCCATGGAGAGTTATCACTACACTTTCCCTCCTAGCGAATGGATAGCTGAGGAGGGTCGTGAAAGTGTAGACAGAGTGCATGTGGATCAGATCGAAGCTTTCAGCTATCTTCCTGAAGTAAAATGGGAGCTCAAGTGGTAAAGGATTCCTCAAAGGCTCTAAGAAAGATCTGAGCCTCACTACCTTATAATCATCCTCCTCGATCTCAGTGGGCCCCCTATGCGTCGTGAGCACGGTCACCTCATGACCCCTGGATGAGAGGAATCTGGAGAGCCTCTTCACATGGTACTCGATGCCACCCGGATGGGGCGGGAATCTGTGGCAGATCTGAAGTATCCTCATAATAAAACCTCAGAAGAATCCGCTCTTAGAACATCTACCGACTATAGGTATCTCCTCACCGCATTTTGGGCATCTGCCATCCGTTAAATTGCACCTCTCAACGTAGAACCCGTACCTCTTTATCAAGAGGGTCCCGCACTTAGGGCAGTAAGTATTCTCGCTGGGGTCCCCTGGAACGTTCCCAGAGTAAACGTACTTCAAGCCCTCTTCCCTCGCTATAGAGAGGGCCCTCTCCATCGTCTGGATGGGTGTGGGAGGTATGCTCTTCATCTTATAGTGTGGGAAGAACCTGGAGAAATGCACCGGAGTATCATCACCCACTTCTTCTGAGACCCATCTGGAGAATGATCTTATCTCATCCTCCCCATCGTTATATCCCGGTATTATAAGGTAGGTGAGCTCCACGTGCCTCCCGGCCCTCTTCAACTCGATCACAGTATCCAAAATAGGCTTCAAGAAGGGAACTTTAGCTACTTTCCTGTAGAACTGGTCTGTGAAGGCCTTAACATCGACATTAGCTGCATCTATAACAGGTATCAGCCTCTCCCTGGCTTCCTCGCTCCAATATCCATTGGTCACGCTTATAGTAGCGAGCCCCGCTCTCTTAGCGAGTTCAGCTGTCTCAACTACCCACTCCATGCTCACTATAGTGGGCTCGTTGTATGTGAAAGCTATGCTCTCAGCTCCATAGCTCATAGCCTCCCTCACAGCCTCCTCTGGAGGTAAGTAAATGAGATCCTGGAATTTCTCTGGATCTGACTGGCTTATTATCCAGTTCTGGCAGTGATTGCAGAACATATTGCAACCAACTGTGCCTATGCTGTAAGTCCTGCTCCCGGGCATGAAGTGGAAGAGGGGCTTCTTCTCTATAGGATCGAGGGCTACGCTACTCATCATCCCATAATTGACCTCGCAGAGCACGCCCCTAACGTTTACCTTGGATCTGCATAACCCATACCTTCCCTCAGGGATAAAGCATTTCCTGGGGCAGGCGAGGCACCTTACAGCTCCTCCCTCCAGCTGGACTTGAAGCTTCGCCCTGACCCGATGGGGCGCTCCATCCGGGCAACCCTCAGCCATCTCGAATCCTTCCTTGAGCGACCTGATAAACTTTAATGAGTCATCCCCTACAACTATTTATCAGTTTCTTCACGGAGTTTATCGAATCCTCCGACTTGGGACCGGATGCTAGGACCTCGAAGAACCATGATCTCCCGTACCATAGGGATAAGCTCTGATTCCCCTCGGTGTAGGAGAGGAAGCCCATCTCATCAGTGAATAAGTACTTGGTCTTCTCTGGCGGGAGCTCATCTCTCAACTGATTTATAGCTCTGGCCCCGAACTGCAAAGAGCTCTGAGTACTCGGTAGCTTAGCTACGACTAGGAGGAGGTAGGTGTCATTCCCGTAACCTGCGGAGTAAAGATATGCGTTGCTCCCAGCGGGCAAATCGAATCCCGATCCCAAGCTGAAGATCGGCTGGTAGTTGAGCAGGAAGAATCCGTGATTTGAGAAGGATGTGGAGTTCAGTCTGGAGGTGAGATCCGTGAAGGGAAGGTTCTCAGGTGGAAGGGGCCATTCCTCACTGGCCCCGGGTTGCGGGATCAAGTAAATGAGCGCCCCTAGGAGCATTAAGCTTATCATCAACGCAGCGGGGAGGATGAGCCTCCAGGATCTCAGGCTATCACCTCCTCTCCATCTCCTCAGACTATAAAAGCTATACTGCCTCGGTTACTCAACTCAATATGCCCCTCTGGGGATAGCGAGAGCTGGCGAGTCAGAGTAAAATTAACTATATACTCTACAGATATTCACGGGAGGAAGAGTTATATATGGATCTATCAGCTTAGCCCGATGGAAGATGTCAGCCCTGCTAGATAGGGAGATCAAATCATTGTTTTACGAGATAGCTAAATCGAGTGAGCTCTCACTCCAGTTGATGAGAGTATGTATAGATACCTTCCTCGGCAAGAGGAACCCGGAAGAGACCTTGAAGGATATAGAGAAGGGAGCTGAGATACTCTCATTCTCCCACGATCAAGTCAGAATGAAAGTCAGCGAGATCTTAGCTAGATTCCAGCCCATGGGCGCTGATCTCAGGAAACTGATCTCCCTCCTCGAGATATCCTACGGCTTGCTGAGGTTGGGGAGGTACACTAGGAACATAGCCCAAACATTAGTGCTCTTCGAGAACTTGAGCGAGTGCGATATCTCGAGGCTCATTGATACAGCTGAGATAACTGAGAATATGGTCAAGGAAGCCCTGAAGGCTGTCGAGGAGGGGAATGGGGAGCTAGCTAGAAAGGTCATAGGGATGGATGATAAAGTGGATAACGCCTACAGCAGCTACCTAATGGGAGTGATAAGGGGTGAGGAGAAGAGCGCTATCTGTGCAGTAGCCTACACCCTCATACTCAGGTACTTGGAGAGGATCGCTGACCATGCTGTCATGATAGCGGAAGAAGTATTGAGGATGTCCTAGGCCTCTGGTGAGGTTATGAGGGTAAATGGAGTGGATCTCAGTGAGATAGCTGAGCTCTTCGGCACTCCCACGTATGTGATAGATCTGGATAGAGTGAAGGAGAACTACCTTAGACTCGATAAAGCTATTAAATGCCCTCATGTCATAGCATACGCTTATAAGGCGAATCATGAGCCAGAATTAGTTAAACTTTTAGCTAAATTGGGTTCAGGAGCTACCGTACCATCTGCCTTCGGTGTGATATTAGCTAGGATCTCCGGAGTACCTCCGGAGAAGACTGTCTTAGTTGGGCCCAGCCCATCCAGAGGAGATTTGATAGAGGCGATGGGCTTCGGGGCAATAATATCCATCGAGAGCCATTCACAAGCTAGTGCTTTGAGGGGCATAGGGAGAGCTAATGTGATGGTTAGAGTCAACCCGGGTGTGGGAGCTGGGGCTTATCCGGGCTTAGTGACCGGGGGGAAGAGGAGTAAGTTCGGATTACCTCCAGAGGAGGCATTGAGCCTCTTCAATTCCCTAAAAAAGGATATGCGTGCCCTAGGGTTCCACACCCACATAGGGAGCCAGATATTCTCGACGGATCCATTCAGGGCAGCTTTGGATGTGATAAAGGGGCTAGCTGAGAGGGTGGGTGGAGTTGAGATAGTGGACTTGGGCGGAGGCCTGGGGGTCCCCTACTCAAATGAGAGTCCCTTCCCCCTGGAGGAATATGCCGAGCTCGTTTGCGAGAGGGTTAGGGAGATGGGGGCGAAGCTATTCCTGGAGACCGGTAGATACATAGTGGCTGACGCCGGCTATCTATTGAGCAGGGTGAATTATGTGAAGGAAGTCGGAGGGGAGAAGTGGCTCCTAATAGATGCCGGTATGAACGATCTGATAAGGCCAGCTCTATATGGAGCGAGGCACGAGATAATCTGCGAGGGGGAGGGGAGGGAGAGAGTGCTAGTTGCGGGTCCGGTATGCGAATCATCCGACTTCTTCGGCGAATACGAGCTGCCGAAGCTGAAGGAAGGGGATCTGATAGCCTTCAAGAACGCTGGAGCTTACGGTTTCTCGATGGCTAGCAGGTACAACCTGAGGCCCCTTCCGGCGGTCGTAGGTATAGAGGGAGGGAGGTTCAGGTTGCTGAGGCCCAGGGAGGACTTCTGCAGGGCTATATTCGGTTAGATGAGATTCAGCTCCCTGAGGGTCTCCTGCTTGGGTACTCCCTCCTTATCCCATCCCCTGAGCTCGTAGTAGAGGTCCAGGAATCTCTCCTGCTCCTCCTCAGTTATCCTCCTCTCCTCACCATCGTGGATGAATGACTCCTTGAGGAGCCTCCTGGGAAGCCTGTCATCCTTCCTCCTCAATCCCAGCCTCACATTATACATTCTAGTCAGGTTTATTATCCTCCTAGCTGCCTTGATCATATCATCGGCAGTAGCGTTCCTCCCAGTGATCATGGAGTAGTACTTAGCCATCTGCTCCCAGGCTATCAGAGTCCTAGTTGAGAACCTGCAGAGGACTAGGGAATCTCCTATAGCAGCTAGCTCCTCTAAATTCGCTAAAACCTTAGTCTTCTCCATGTCTATCGTCTTCCTGTCCCCTCCCAATCCCCTTATATCGGCGTAGTAGCCAGTTATCCTGAGGTGGCAAGCTCCCCTTGGGGAGACACCGTAGCCGAGTATCATGCTCTTCAGGGTCCTTGGATCGTATCCAGCTGGCTCCAGACCCTTGACATGAATAGCTATTTCCTCCAATCCCAGAGCCTTGGATGCTCCAGCCACTCCCTCAGCTAAGATGTTCCCCACACCTTCCCTCCTAGCTATCATCTCCGCGAGCTTATGCAGAGATTCAGGGTCCCCGTAATCTAGCTTGAAGCCCGGATCCAGCTTACCCCTCTTATAAGCCTCTATAGCGAAACCGAAAACGTTACCTAGCGTTATAGTATCCATCCCGAGCCTATCAGCTTGATCGTTGAGCCATACTATCGCTTTAATATCAGTTATGGCATTAAGGCCCCCTATCGCAAATATAGTCTCGTACTCGAGCTCTACCTCGCTACCAGCGTACTTACCTTCCCTCACCCTGCTGTACCTCCCGCAAGGAGTAGCGCAGCCGAAACAAGCCCTGGGGTGCACGAAGACCTCCCTCTTTATCGCATCCCAAGCTATGTTCTCCCATCCATCGACGGAGCCCTTGGACCAGTAGTAGCTGGGGAAGAACCCCCAGAGGTTAGCTAGCTCGACCGTCCCGGGGGTGCCCCTCTCAAAGTAGGACTTCAACTCCTCCTTAGCTCTTGGAATTATTTCCTCCGCTGAGTACCTCCTCACTCCATCAGGATCGTGAGCGTCCCACTCCTGCTTATCGTACTCCACCACTATCGCTTTCAGCTTCTTGGATCCCATGACAGCTCCTCCACCTGTCCTACCGCCTTGCCTCCACTTCTCATTCCCTATAGCAGCGAACTTAACCAAGTTCTCTCCAGCGGGCCCTATAGAAGCTACCGAGCATCTTCCATGTTCTCTCTTGAGCTCCTCCTCAGTCTCATATATGTCCTTCCCCCACAAGTGGCTAGCATCCCTCAGCTCGACGCCGTTCTCACTGAGGACCAGGTAAGTCGGTCTATCAGCTCTGTTCATTATTACTAGGGCAGTGGTGCCCACCCATCTCGTCGCAGCCCCTAGGGTGCCGCCTATCACGGACTCCCCCAGTATGCCAGTCTGAGGCGATTTGAAGACGAAAGTCCCCTTTCCGGAATATGGAACAGCAGTTCCCGTGAAGGGGCCTATAGCGAATATGAGAGGATTCTCCGGACCTAGAGGATTCGTTTTCTCATCGGTCATATCGTAAAGTATCTTAGCCCCTAGACCCTTCCCCCCTATGAAATTCCACGCTAGATCATCTGGAACTTGCTCACTCCTTATGCTCCTCTTACTGAGATCTATCCAATGAATGAGGCCATATCCCCTCATGATCATCCAAATGCTGAAGGGCCGGATTGATAAAAATGTTACGCTCCCTCATCCAGTTGCCTATATAGATTATATAGATAACTTATAGCTATTTTGTCTAAATCGATTAAGTTTATAGTTTTTACTTTTAAGGGGGGCCCGAAGGTAAGGGGAATGTCATCCATGGGATCGCGATGGTCCTCTATCTCACTCCCTAAATATGACAGGGGCTTCTACTTATCATTATTGCCCTTCGCCTCCCTCATTTTCGCAATATTCTTAGCGCTCACATACGTGATAGCTTCAGTCTCATACCCCTCGATATCTAAGTTCGGCGTGAAACTTTTCACTGAGAACGTCTGGAGCCCATCGGAAATGGGGGAGGAGTTCGTGAAGTACGGATTATTAGCTCCTCTCTACGGGACCGTAATCACCTCCTCTCTAGCTGCTATAATAGCGCTCCCCCTCTCCCTATCCACTGTTTACTTAGTCGAGGAGATGACGAACTCTAGAGTGAGGGAATTGCTATCGACAGCTATAGATCTCATGGCAGGACTCCCAACTGTCTTATACGGGCTCTGGGGATTGGATGTCATGATACCTTTCCTCAGGGAGAATTTAATGAAGCCACTACACTCAGCCCTCCCCTGGATACCTCTCTTCTCCTGCGAACCGTTGAGCGGTGCCTCGATACTCTCCGCCGGCATTCTATTGGCCATAATGATAATACCTTTCATGCACAGTCTGATACAGGATGCCTACAGGAGCGTCCCCTGGATTTACAGGGAGGCGATACTCTCGATAGGGGCTAATAGGTACGAGTACTATAAGATGATGATCTCCCTCGTAAAGCCCGCTGTATTCGGCTCCCTCCTCTTGGGCATAGGGAGGGCGTCGAGCGAAACTGTCGCGGTCGCTTTAGTGGTAGGGAATGCGTTCAACATATCCTTCTGCATATTCGCCCCGGGATATACGATACCCTCGCTGATAGCTAATCAATTCTCGGAGTCCAACTTCTACCCATATATGCAGAGCGCTCTTTATGCAGGCGGTTTAGTCCTGCTCATCGTAGGCGCTCTCTTCAGCGCTCTAGCCCTCTTGATGATGAGGAAGGTGAGGAAATTATATGGCTGAGCTGAGGGAATTGAAGGAGAAGCTATTCTTGATGACTTCCCTATCGCTAGCGGTATTAGCGATACTCCCTATTTTCCACATACTCCTCTCCATCTTCTACAATGGATTGCCCGTCCTCATCTCAGCTGGAGTCGATTTCCTAGTGGACTCCTCTCCCCCTCCGGGGAGGGGGTTGGGTGGTATAGGCCCCTCCTTAGTGGGCACTTTCATGCTCGCCCTCATATCCTCTCTAATAGGGGTCCCCCTATCCTTCGCCTCAGCTCTGTTCTCCGTGGAGTTCCCCGATAACGCAATATCCAGAGGAGTGAGGGTCCTTAGCAAAGCTCTCCTTCAGATACCATCCATCTTAGTTGGGATGCTCGTATATACAATAATGGTAGTTCCCATGGGGAAATTCTCAATGCTAGCTGGCTCTTTAGCCTTGGCCATAATGATGATCCCTTACGTTACTACTTACGTTGAGGAAGCCCTGGAAAATGT
>Ga0272449_1001546_pt1 | contig 23294 bp, 24 predicted proteins | sample YNPCB0241_FD_198679 | JGI IMG/M metagenome (GOLD analysis project Ga0272449, IMG submission 198679) | Hot spring sediment microbial communities from Yellowstone National Park, WY, United States - YNP-CB-024-1 | ecosystem: Environmental > Aquatic > Thermal springs > Hot (42-90C) > Sediment... | reverse complement strand
TAGCGCTTTCCGTTGCCTTGTCCATCGGCGAAATGGTTAAGCAGGCGGTGGAGCAAGCCTTCCAGCAACTTGGCCTCAACACGGTGTGGGTCATCGCGGGGTCTGTGCCTCTTACAGACGCAGACGCAGCCACTGCGTCGGCGGCGCTGGGGGGAAGGGCTGTGGTTGTCCCCATATCTGGCGAGTCGGGGAGGCTCTGGCTCCCGGACGGCAGCGAGGCGGGCGTCACAGTGTTTTATGTGCCGCCGGATTACGTGGAGTTGTTGGTGCCGCGGGAGGCGATGCGAAGCGGCCAGCGGTACGTCGGCGGCTCGCTTGTCCTCGTTAACCACAACATACGGATGGTCGGCGACAGGCCGCTCGGGCCAGGCACCCCAGTCACCTTTGTGCGGCTTGACGCCGGCGCGGCGGATTTCGTGGTGGCGGGCACCTTCGAGCTGGCGACGGGCATTATGGTCAACGCTGGTGTTTTCGCAGACGCCGCCTTGGCCCCCCGGCGGGAGTACTTCATGCTGTATATAGTGACGGAGAGCCCCCAGGCCGCGGAGCGCGCCGCGGAGAGGCTTAGGCCCTACTTCCCAGAGGCGCAGATCTTCTCGCCGCAGACGCTTGCGCGGCAGGTGGGGCAGTTCGCCTCCACGGCCCAGCTGGGGCTTGGGGCGCTTGCGGGGGTCAGCACGCTCGTCACAGCCATGTGGCTCTACGACACCATGGCCATATCGGTGTTGCAACGCACCAAGGAGATAGGCATAATGAGGGCGGTGGGGTACAAGAGGAGGCACGTAGTAGCCATGTTGATCTTGGAGGCGCTGATTATCGTAGGCGTCGGCATCGCGGCGGCGCTCCCCGTCTTGGCGGCCATGTCGATGGTCCCGATACCGCTCGGCCCCGGCATGTACCTACGCCTCCTCGCGACGCCCGGCGTCGTCCTCGCCTCCGCGGCGCTGGTAGTTGCCGTAAACATACTCGGCGTATTGGCGCCCGCCTACAGAGCCGGCAGGCTCAATATCGTGGACGCGTTGAGGTACGAATAGTTTATAATTATCTGCCGTATACCAGCCGTGGAGGATGTCCTTTAGGCGTTTAGGGAGGCTAGGGAGTTGAGGAGGAGACACGCCGACTGGGAATTCATAGAGCGGCTTCCGCCTAAGCTCAAAGCGGCGTTGCTTTATTACATCGAGACTGGGGATATCTACGTGTCGTCTCGCATCGCTGGCATGTCCGTGGCCGAGTTTAACGAGCTGAGGATAAAGGCGAGAGTTCCCAGTGTCACCTGAGGCCGTTGCAGATTCTTCATAGACTGGAGCCGGTACTCACGGCGTGATTTGTTGACGCGGCTGTTTGACGTTGTGCACGTGCCGGAGACTGTGTTGCGGGAGATCCAGTTGCCGCCCGCGGTGGACTGGGTTGCTGAGAGACTCGCAGACGGCTCCTTCGCCCTCTTTACCGAGACGCCTGACATAGAGACAAAGGCGAGGGAGCTCATGGCGCTGAGCCGGTCTAGGCCCCTAAAGGCAATTGACTACCCAGAGGCTGTGTGTCTGGCCGCAGGACTTAGGTATGGGTATACGGTGCTCTCGGAAAACGGCGGCGCCTTCTTCGCGCCGCACGTGCTTAACATCGGCGTGGCTGTGTGGAGGGCGTTTGAGGTGCTTGTGGAGGCTTGGAGGCGTGGGTTTGTACAAGACATCGTGGAGGAGCTGAGGCGGTACGAGCAGGAGGCGTTGCACTTATTTAGGAGGAGAGACTGGGAATACATATGGAGTCTGGTTGGGAGGAGGTAGAGGCTAGGGAGTTGAGGAGGAGATACGCCAACTGGGAATTCATACAGAGACTTCCGCCGAGGCTGAGGGCTGCGTTGATCTACTACATAGAGACCGGGGACCTCCGTCGGGCGCAGTGGATCAGCGGGCTTGATCTAGACCACTTCAGAGACTTGATGAGGCGGGCGAGGATACCTGTGGTGAATTAAGAGGCTCAATGAGATGTCTCGACCTTGGTGCTAGGGGGTAAAAAATCGCTAGAGGAGGCCGCACTCCATTATTCTGACTAGTATTCTATATGTGAGACCCCACACGACCCAGTTCCCCACGGCGTATGCCGGTCCCCCCATCCACTCCGTTTTCTTCAGATCCCCGCGGCTTACCCAACGCATCTCCGCCACCTCGGCGGGGTTGGGCCGCGGGTCGCCTTCCCACTCCGTGAAGACGTGGGGGACGACTTTGAGCCAAGGCGCGTTGCGCGGCGACAAGGGGGGCAACGTCCCGGCCAGCGCCGTGGGCCTCACGCCGACCTCCTCCTCCACCTCCCTCACAGCAGTGCCCAAGAGGTCCTCTCCCGGCCTCCAACGGCCTCCGGGAAAAGCCACCTGCCCCGACCACGGGTCGCCGTCTCTCTCCACACGCCTAATAAGGAGGGTCCTCCCCCCCTTTAGCAACACACCCACGGCGGCCCAGTCGGCGCCCCCGCCGTACCGCACGTCGGAAAGACACATGTAAAAAGAAAGGTTCAAATATTAATGCGTGAATACGGCCGGCGATGAGGACGACTTGCCCCCTATCGACCGGTGAGAACTATTCCGCGGTCTGAGCCGTCCACGGCCCTACTTGAAAATACATAGCTAAGCGCCTCTTCCACGACGAAGAGCCTCAGCTGGTTGTAGGCCGCGGCGGGGGGACAGGTCGGAGCCCGCATCCCCTCTGAGGGTCCTCCCCAGATGCACTTCCTTAAGGCGTGGGTTGGGCCCACAGAGGTTGCGCCGGTTTTTCGGCGCGGTGATGTAGACGCCGAGGTGCCTGCGCCGGAGGGGCCCTGGAGGTTGCTAGCCGTAGTTGCCGTGGAGGTCAGCTGGGCGGGTCTACTCCAACGCCGCGGCGCCGCCCTTCACCGTCCCGTAGTTGGTGACGATCCACCTGTTTTTCACCTGCCGAATTATAACGGCCTTGGAGCCCTGCTCCGCGCAGACCGCCTTCTTCAACGCCACGTTTACCACGTCTTTCTTAACTGTCTGCACCACCCCGAAGACTGTGGCGGGGCCCACGGCGACGAGGACCACCTCGCCTTGTTTAAACTGCTCCGCCCTCCCCTCGGAGGTCCTGGGTATGGGCCTCGTCTCTATCTCTAGGGCGGTCCAGACAGGCGGTAGGGTGCCGGGCTTCCCAGCCACTGCCCCCGAGAGGGCGTCGGCCTTAGTCAGCGCGGGGTCCAGGCCGGTCATCACGCCCACTAAGCCGCCGGGCCTGGCCTCGTCCACCTTGTAGCCGCTGTATTCTATGCTCAGCGCCTTGGTGTAGATGGGCTGGTAGCCGGGCTTTGGCTTATCCACCTTCAGCCCCGGCCTTATCTCCAGCTCGTCGCCCACCTTAATAACGCCCTGCAGAAGGGTGCCCCCCAGGACGCCGCCCCTCAGCTTCTCCGGAGGCGTCCCCGGCGGGTTTACGTTGAAGCTCCTCAGCACTGAGAACCTGGCGGGCTTCCCCAGCTCCGCCTCGCGCGGGGGAATCGCCTTAGCCATGTAGGTGGCCAAGGCGTCTATGTTCACCTTGTGCAGGGCGGAGATGGGGACGACCTTCGCCTTCTCGGCCCAGGTACCCCTTAGAAACTCCTTGATCTGTTCGTAGTTCTCCAGGACCTTCTCCTTGGTCACTAGATCTATCTTGTTCTGCGCCACCACCATCTTCCTCACGCCGATTATGTCCAACACGGCGAAGTGCTCCACGGTCTGCGGCTGGGGGGCGGGCTGGGAGGCGTCCACCACGAGAATCGCCCCATCCACCACGGCGGCGCCGGACACCATGGTGGCCACCAACACCTCGTGGCCCGGCACATCCAGCAGGGAAACCCTCCTTATCAGCTTCGGCTCCGAGCCATCTGGGCACTTCCCGTTTTGCAGAATACCGTCTGTGTAGTAGTACTCCTCGCCGCAGTCGTAGATGCCGATTTGGGTGTATCCCAGCTTGATGGTCATCGCCTTCTTGATCTCCTCGCTGTGTTTCATAACCCACACCCCCGACAACGCGTAGGTTGTCTGGGTCTTCCCGTGGTCCACGTGCCCCGCTGTGGAGATTATCGCATCGGGGTAGACGAAAGACACGACGCCCCCTACGGCACGGTTTATATACTTTACCGCCCGCCGCCCGCGCCCCGCCGCGCGTAGAGAAAATATAGAATATAAATAACGGTCTGTAGGTTTCCCCGTGACGGTCGTCCGGCTGGAGAAGCTACGGAAGGTCTTCGACAACAGAGTGGTCGCCGTAGACGACGTGGACCTGGTGGTAAACGACGGCGAAATAATGGCCGTCCTAGGGCCCTCGGGATGCGGCAAGACCACCCTCCTCCGCCTTGTCGCCGGGTTGGAGGACCCCACCTCCGGCAGGATCCTCTTCGACGACCGCGACGTCACCCGGCTGCCGACGCAGGAGAGGAACACGGCGGTGGTGCCCCAGACCTGGGCCCTCTGGCCCCATATGACCGTCTTTGACAACGTGGCATACGGCCTCCGGCTGAGGAGGAAGAAGGCGAACTTGACCGAGGAGGAGATAAGGAGGAGGGTGAGGGAGGTGCTGGAGCTGGTGGACCTCACAGGTCTCGAAGGGAGAAGGCCCTTCCAGCTCTCCGGCGGTCAGCAACAGAGGGTTGCCCTAGCCAGGGCCCTTGTGGTGCAACCAGAGGTCCTCCTCCTCGACGAGCCGCTTGCGAACCTAGACGCCAAGCTCAGGGTGGAGCTGAGGGAGGAGGTTAGGAAAATCGCAAAGAGGCTTTCCATCACCACGATCTATGTGACGCACGACCAGGAGGAGGCCATGGCAGTCGCCGACAGAATCGCGGTCATGAACGCCGGCAGACTGCAACAGGTGGGGAGGCCGGAGGAGATCTACCACAAGCCGGCCAACTTCTTCGTGGCCACCTTCATAGGGCGCTCCAACGTGCTCAGGGGCCGCGTCGTGGAGGCAAAGGGCGAGGCCGCCGCAGTAGACGTGGGGTTCCCCGTAGCCGCCCAGACCCCCCACAGGCTGGCGCCGGGGGAGGAGGTCGACGTCGTGGTGCGGCCCGAGGATATATTCATCGGCGGAGGCGGGGTCAAGTGCGTCGTGGAAGACGTCGTCTTCCTCGGCAGGTACTACCAAACCACGCTGAGGTGCTCGGGGAAGGTGCTTAAGGCCGAGGGGCCGAGGCCGCCGGCCCAGCCGGGCGAGGAGGTGGCCGCAGAGATCGCGAGGGCTTGGGCCTTCAAGCCATGATGTTCATAAGGTGGTCCACCGCGTTGGGATACGCCTTCCTCGGACTATTCCTTGTCCTGCCCCTGGTCTTCATATTCTGGCAGGTCCTAGCCGGCATAGGCGAGGTCTACACCTCAATCACAGACCCCTTCTACGTCAACCCCTCGCCGGACGCCTTCGCAAACGCCTTCTTCATCAGGCCCACGGACCCGCCCACCGTCGTAATCAGGGGGCCTGACCTAGGGGTCGTGCTGAACAGCCTCTGGGTGGCCTTCACCGTGGCCGCCGTCGACGTGGCGCTGGGCTTCGTGCTGGCCTACGTCTTGGCTAAATACGTCTTCCCGGGCAGAACCCTCCTCGGCCTCCTCGCCACAATACCCCTCATAGTTATGCCGTTTGCCACGGCGTATGTCGTGAGGAAGATACTCGACCCCCGGTGGGGCACCCTCAACTGGATCCTCCACGACGTTTTAAACCTGCCGTTTAAGGTGGAGATCTCTGGCCTCGCCGCCGTGGCCATAGTCCAGAGCCTCATGTACCTGCCGATAGCCTACCTCAACATCTACGCCGCCCTGACCCGCGTCGATCCAACCCTAGAGGAGGTGGCCAACAACCTAGGCGCAGACGAGAGGAAGGCCGTCAGAGACGTGGTGTTGCCCCTATCTACGCCGGGCCTCGCCGCCGCCTTCGTCCTAGTCTTCATCTTCGCCATAGACGACGTGGCGGCTCCCATAATCTTCCAAGACGACCCAGCCGCTAGGAAACTGCTCTCCTACCAGGTATACTCCAAGTTCCTCGACCAGTTGCGGGGCCAGATAAGCCCCACGGCGGCTTTCCTCGCCCTCATCCTCCTCACGATATCTGTGGCGTCCTTCCTCGCCGTCAGGAAGTACGTAGGACTTAGGCAATACGCCATGTTGATAAGACAGCTACGGCCCAAGTCCTACACCCCTGGCCCCCTGGGCAAGGTCTTGATATACGCCCTTTCCTTCCCCCTCATCGCAACCGCCGCCGCTCCCCTCATCGGGGCGCTCACGTTGGTTTTCGCAGACAGGTGGACAACGACGCCGCTCCCCGAGGCACTCTCGTTGCAAAACGCGGCGGCACGCCTGGCCGAGGTGTTTCAGAACCCGCTTTTCCTACGCGGCGTGGTCAACACAATATACTACGGCGTCGCCGCTATCCTGATAATGATAGCAGTCGGCATCGCTATAGCCGTCGCGGCTGCCAGGTTAAAAGGCCCCGCCGCAGACGCCCTAGACGCCCTAGCCACCATGCCCATAGCCATACCTGGCCTCGTGGTGGCGTACGCCTACTTCCTAACTTCGCTCCAGTTCACCACCGCACTGCGCGGCGCCTACCCGGACCTCGCCGACCTTCTCGACCCGCTGAGGCACCCAGAGCTCTACCTAATAATCGGCTACTCGGTGAGGAAGCTCCCCTTCGTCGTGAGGAGCATATATGCCGGACTCCAGCAGATACACCCCTCCATGGAGGAGGTAGCCCTCAACCTCGGCGACGGCTACACGGGGGTCCTCAGGAGGATCCTCATACCGCTCCTCAAAAACAACATACTCAGCGGCGCTCTGATAGGGTTTGTCTACGTCACCAGCGAGGTCTCCCTCAGCATAACCCTCGGCGTGTTGAAGGGGGTGGGCCAAGACACCGCCATGCCCATAACCGCCTTCATGAGGGAACGCTTCGAAAGCGGGCTATACGGCGTGCAAGAAGCCGCCACCCTCGGGCTCCTGCTGGTGGCGATACAAGTAGCCGCGATAACCCTAACCACGAGGGTGCTCAAGACAAGATACGGATTCGTCCTCTGACGCACCAAAAAGGCGGAGCTTTCAAAAAATTACGGGATTTTGCCGGCCAACTCCCGGTACTTCCTCCGCGCCGCGTCTCTCCAGGCGGCCTGCATCTTGTCGCGGAATGCGGCGTCGGACAGCTTGTCGTTGATCTTCACGGCGTATTCCAGCGTCAGCTTGACGGGCTGGCCCGTGTCGGGGTCGGTGAAGGTGACGGGCTCGCCCAGTTGTCTCGCGAGGGCCTCCGCCGCGGCCCTATCTATCTTGCCGTCGAGGTAGGCCTTCACAAGCTTGGTCCACACCTGCTGGAGGATGTCCGAGTTGTCTGTGATGGTCGCTTGGAAGTAGTACATCACCACGTTCTCCACGGCGAGGGCAAGCGTGTCGTTAAAGTCGATGGTTTTCAAAGTCAACATGTAGTCGTAGACAGTCTTTAGGTCAGGCCTCTGCCTCCCCTCCGGCGTGTTGAAGGCGTTGGGGTTGACGGGCATCCTGTTGATCTTGGGGTCGAACACAATCCTCTGCCCCTCCGTAATTACCCAAGCCACAAAAGCCTCAGCCGCGTCCCGGCACTTGGTGTTCTTAACCACCGCGATTGGGTCGCCGTTGACCGAGGTGTCAGGCGGAATGACGTACTTAGTGTCCGGGTTCTGGAGCTGGGCTGTGTAGCCGTAGAAGTCGATGGTCCACCCAGCGCCGATCTCGCCGGCAATCACCGCATCTCTTACAGGCTCGCTACCGCCAAAGATTCTGCCGTTTGCCGCCGTGAGGGTTATGACGCGCCACCCCTCGTCCCAGCCGTAGGCCTGCAATATGATCTCGGCGATTCTGGTGTTGCTGGTGGAGGCGGGGAGATTCGCCAAGCCGGCGACGGGGAAGCCCATGAGTACGCCCCTGCCGTAGTCCAGCGAAGCCAGATCCGCCCAGGTCTTGGGCTCGGCAAGTCCTATCCGCTTCAGCACCTTCGTGTTTATGGTAATGCCGAAGCTCGACACGGCCCAGGCAACCCAATACACCTTTCCATCGGGGCCCGTCCGCGTCATGGGCATACCCGCTATGGTCTTGGGTATCTGGGCCAGCGCCGCCTTGACCTCCTCGCCCTCAAGCGGCAGGAGGAGGCCGTCTTTATAAAGGGAGTCGAAGAGCGTCGGGCCGCCGCCCCAAGCCACGTCCACCTGGCCTGCCTGGATAAGCGCCCTCCACTGCCCAGCTGCCACAGGCCTGAAGATTATGTCCTTGATTCCGTACCTCCTCGCCACGTCGCTCTTGAGAAACAGCGACCTAGTGACGTCCAAAATGTCGGAGGGGTGCCGAGTAATGACGGTAAGAGTGGTACAAGCCGACGGAGCAGGCGTCGTGGGGCTGGGCGTTGGGGTTGGAGTAGGTGTGGTTGTGGGTGTTGGGGTGGTCGTTGGGGTAGTGGCTGTGGGCGTCGGGGTTGTTGTAGGCGGAGTTGTAGCCGTCGGGGTGGTTGGGGTAGGCGTGGTCTGCGTGGGGGGTGGGGGGAGCGTGGCGAAGTAAATCGCCACGAGCGCGATTGCAATCAGCGCAATTATTCCCAGGACTAGGCCTGTTCGCATGACTTTGTCGATGCAAGTATTTAAAATATTTGCCCGAAGGCGGAGTGCTATGCACAATACATTAAAAACCTTGATCACTCCCAATTATGCGAACCGAAATTGTAACGGTTCTCCTGGCGGCGGCCCTAGCCGCCGCCCAACAACTCTACGTCCCAATCCTCGTCGACGTTGCTCACGGAGAGGCCACCAAGGGCTTGGACTTCTGGGTAAACAGCACCGTAAATCCCTACGCCATATCCGACTTCGCTCAGCTACACATCTTGGTGCCCCCCGGCGAGGTGAGGGACCCAATACTCCTAAGGCTAAATGCCACGAGATCCGCCGTGTTGGTGCGGGGGGATCTCTCCACGATAGATCTCTCAAGATACAAGGTGATTATACTGGGCCAGCCGCCTAAGCCTCTGACAGAGGCTGAGCTGGCGGCGCTGAAGAAGTGGTTCGAGACAGGTGGGAAGGTGTTGTGGTGCGCCGCGGACTCGGACTACCCAGCCCAGGGCTCTGAGGAGTCCCAGGTGGCGTGTAACGACATCGCCGAGTACCTAGGCGCCCGCATAAGGCTGGACTACGTCTCTGTGGAGGACTCGCAACACAACGCTGGCGCGGGCTATAGGGTGATAGGCGTCGTCGACCCGCCGCCTCAGCTGGGCTTCCTCAGCTTCATGGCCCAGCGCGTCCTCTTCCACGGCCCCGGCGCGGTCGCGGTGGTCCTCCCCGACGGCAAGTGGGTCCCAGCCACAAGCCCCGAGGTGCAGAAGCACTACAACAACATCTACGTCGTCGTCAGAACCACCGAAAACGGCGTCATTCTCGAGCACAGGACTTCGGCCGACAAGAAGGGCAGAGACGGCAAGGCCCACACCGCGGGCGACCGCGGCGTCTTCGCCCTAATGGCCGTGGAGTTCATGCCCAGCGGAAGCGTGTTGATACTCTCCGGCGAAACCCCCTACGGCGGCTACGAACCGGGCGTGGCGCCGGTCTACTACAGGGTGCCGCTAGATGGGCCCAGGTTCTTCAGAAACCTAATGCTGTGGGCCACGGGCAACTACAGAGAGCTCACTACGATGATTCAGCAGACACAGGCTGTGAGCAAGCTCGCCGCAGATGTGCAGACTGTTAAAAACGACGTGGCTGGAGTTAAGAGCGATGTAGCGGCTCTCAAAAACAACGTCGCGGCTCTTCAGAGCGACCTAGCCGCGGTTAAGAACGGCGTCTCCCAGGTATCCGGACAGCTGGGCACCGTGTCTGGTCAGGTAAACAGCCTCAGCGGGCAGGTGGCTGATCTCAACAAGAAGATCGACCAGCTGAACCAGCAATTCAACGCCGCAGTTGCCGAGGCCAACAACGCCAAGACCACGGCCTTCGCCGGCACCGCCGTGGCGCTGGTCTTCGCCATAGCCGCCGCCGTCCTCGCCCTGCGCAGAGGCAAGACATCAGCCGCGGAGGCGACAAAAACACGATGAGGTCTCTTTTTTCCCTCTTCCTATCCGTCGCTTTTCTTATCGCCGCCTCCATCGTAGATCCCAGGTGGGGCGCCCCCATATACGTCACGCCGGGTAGCTCCTTCAACATCACCCTCGACGTCCCCGCTGCGGTTAACAGCGTAGCGCTGGCGGCCCCCGGCGCGCCTCTAATACAGCTCAAGTTCACGGTCTCCGGCAACGTAATTACGGCGAATGTCCCCCCCGACACGCCGCTTGGGCTGTATGATGTTGTGATAAACGGCGGGGAGATATACGAGCCTAAGGCTGTGTGGGTGGGCAACGTCACAGGACCCCTCAGGATACTTCATCTCACCGACGAACATATGGGCGTTGAGCTTGACATGGCCTCTGTGTACCGCTTGATCCACGGGGCGCTTTACGCCAACGCCATGCCCTTCGACGTGGTGTTCTTCACAGGCGACCAGGCAGACGTCGGCGGGCAGGCCTGGCACCACCTCCTCTTCGTCCGCTACGCCTCCACCATAACAAAACCCGTGTTTGTGATACCCGGCAACCACGATCACGCAGGGGACGACCCCCTGGTGAACTACAGGAGGTACCAGGGCCTCCCCTACTGGTACAGAGTGGTCGGCCCCTACCTAATCATAGGCCTAGACACCGGCCACGACGGCTATCTCACAAACGAACAAGTCAAGTTCTACGAGTCAGTCCTGGCGAGGCATCCGGACAAGGTGAAGATTGTGCTTATGCACCACCCGCCCTTCTACCTCCAGAACGCCTATGTGGTGGAGACCTACCGCGGCCCCCAGGACATCGACCGGCTCAGCAGAGACCCCACGGGCAGGAGGCCCTACTACCTCGTCTACACCAGCCACCTCCAGAACAGAGCCGGCTTCGAGAAGTTCCTCAACCTCACCTTTAGATACAAGGTGGCGGTGGTGATGAGCGGCCACGTCCACGGCGGCAACTCCACCATAATAATAAACGGTACCTACTTCGTAACCACCAGAACCCTGGGAGGCTCCATAGACACCTCCCACGGCTTCAGGACCTACGTCGTCTACCCCAACGGTACGGTCAAGGTAGATCCCGAGGTCTGGACCTACAAGAAATTCGCCGTGGTGACGTGGGGCTCCAAGGCGGCCCAGATATACATAGACAGCGACATGGTGTCGGGGGCCCTCGCCGTTGACCTCCCCGGCGACTACGCCGGCGTCAAGGCACTAAACGGCACCGCCGAGCTCGTGAAGGCCGAGAAGCACCCCCTGGGCAAATACACCCGCTACGTCATCAAGCTCTCCGGCCAGCCCATATGGGTGGTGGTTGGCGAATACGCCCCAGCCCCCAAGATAACCGTCGAGAGGATACTGCCCAGAAGCCCCACGCCCGGCGACCTGGTGACGGTCACCATCAGAGCCGAGGACCCCAACGTGGGCATACCCTTCCTCATTGTAAACGAGACGAGGGTCTTAGCCTCCTACCTAGAGGAGCAACCCGCCTACCTCTACAAATTCAAATACAAGGCGCCAACCACAGTACCGATACAGGCACCAGGCGGAACCCCCATCACCATACAGATAGGACAGCCCACCACGACCCAGACCACGCCCACAACCACGCCGACGGCTACAACTCCGCCTACAGCAACCCAAACAACCACGACGCCGACACCAACCCCAACGACCACCACCACCACACCTACTCCAACCCCATCGCCCAGCCCCACTAGCGCTGTGTCTACTTCTACACCGGCCGCCGCCACGCCGCCTGTGACGAGTTCTGTGGTCACCGCGGCGCCTGCGGCCCCCTCTGGGCTACCTGTTGAGGTGGTGGCGTTGGTGGCGATTGCGGTGGTTGGGGCTGTGGTCTTGGCGCTTCTGGCTAGGAAAAAATAACTACTTTTTTCCCAGCTCCTCCAGGGCCTTCCTCAACGCGGAGCAGATGTCGTCAGCAGTGAATCCCTCCCTAGCCATCTGAGCCACGAAGAGCCCCAGCACCGTGGGGAGGTCTGAGAGGGGGCCGATGGCCACCGCTTCCCTCTCGCCTCCCTCGTAGACGAGCCTAACGATCGGTCCCTGCCTCTCCACCCTAAGCATGGGTGGGGGGTAAAAAGACCCTTTTAAGTTAATCCCCCGCGGGAGTCACCGGCACGGGGCGGAAGCAGAACACGGCGCGTGAGAAGTCGCCCGTCTCCACGAGATACACAGTGGCGTTTCCCACCCTACACAGCTTCTCGCCCCCGGCCTTGATGGAGGTGAAGGTGCAGTAGACCCTGCCGTCTGCGTCCACCACCTTTACGTCTCTCAGGTCTACCCGGGCGGAGACCACCACGACGGCGTCTTGGCAGTAGGCGCTAAACGGCAGAGGCTCCGCCGGCGGATACGTCTTCCTCATGTCGAGGTATACATAGACGGCTAACACGGCGATTATAATAAGCGCCACGCCGATTAGCAGTACACCAACCCGCGCCAGATCCATAAAAACTACGACACAGATATATAAATTCGCCTCCTAGGGAGACCTAGGCGCCTAATCGGGCTTTATCGAGCCGAGGATCACCTCGGCGGCCTCCTTGGGATCTACGAAGTAGAACTTCAGCCCAGCTATCTCCACAGCCCTCAGCTCCCCCTTCTCCACAAGCTCGTCGAGGAGGCGCCGAGCCCCCTCCACCGGCATCCCGAAGTAGTGCGCCACCTGCTCCGCCAACACGGCCCCAACCTTCCGCACAAACTTAAGAACCCCGCGCCTGCGCACCCCTAATACAACATGCTCCACAAAAATATTTTATTGTGTCCTTCCGACATACCGCTGTATATATTTCGCCAGGGGCAACAGATACTCAAGGAGCTACCCAGCCCTTGCCGCGTCGCCTCAAGCCCAGGTTGCCCGTCCGCCGTTCGCAACAAGCGGTTGATATGTGCAACGCCGAGCCTCGGCGCTACCTCAAGGCCGGCGTGTCGGATTGCGGCTGTGTTGCAGTGGCGGCAGACAGGTGGGAGATCCGTGCCAAGTGATTAACACGGTTGCGGAACACCTAAGTGACATGGGTCAACGACCTCGGCTCTTCTTCGATACGGACCGCCTTGTTGGATTTATCTCCTTGGATCAGGCGGCGGAATCGCGGTGGTGCTTGCCCATCCTTGTCTGGGCTAGGCGAGCTTCTGGGGATCACCCCCTCCTCCACTTGTAGCGATTTAATTAACGCGATTAAACAAAAACGCGGAGAATACGAGAAGAGCCACCTCCCTTCGCTCGTCAAGGCGGAGCTGAGAAACAGAGCCGACCCGCCGAAATTCGTCGAAAACTTCCAGTATGCAGTTACCTGTTGCGGCGGAGGTCGCGCGACGGCTTAAAACACCTCGTAACGCACCTTCACTACGTAGGTCTCCTCCTTCTTTTTCCTCTTCTTATCATCGTTATTTTTCTTCTCCTCCATGGACGCCGTATCATACTCCCTTTATATATCTTGCTGTAGTGTACGCTTTCTACTATGGCGGCGGTTAAAGTTTATATATGCCGGGGTTATGCATAAGCAGCCGCCGTAGTCTAGCGGTTAGGATGGCGGGTTGTGGTCCCGTTGACCCGGGTTCAGGAGGAGCCCGCCCAAAAATCCCGGCGGCGGCCCCATCTCATAGTTATTAATCTAGTCGTAGCTAGAGTCAAAGTCTTCAACTCGTCGTTTCTGTTTTCCCCGGCCCCAGCGGCCGAGATGCCAAGCTCCCTGGGGGGATTTGTGGCTATGGTTGAGGTAGTATGTCTGGCGTGATGTACCACGCCACGGACCACCTACCCTGTTCCTTGGTTAGGGCGAGGACTCCTGAGTGGCGGAACTTCACCACCTCCTTGGCTGGGTCTCCCGTGAGGAGGAGGGCGGCGAGCCTGGAGAGGTGGGGCAGGTGGCCCACCACCATGAGGTTGTCGGTTTCGGAGAGCCGCAGGGCCCAGGAGGTCGGGTCGTCGTTTGGGCCTAGGCCCTCCCCCTCTCTGACGGGGACGCCGAGATGTCTGGCGAGGATCTCGGCCGTCTGCCGGGCCCGCGTCTTGCCGCTGTGTATTATCTCGGCCGGCCTCACGCCCGCCGCCGCGAGATGTCTAGCTACCTTCTCTGTCTCCGCAATGCCCTCAGGCGTCAGCCGCCTCTCGGGGTCCTCCGCCTCTGTGTAGGCCTTGCCGTGTTGGACGAGGAAGATCATGGAGAGATGAATAGAGGGGGTTTTTAGCCTCTTCGCGGAGCCGCGTCTCCTGGAGCTTTAAGACTTGTCTATTACGTAGAAGCGTTTTGGGCGGTGTATTACGCCGGCCAGCATTGCAAGGAGCTCCAGGGGGGATGCCAGAAGCACGTCGATTACGTAGCGCTTGGCTTTAAGGCTGCCGTAGATATACACGGCGGTGTAGACCGCGGCGACTGCCGTGGCCGAGGTGGGGCCATATATGGCTGTGAGGGGGATCGCGGCGGAGAAAAACGCCGCCAGGGCCGTGGAGAGGGGCGGCGCCGGGTTTCTGTACCTCACGGCGTCTCCCAGGGCGTTGGCCCACCGGGCGCGTTGCCGGACGAAGTCGCGGAGGCTGTTTGGGCTTTTGATGGAGACGTATGTCCTGCTCTGGAAGGTGCGGTACCGCCGCCTGACCAGCTCCATGGCGAGCCGGAAGTCCTCCGTCACTGTGTCGCCCATGGCGGGCCACATCTCCCTCAACACGTCGCCTCGGATGATGAGCATCTCCCCGTGCATGCCGAATATGGGCCTCCGGAGGACCTCTAGGGCGAAGCGGAAGCGGGTGAGGTCATCGAAGTGCCTGACCCAGTCGAGGGCATATGCAAGAGCGGAGCGCCCCGGCCTGGGCACAATGACGCCGTTGCCCGCCACGTACCCCCTGGCGCCGTAGTAGGCTATGTCTTGTAGAAACTTCGTGTCTAGGGGGTAGGAGTCGTCGTCAAGGAATATGTACCAGGTGTCGGGTCTCGCATGGCTTAGCGCAAACCATCTCACCGCTTTGTATTTAGTGCCGTCTTGGCCCTTCGGCACCACCAGCACATTGGGCATGTCCAGCGGCCTGGAGGAAACAACGACGTATCTAAGGCCGAGGCGCCGCAACTGGGCCACGGTCTCGCGGAGGGTGGGGAGCACCTTCTCCGTGCCCACCGTCACGACCACCACTAGGTAGTTATCTGCAGGAGAGACATCTGGCGGGACGTGCGGTCTTTTGAATGCGCCGATGGCTAAAAGAAGAAGATAGGCGCCCCCAGCTACGTTTAAAACCACCGCCAAGGACTCTATCACAACAAGGTTTTCAAGGGTTGTATTTATACATAAACCCTAACGTCGTTAATAGTGTTAACGTAGCCGCCCGCGAAACGGCTAAGTCAAAATGGTATCTACTAGGAATTTGTTTCAGATTCGTTAACAATGTTAATGAATAAATATACAGGTCGAGAAACCCCCATGCAAAAACTAGATACAAGCCGCGGGTACCTGGCGGCGGTTATAGCCATTACGGCGGTGGCCGCGGCCGTGCTTATTTACCTAACCGCTTCGCCGCCGCAAACTCAGCCACCTACCACGCCGTCTGCCCCCGACGTGAGGCCGGCTGGCGAGAGGCCAAAGAGACTTGTGATTGTGGTGAATCCAATTCCGAGAGACCGCGTGGCGGCTGAGGCGAAGGAACTTGAGGAGTTTCTAGAGAAGCGGCTTGGGGTGGACGTGGAGATTTACTTCCCTCTAAATGTGGCTACGACTGTGGAGGCGCTTAGGTTTGGCCACGCACATGTGGCGTTGGGAATTGGCGCCTTACCTGCGGCCCTGGCGCTTTCTGTTGCCGACGTGGAGATGTTGCTGGCGGAGGTCAGAGAGGTGATCATCGACGACAAGGTGGTTGAGGCCCCCTATTACTACTCCTACTGGATTGTGCGGAAGGACTCTCCCTACCAAAGGCTGGAGGACCTTAGAGGGAAGAGGGCGTGTTCCCCCAGCGAGCTCTCCACCTCTGGCTACATTTTCCCCATGTATAGGCTGGTTCAGCTCGGCATACTCAAGCCGCCGGTTGACCCCAAGCAGTTCTTCGGAGAGGTTGTATTTGGCGGCGGCTACGCCCAGTGTTGGGAGGCCTTGAGAAACGGCCACGTAGACGTCACCATCATGGCGGGTGACGTACCGGCGAGGCTCTACTGGGAGGCGATGAACGGAAGCAGAGTGCTGGAGAAGCAAGGCCCTATCCCGTCACACGTGGTCTTGGTGTCGAAGAGGCTCCCTCCTGAGTTTAGAGAGGAGCTGAAAAAAGCCCTGCTGGAGCTCAACCAGAGACAAGACCTAATGAGGAAATTCGTCTCTGCAATATTTGTTAGATTCGAAGAGAGATCTGCAGTGGAACATCTAAGACCTCTGCAGGAGGCGCTGGAGAAGACAGGCCTAGTGGATAGATATCTGAGGTGATCACTCTTTTCCTTTTCCTGGTGTTAACTGAGTTTATGACGCGGGGTTTATCTTTTTTCGAATTTGAATCGGATTCTTTAACTATGTTAACGCTTAAATAAACAGTTCCAAGCTTCTCCGTGGGGAACACGTCGAGTTGTTTAGTGGCTGGCGAAGTTGTTGCTGATGTGGTGTTGGAAGTGGAAAATGTTTTCTTTGGTTACGACTCCACGGACATCCTGCGGGGGGTTTCGCTTGAGGTGCGGCGGGGGGAGGCGGTGGCTGTGATGGGGAGGAGTGGAGCTGGGAAATCCACATTGCTAAAGATCTGCGCTGGCCTCCTCAAGCCGCGATCCGGCGCGGTCAAGGTCCTGGGGCGTGAGGCGGGCCGCCGCTGTTTTGAGTCTGTGAGGCCGCGCATAGCCTACATCCCGCAGACCCTTGGGCTCGTAAGCGGCGCGTCGGCGCTTTACAACGTGTTGCTGGGGCGGGCCTCCAGACGCCCCCTTAGGTTTGTGGCTGGGCTGTGGAGCAGACGCGACGTAGAGGAGGCTTTAGAGGCCTTGAGAGCTGTGGGGCTGGGGGATAAGGCGGAGATGGTCGTTGACAAGCTGAGCGGCGGGGAGAGGCAGAGGGTGGCTGTAGCGAGGGCGCTGTTTCAGGGGGCGTCTGTGATCTACGCAGATGAGCCCGTCTCAAACCTAGATATAAACACCGCAACTGAGGTGATGAAGCTTTTGATGGAGTTCCGCCGGAGGGGCGCGGCGGTGGTCGCCGTTCTTCACGACCAGGGCTTGGCCTTTGAGTTTTTTGACCGGGTCTACGTGCTCAGCGGGGGAGTTCTCAAGGAGCTATGAGAAGTTTTACCCAGAATTTTTTTGTTCTTAACCTGTTGCTCTCCGCCGTCTTGGCCATCCCCCTTGGGCTGGCCGACGCGGAGTTATATTCCAAGGCCTACGAAAACGCCAAGAAATTTTTCTCAGAGCTGGGCTTTAGATGGGATTTGGCGGCGGAGGCGTTGGAGGCTGTCCTCGAGACCTTTGTTATTTCTCTATTTGGAGTTGCCTTGGGCGGGTTGGTGGCTCTACCCGTAGCTTTTATGGCGAGCCCCCTCACAGCGCCTCCTAGGCTCTCCTGGGCCGTCAGGTGGGTCTCAAGCGCCGTCCGGTCGATCCCAGCCGTCTTGTGGGCCGTCTTTTTCGTAATTCTGGTGGGGCCGGGGCCTGCGGCCGGGGCGTTGGCTCTAGCTCTCTACACATCTACGTATCTCGTGAAGCTTTTCTACGAAGCTCTTGAAGCCGTGGAGCGGGAGCTCTACGACTCGCTGAGAGCCATTGGGCTTAGGGGGCCCCCCCTCGCCGCCGCCTTGTTTACACACGTCAAGAGGCAGGTGGTCAGCCACGTGTTGTTTATGCTTGAATACAACGTGAGAACCGCCACTATCCTAGGCTTCGTAGGCGCCGGCGGCGTGGGGTATTACATACTGCAGTACCTCTCGATACTGGACTACGCCGCAGTCACCACATACGTCGTTGCCACCGTAGTGTTTGTAGTCGCCATCGACGCGGTGAGCTACCTGCTGAGGCGCCGCATCTAGATTTATATAGGCCCCCCTTTACTGCCGTGGCGCTTACTAGGGGGTGGCTTCGGCGGAGGCTAGGCGTCTTCGACATGTATGCCCTGGTGCATTCAGACGTGCAGAGCACCTACTACTTCCTGGTGGGGTTTATACTGTACTACGCCGGGCAGTACGCCTTCTTCGGCGCTTTATACGGCGTGTTGCTCATGGCCGCCATAGCCCTCACCTACGGCGAGATGGGTTCCCGCTTCCCCGAGACCGGCGGGTCCTACCTCTACATCAAATACGCCTTCGGCGCCGCGGTGGCCTACGTCTCCGCGTGGCTCATCGCCTTCGACCAAATCGTGATGGTGGCATACGGCACCATAGACGCCGCTAAGACTCTGAACAAGGCGCTGGGTCTCAACGTCGCGGATTCCCTCCTCGCCGCGGCCCTCACCACGGGGCTCTTCGTCCTCACCCTCGTTGGCATCAGGGAGTCAGCCACGCTGGCCAAGGCCGTCGCGTCGCTGGATCTTGCAGTGGTGCCCGCTCTAATAGCGTCAGCCCTTCTGCTCCACCCCGCCTTGCCCCCTTACTTCAACTGGGGCGGGGTAGAGGCGGCAAGTCTCCTCTTTGCGTTTTCGCTCCTGTCCCGCGGCTTCACGGGCATAGACGCCATAGGCCAGCTGGCGGGCGAGGCCCGCGAGCCGCTGGTGCAGGTGCCGAGGGCCACGGCCCTGGTTGTGGCAATGGGCACATTTTACGGCGTCGGGCTCACGGCGGCCATCATGTCTGCCCTGCGGCCCGAGGACATAAAAGACCCAGCGGTGGCCCCGCTGTATTTAGCCGCGTCGATACACCCCGCCTTGCTCTACGCCGTTGCCCTGAACCTCTTCCTGGTGATGACCGTGGCGGCGCTGGCGGGGTACGTCTCCTTCTCCCGCATGATGTATATGCTGGCTGAGGAGGGCCACATACCGGGGGTCCTCGCCAGACTACACCGGAGGTTCAGAACTCCGTACCTCTCGCTAACCGCCGTGTACCTAATCTCGCTGGTCCTCGTCTTGCCGGGGGAGATAGAAATAATCCTGGCCATATACGCCATAGGGTCCCTCCTAAACTACCTGCTGGTGGCCATGGCGCTGGCGAAGGCGGCTAGAGGCGGCACCCTCTACAGCGCCTTCAAAACGCCGTATGTCGCGGGGATACCGCTCTCAGCCCTCGTCGCCATGTCCCTCCTCCCAGTGGGCATAGCCCTCACCGTCCTGGAGAAGTACAGATACCTTTGGGCCCTCGGCCTGTGGCTACTAGCCGGGGTGGTCCTCTACCTCATACAACACCGCCGCGGCTAGCTTATAATGTACATATCAGCATAGACACATGAGGCTCAGCGGCAAAAACGTGGTGGTGGCAGGCGCGGGGCCTGGGCTGGGCTCCGCCGTAGCGCGGCGCGCGCTGGAGGAGGGTGCCCAAGTCTACGCAGTGGCGAGGCGGCGCGAACACCTGGAGCCCCTCGCGGCGCTTGGGATAAGGACAGGGGCGTTTGACCTCTCCAAGCCCGAGGGGGCCGCAGCCGCCGCCGAGGCGGCTGAGAGGGTGCTAGGCCGCGTGGACGGCTTGGCCATCACGGCGGGCGGCTGGGCGCCTGGGAGGCTTGAAGAAACAGAGGAGGAGGTCCTAGACTTCATGCTTTCGGTCAACCTAAGGGCGCATCTCTGGACCGTCAAATCCTTCCTCAAGCTGATGAGGCCGGGGTCCGCCGTGGTGCTCGTGACCTCCATATGGGGGCCCATCAAGAGGTCCCCCGGCGCCTTGGCCTACACCGTGAGCAAGGCCGCAGCCGCCGCCCTAGTGGAGACCTTAGCCGCTGAACTTCTAGAGAGAGGCATTAGGGTCAACGGCGTGGCGCCCGGCGCCATGTCTAGGGAGGCGGAGGCCGCGAAGCTGGGGGCGCCCGCCGCGCCGCCGGAATACGTCGCCGACGTGGTGCTGTGGTTGCTTACAGACGAGGCAAGGTGGGTGACGGGCGCGTTGATACCGGTGGATGGAGGGAGGAGGTTGGTTACGCCGTAGAGCAAGAGAGAAGACCCACGACGCCCAGCCGTCGGCGCCGATTTTGCCGGCAACGCCAGGCGGGGTGGACCCGTCCAGCGCCGCCGGCTTATCCCCCGTTTCCCTCCAAGGGTGGGGGCCCTTGGAGGTTAGGCCCGGGGGCGGCTGAGCGCCGTGGGTTGTAGTATTGTACCTCTACATTTATAACAGTTATACAGTAATACCCATGTATTATCTTTTTTATTTGTTGTTTGTAAAGTGCAACTATTTAAGCATTCTGATATAGAAACGACAGGCTTATATACTTAGGCCTTCGCGGAGCTATGTATGTCGACTTAACCATGGCAGTGGGGCCGGGGACGGCTGTGTTTCCGGGATACCCGCGGCCCGCCGTTCTTCAGTGGAGCAAGATAGACGTCCACGGCTACTACAGCAACGTGTTGTTCTTCCCAGAGCACGTGGCGACGCATGTGGACTCCCCCGCCCACTTCGTCCCCGGCGCGAAGACCGTGGACCAGCTAGATGTCTCTAAGTTCTTCGGGAGGTTTGTCGCCGTTGACCTCAGCCGCCTCCCCCCGAGGGCCGCCATTGGACTGAGGCAATTTGAGGAGGCGCTTCCGCGGGGCGTGGAGCTGGGGCCGGGCTGGGTCGTGCTGATAAGAACCGGCTACGACGCGTATGCGGGAACCGACAAGTGGCTGGAACACCCAGACATCTCGCCGGAACTGGCGGAGCACCTCGCCAAGCTTGGGGTAAACGCCGTCGGTGTCGACGCCCCCAGCCCTGACCACGCGCCCTTTGAGGTGCACAAGATCTTGCTCAGCCGCGATGTTCTGATATACGAAAACCTCACTAACCTAGCCGCAGTAGTTGGGCGCACAGGCCAGTTCATAGGCCTCCCCATAAAGGTGGCTGGCGGTAGCGGGGCGCCTGTGAGGGCCGTCGCAGTAGTATGAGGGCGCCCTCAACCAGCGCCAACCTGGGCTCTGGCTTCGACGTAGTCGCAGTAGCCCACGACGCCTACTTCGCCGAGGCGTACGTAAAGGTGGGGTCGGGGTGCTGGGTGCACGTCAGGTTTAGGGGGTTCGACCCGGGGGAGGACAACACCGTGAAGAGGGCCTTCAGCCACTTGTTCGAGCGGCTTGGCCGCTGCTGGGGCGTGGAGGTGGAGGTGGATAACAGAATCCCCATCGCGAGGGGGCTGGGCAGCAGCGGTGCCTCCTCGGCGGCGGCGTTGGCGGCTTTTCTCCGGGAGGCGGGGCTGAGGGTGGATCCGCGGCTTGTGGTGGAGGCGGCTGGCCTCGGCGAGGCGGCGGCCGCCGGGTCGCCGCATTTCGACAACGTGGCGGCGGCGGCTCTAGGCGGCGCCGTGGTCATAGTCTCTACCCAGCCTCTTGAGGTGGTCAAATTCTCGCCGAGGCTTACCTTCGTGGTGGGCGTCCCCGACGTGCCGCCTATGCCTGAAAAGACTAAGCTCATGCGTAGCGTGTTGCCGCGGGAGGTGCCGTTCAGGACCTACGTGGCTCAGCTTTCGCGGGTTTCTGCGCTTGTGGCGGGGCTAGCCTCCTCCGACCCCCGGCTGGTTGCCCTGGGCATGCGGGACGACGTGGTGGAGCCGGCCCGGTCTCCCTTTGTCCACGGATACGCCAGGTTGAAGAGATACGCCGCCGAGGCCGGGGCCCTGGCCGTCGCCATCTCCGGCGCCGGCCCCTCCGTCGTTGCGCTGGTGGATGAGAAACACAGCGACGCCGTGAAGAACGCCATGGCCAAGGCCTACGCCGAGGAGGGGATACGCGCCGAGGTCAAGGTGGCCTCCGTCGCGGGCGGCGCGTTAGAAAATATTTAAAAGAGTGTCAATTTATACATGGTTAAGGTGGTGAAAAGAGATGGTAAAGAGGAGGAGTTTATACCTGAGAAGATTGTGGTAAGTATACTCAAGGCCGGGGCGCCTGTAGACGTGGCGAGAAGAATTACGAAGAAGGTGGAGTGTATGGTTATGGAGAGGGAGAACGTGACGGCGAAGGAGTTGACGCGGTACATACTCGCCGAGTTGAAGAAGGTGAACGAAGAGTGGTACCGGAACTGGATCGTCTTCGACCAGGCGGTTAAGAGGAGGCGGACTGAGGAGGAGTTGAAGTAACCCCCTCGGGTGTGCAGTACATTTTTTCACCCGGCGCAAGCCTAACCGGATCTCTCAGCCTTTCCGGGAAGGCGTCGGCGTAGCGGCTGAACTCCTCTATGTCGAGTGTCTTCTCCTCGCCGTTGTAGACCTTATCGACGAGGAGGTCGATGTAAACCACGCGGCGGCCCCACTCCGGCTCGGTGTTGATGTTTAGGTACGTCCCCAAGTGCCTGCCCGCGGCGTCGTAGTAGCTGTGGACTACGTAGTGGCCTCTCCGCGGTATGCAGGTAAGGGCGTAGAACCCCTTCTCGATCTTGACGCCGAGTCCGTCTAAGACGCCGCCTGGCTTCAAGACCCGCCTCACCACGAGCATCTGATGCGTCTTCCGCATCACCTCTCCCCGCATTTTCACAACGTCGCCCCAGGGCTTTATGTGGAGTATCTCCACGGCCCCCTCGGCGAGGAACTCAACAGCCTTGTCATACACGTCGACGCCTGCGTAGTCCAGCAGGTCTAGACATCTGCCGAGGCCCTGCGTCCTCAAGGCGTGGTGCCCCTTGGCCGTGGGCGCGGCGGCGGAGCGCGCGGCGTCCAGCCGCTCCTTTGCGTACTTGTCGAAGAGAGCCACGGCGAGACACTTGCCGCGTCTGAGCACAGCGCCGGGGGGCCCGCCTTGGGAGATGCGGAGCATATCTCTGTACAGCTCCTCCGCCTCTTTCGCCAAGTCCTCCTCCCCGGCGTAACGCGCCGACGACTTAAAGCGGAGGCCTAGAGAGGCGTAGTTCTTCAGCTTCGTCTCGGCGAGGATTCTCAACCTCAGCCTCTCCTCGGGGGGTATGTGTCTGCTGTAGGCGACCCGGCCCGTGGTGTTGAGCTCTAGGTACTTCCCCTCAACTACTATCTCAGGCGCGGCGACGCCCCGCGCCGGACCCAGCGGTGGTTTTAAGACCGTGTAGACCGACACGGCGCCCTGCTCCAACACGTAGCGACTCGGCACGTCAAAGAGGAGGCCGCCTGGCCCCTCCACGACGTTTCCGCCAACGCCCCTCCCCACGAAGACCTCATGCCGCCCCACAGGCGACGTGAAGACCACAGGCTCTGCG
>Ga0272449_1001545_pt1 | contig 23300 bp, 16 predicted proteins | sample YNPCB0241_FD_198679 | JGI IMG/M metagenome (GOLD analysis project Ga0272449, IMG submission 198679) | Hot spring sediment microbial communities from Yellowstone National Park, WY, United States - YNP-CB-024-1 | ecosystem: Environmental > Aquatic > Thermal springs > Hot (42-90C) > Sediment... | reverse complement strand
CTGCTCTATAAATGATATCTCTGAGGATTTATCGTATAAATATTATCTGTTAAAATTCACTCCTGAGGGATGTAGTTCTGTGGAAGCGGATAAATAGAATTTTTTAATGTTCAATGAATGAGTCTATAGCAAATTTCTATGAAATTGATCCACCACTAAATACTGAATCTTGTGCTGGAATTTATAGATGTAAAGATAATTATTATGAAGACTATATTGGGTATATAAGAAATCTTGGAATAGATACTCCTCTATTTATCTCAGAGATAGGCTCTCAATCTTGTGAATATAGTGCCTACTCTCAGGCATCAGTATTTTTATGGTATGAAAAGAAAAATATGACAGGCTATTTTTATGGAAGAACTAATATAAGAGATTACCAGGAGCAGGTGGATATGGTGGAAGGGGATGTTATGGTGTTTCTTGGAGATAATTCTCTTAGAGGAGGTAAGAGGCTTATAGGAGTGGTAATATTCAGCGATGATTTACTCCCTAAAAATAGCCAGCTTTTCTGGTATAATTTCCCACCTACAGGGAAACCCTTGGATAAATTCATTCCATTGTTAACAGGGAAGGGGGTGAAGTAGATATGGAAAGAATCATCATAATAATAATTTTATTTTTCATCTCTCAAGGTTGTAACGGAAGGGTTACGGTTTATGAAATAGGGACGGAAACGGGTTATGATGGTGCCCTGGACTATAAGATAATTGATGGAGAGACAGATGTTGAAGTAGAAGAAAATGATATTGGGATTAGTGATGTATATTATACCGATGAATATGAATCCGATACAATTAAATGTGAACAATACAAGTGTGAAAACCTTATTTATGGAAGAGATGATGTATATGTAGATAAAGAGAGTGGGAGTATATATTTGGTTGAATATGGATATAGTGAGATGAAGTTTTCAAAGTATGATAAGAATGGGGAATTTATATGGGAAAAGAGGGCAGAAGGTGGTAAAGAGTGTTTAGAGTTAGAATATGTTGATAGAGATGAGAATTTTTATATAAGCGAATACTCTTATGTCTGCACACCTAAGGGTGGTTGCGAGTGCAGGTGGAGTATGAGTAAGGATACTCTAATTAAGTATAGGAAGGAGGGAGATGAATACAAGGAGGTATTTTCCATCAGGTCTAGTTATTTAGATATCTCTTCCATTGCAATAGATTTAGAGGGTAATATATATATTGCAGGTGAGTATAAAAATGTAGTAGACTTTGGTAATGGTGTAGTGCTGGATAATAGTGATGAGTGTAGAAATACTGGGAATCCGTATAATCCTGTAGAATGTTATACTGATGTATTTGTAGCGAAGTTTAATAGAGATGGTAAGGCTTTATGGGCGAAGGGTTTGGAAGATGGTGAAGGGACAAGTATTATATTGTATAACGATTTTATTTATTTTGATGTAAGAGGATATACAGAGAGAGAAGAAGATGGTAAGAAGATTTATACGCTTCCATATAAGATAAAAATAGTGAAGTTTGATACTGACGGTAACTATAAATGGAGTAGAATTTTGGGACAAGAATCTTCTTTTGATGATACTAAATTTATTGTTGATAAGGATGGCAGTATATATCTCTATGGCTTATTTGATCTATATCCAGATTATAAAGATTCAGATAAATATAAGAATCTAAATATTGCAAAGTTTGATAAGAATGGGGAGTTTATATGGGGTAAAGATATTGAAGAGGTGGAGAGGGTACTATCGATTTCAATTGCAGATAAATCCTTATATTCATATGGAATTATTGGTCATGGTGTTCTTTATTTTTACTCAAAAATATACAAAGATGGGAGAATGGTATGGTATAGAGAATTTGAAGTTAAAAAGGATGATAAGAATAATATTGCTTTAATGGATGGAAGGTTATCTATATCAGATGATATCTCTTTTTATTCAGTTATGCCTGTTTATGGTAGTATAAGTGTACAGGGAATTGATAATTGTACGAGTGATTTATATGTAAATTCTTGGAAAAAGTATTTGTTAAAATTCAATTCTGAACCTTGCGATAATATTGAGGTAAAAATTAAATAGTGCCAGATATAAATAGAAGTTTAAACGCGTATAAAATGAACCAACTATTTCTATTTGATAAAAATGGTACTCTCAGTCTTAGGGATTGTAAATGGCTTGGAGATAGTAAAGGTTGCATAGATAGATATGAAGGAATAGATTTTGGAGAGCGTGTTTGTAATACAATAGATAGTAATATGCATGCCTGTACCGGCAATTTTTATGAAATGGATCCTCCTCTAAATTCAAATATATTATGCAGTGGGATAGATGGGTGTAAGAAAAAATATTACAATAAATACCTGAAATATTTACGAGAAACTCTTGATATCTCAGTTCCAATATTCATTTCAGAGATAGGTTCTCAATCATCAGAATATAGTGCATATTCAGCTTCATACTCTTCAGGTTCATATGAATGGAGTTATAGTCTACAAAAAACATTAAATATTTATGGTGTTACAAATATAAGAGATTATCAGGAGCAGGTGGATATGGTAGAGGGGGATGTTATGGTATTTCTTGGAGATGATGCTCTCAGAGGGAGTAAGAAACTTAAAGGAGTGGTAATATTCAGTGATGATTTATTATTTGAGGGAAGCCAGCTTTTATGGTATAATTTTCCACCTACAAGAAAGCCACTGGATAAATTCATTCCATTATTAACAGGGAAGGGGGTGAAGTAGAGATGGAAAGAATCATCGTAATAATAATTTTATTTTTTATCTCGCAAGGTTGTAACGGTAGGGTTACAGGCTATGAGAGTGGGAAGGAGACAGGTTATGATAATGTTTTGGATTACAAGATAATCGATGGAGAGACAGATATTGAAATAGAAGAAAATGATTTTGGGATTAATGATGTGTATTACACCGATGAGTATGAATCTGATACAATTCAATGTGAGGAGTATAGGTGTGAGAGTTTTTTTGAAGTAAAAGAGAATATTTATATGGATAGGGATAGCGGAAATCTATATATGCTTGAATATAGCCCTGATAAAATGATATTTTCAAAGTATAATAAGGATGGAGTTATTTTATGGAATAAAGAGATAATAGGTATTGGAGAGTGTCTAAGGCTGGAGTATGTAGATAAAGATGAGAACTTCTATATTAGTCAGGATAAGAGAGATTGTATTCCAAAGCTTGGGTGTTCGTGTGCTTACAAGCATATTCTTTATAAGTATAAGAAATCTGGGAATGGATATGAAGAGACATTTAAGGTTGCATTGCCCAGACCTGATTTGGGGGACAGGGTATCTTCGATTGCCCTGGATGAGGATGGGAATTTATATGTAATTGGGAATTTTGTAGCGGATGTAGATTTTGGTGGGGGTAAGGTACTTGTAAACCGAGAGCATTGCAAACTTACAGGTAATCCGAATGCTCCTGTTAAATGTTTCACAGATATATTTGTAGCCAAATATAACAGAGATGGTAATATTTTATGGGCAAAAGGGATTGGAGGGGAAGGGGATGAGGGTAGTGAAAGTATTTATATCAGTAATGAGGGTCTAATATTATCTGTATATGCTGAATCTGAAGATATATACATTGATGAAAATAAGATGACAATGAAAAATGGTTATGTAATGATAGTTAAGTTGGATAAGAATGGTGTGTATAAGTGGAGCAAGATAATGGCTGAGAGAAGTGGTGTAACGGGTGGTGCTGGCTTGGGAGGTACTGATAGGGAAGGGAATATGTACATTTATGGGTATTTTGATTTACCATCGAATTATTCTGAGACAGATGAGAGTAAAGGGTTAATTATTGCAAAATATGATCAGAATGGAGGGTTTATATGGGGGAGGAAATTTGAGGGTATACAAAGGAAGGATGTAGTATTAAAAGATTTAGATGTGAATAATATTTTTATAAGTAATGACAGTGTGGTTACACTCGGAAATATCTATGTTCTTGATGCTCAGGGTCACTTTACTGAGCTGCATGGTAAGTTTTTATCTAAATATAATATCAGTGGTGATAGGATATGGTATAGAGAATTCTGGGATGATAAATATTCTTATAGCATAAAAGACATTGAAGGTTATTACAATGGCACTTTATATTTGCTATTTTCAATTATGCCAGGATATACAAAGGTATTTGATAACTGTGTTATTATTAGCTCAACTAATCAAAATGATTTTTTATTGAGATTTGTTTCTGAGCAATGTAGTTCTGTTGAGGCAGATAAATAGAGTTCTTATTTCAATGTTTAATGAATGAGTCTATAGTAAATTTCTATGAAATTGATCCACCACTAAATAACGGATTAATTATTGCCAAATACAAATAGAAATTTAGATTACAAAATTAAACGACAAAACACCCAGTCTGCTTTCAGCAGACACCTCTATATGAGAGGGGAATTTTACTTATTTAGAAGGGAGTTTTCATACTGCGGGGGTGGGCAAAAGCCAATGAAAGTTTACCCATTTCTCATTTATCCATTTCCTACTTATCAGTGTTCCTACTTACCATTTTTCCACTTCCTATTGTGAGTCTTTCGAAAGCACAACTAATAAATGAATCTTTACAATAATAAATTATAGAAATATCTTCTACCTATGTTTAAGAAATTACAGGTGTCAGTTATTAAAATGGCTAACTGACACCTGTGATCTGATAATTATCAGGATTTCAATGCCTCACCGACCTTACCGACCAGTTTTGCAGATGGTTTCAAGGTCTTCTCTCCCTCGGTCCACCTGGCAGGGCAGGCCTCATCGGGATGCCTCGATAGATAGATATGAGCCTTTACCTTCCTCAAGAGTTCCTCGGCATTTCTACCAACATTATCGAATGTAATCTCCATCCCCACCAGTTTACCTTCGGGATCTATAATAAATGTCCCCCTTCTATCGAGTCCATTCTCCTCATTGTAGACGCCGAATGTCCTGGATACCTTACCGTTTGGGTCTGCACCCATCGGGAATTTTATATCCTTAAGGAGTAGTTCAGAGTCCTTCCAGGCAAGGTGGACAAACTTGGTATCGGTGGAGAATGAAATCACCTCTACACCAAGTCTTTTGAGCTCATCATATTTATCCCCGAGGTCCTTGAGTTCGGTGGGACATACAAAGGTAAAATCAGCGGGATAGAAGAATAAAACTACCCACTTCCTCTCCTTCTGCAGACTTGAGAGATTCATTACCTTAAATTCCCTGTTAACAGGGTCATAGACATCAAATGTAAGATCCGGAACCTTCTGTCCAATCTTTACAGTTTCACACATAGATTTACCTCCTGTTGATAACCTGTTATTATGATGCCAGCAAGATGAAAAGGTTTCAAATATATATCACCTCGCAAAACAAAAATCCTCATACTCACATCTTTTGAAAAACCGACCCACTGAGTGTATCTCAACTGTGTAAATTTGTACCCGAAGGATTTATAACAACATAGAGGACCGAGGGCAAATGTGAATCTACTTCACATCTTCCTCACCCAGACTTATGGAGAATGAGAATTCCTCATCGGGCTTTAATGACAGATCGTAGACCAGAATAAATGCAGAGCCCTGATATGTTCGTTCGAAACCGTCCTCTGACTGAGAGACAGTCTCCACAGGGTAGTGCCATAGATTGAATATCTTATCCGAGACTATCACGAAATTTCTCTTGAGATACCCATCATAGAGGTAGAATTTGGATATCCCGATTGCGGTCATTACCTCCTTGAACCTCTCATATCTGACATTCTCAGTCGGTATTACTATTAGCCTGTCCGGGGAGTCTGCGGCAAGGAGGGAGAGATTATTCTCAATAGCCAGATAGCAGTTTATCTCGGATTTGGAACAGTTCTTTATTTTATAGCTCACACTGAGTTCGGGTCTTGATGAGACGAGCTTGAATTTTTTCTGCATCCTGGTAGGAAGTTCCTCTCCCCCTATCCTCACAACCCCCTCTGCCTCACACTCCACATACGCCGCCCCCCTTCGGTCCTTTCTCCTGTAAGTATATGGGGCATCCACCAGACTCCCGAGCTCTGTATATCCCTCGCTCCTCATCCTGTTTACATCGCAATCCTTGCTTATGAAATGATCCATAAAGGAGAGTCTCTGGTATCTGTCGTATATCAGGTAGTTCTCCAGTCCCGACTCCTTGCTCCTCACAATGTCGTGAATAGACTTCACCTCACCCCCATCTGAGTGTTGATGCCGGACAAAGAGCTTACTGTGATACCCCTCCTTTCTCCTTGTAAGGACATTTGTCAGGCAGAATGCCACATCCTTAAAGTCAATCTCCTCCACAGCCGCCCCATATGACGGCTTTATGATGCAATAAATATCATTTGAGTCCAGAGTTATCTCGTTATTCATATCATCATCCGTATCCACAATCTCCGAGACAGCCCATTGCCCTCCCCTATACTCATCTATCACCCTCTGGGCCTTTATTGCGTTCTCATAGAGGGCATTTCTGAGATAGTTCAGATAAAGTCCACCAAAGAGCCCGTGCCAGTAGGCACAATTGCACTGAGCCATATATATATGCCTCTTTGCCTCCTCCCTCACCTTTTGACTCCTGATGGAATCAATTCGCTCTGAGAGCTTCAGTACCCTTCTATAGATCCTGTTTGACTCGGGGTATTTGGAGAGGAAGTTCAGCCATATCCCTCCACGCACAAAGGGTTCGTACCTGTCATAGAGGTTGCTGTCTTTCAAATATTTGATGAACTCATCATATAACGGTATGGAATCAGCGGGTAGAGACCACTCCATCATCTCCTGATAAGAGGCTGTCGGCAGATAAATCCTCTCTGTAGGGGCATACTTGGAAATATACTCCGAGGGGAGCGCCATATTGAGCCAGGAGTCATTGCTGGATATGGTCTCAAAGAATCTGTAGAGCCATCCCTTTTCATACACCCATTCGAATGTCTTTGGCCATATACCAAACTTCTCACCATCATCCCCGTAGCATATACCCGAGAAACCCCTGTTGTGGGCATCCCTCAATATCTTCAGAGTCTCTTCGGGTTCGGCAAAGGGAATGGCATATCTGAGTCTCTGGGAGATCGGGTAAACGAGCAAAACCTTCCCCGCCTTATCTGTTATATAATAGCCGCCCAGTTCATCTCTCTTCTTACCCGCATAGGTGAAATGGGCATCATCTACGAGTGTATATTCTATCCCGGTGCCATCAAGCAAAAGCGGGAGTGAAGGCTCCCATACCCTCTCTGTAAGCCACATACCCTTAGGTGTCTGCCCGAATTTGTCTGCAATAAAATCATTCATCATCTTAACCTGTCCCTGTATGTCTTTCTGAGACAGTATGGCAAGCATCGGCTCATAGAAACCACCCGAGAGCATCTCTATCCTGTGTTCTGCACAGAGGGATTGTAATCTCTCTATAAATTCGGGTCTGTACTTCATTATCCATTCATAGACGGGTCCGGATATATGCAGTCCTATCTTTATCTTAGGGAACTTCTCGAGGACATCGATAAACGGTTTATAACTCCGCTCATAGGCCATCTCGAATATGTGTTCAAAGTTGCCAACGGGTTGATGATTATGGACTACAAATATCAAATTCATCTTATCCATAAACTCTCCTTTGCAATCCTGAATTCTATCTAATGATCTCCTTGATGAGTTTTGGTGGTTTTACGGGCTTTTTGTCTATCTTATAGGCCCTATCAAGTCTAAACTGTACGGATTCAAGTACCTCCTTTATCCTCTCTCCATCGTTATAGTGAATGACAAGCAGAGGATCTCCTTTATTGACCTTATCCCCGACCTTCTTCAATAAGACAAATCCCACTGCGTGGTCTATCTTTGAATCCACCCTCTCCCTCCCCGCACCGAGGGACATAGCAGCCAGACCCACCTCTTCAGCATTTATATTCTGAATAATGCCCTTCTGTTTTGCCACAAATATTTTGGTGTGCTTCGCCTGAGGGAGTTTTGTATAATCATCCACAACGGATGGATCACCGCCCTGTGCCTCTATCATCTCCTTCATCTTGTTAATGGCATCACCCGACACAATGGCATTTGCCACTTTTGCCCTTGCCTCCTGAATGGTAGATGCTACCTTGCCGAGTAGTAGCATATGTGCCGCAAGTTCGCAGGAGAGATAGGAGAGGTCATTTACCACCTTACCCTTCAAAACATCAAAACACTCAATCATCTCCAGCGAGTTCCCCACATTCTGGCCAAGGGGTTGATTCATATCCGTGATCAGGGCCACTACCTTCTTATTCATCTTCTTCCCGAGGTTCACAAGTGCCTGAGCCAGGGCACGGGCATCCTTAATAGTCTTCATAAAGGCACCCTGACCAACCTTCACATCCAGAACAAGTCCATCAATCCCCTCTGAGATCTTCTTACTCATTATCGAGGAGCAGATGAGCTGTATCGACTCCACCGTTCCGGTTACATCTCTCAATGCATAGAGCTTTTTGTCTGCAGGGACGAGATTCTTGGTCTGGCCAATAAGGCATATCCGGTGTTTCTGAAGTATAGAGACAAATTCTTTATTTGAGATGTCTGTCCTTATACCCGGCACAGACTCAAGCTTGTCAAGGGTACCTCCCGTGTGACCCAGACCCCTACCGGAGATCATAGGAACCACAACCCCGCAGGCGGCGGCTATTGGAGCGAGTATAAACGATGTCTTGTCCCCCACACCACCTGTGGAGTGTTTATCTATCTTTGGCAGTTTTATAGAAGAGAGGTCAATCACCTCGCCCGTCTTTATCATTGCCTCTGTCCAGTCGAAAAGTTCCCTGTCATTCAACCCGTTGAAGTAGATCGCCATCAGGAGCGCAGAGACCTGATAGTCCGGTATATCCCCTTTCGTGTACCCGTTTATTATCCACTTTATCTCCTCCGTTGTAAGCTCCTTCTTGTCTCTCTTTTTCTTAATCAATTCATACATCCTGAACATCTTAAAACTCCTTATCTTAATTCGGATAAAAATGACCTACCTGCAACAATCTCTTTCATTCCAAACCACTCAAGGACCGTCGCACCAACATCTGCAAATGTATCCCTCATCCCAAGAAAGACACCCTTTTTAAGAGATGGCGAATATAAAAGAAGTGGTACCCTCTCTCTCGTGTGATCCGTGTGTTTGGTAAATGTAGGGTCGCAACCGTGATCGGCCGTGATTATCAGCGCCGATTCATTATCAATCCGCTCCATAATCCTGCTCAAATTTGAGTCAAAATATTCAAGGGCCCTTGCATAACCCTCTACATCCCTTCTATGGCCGTACACCATATCATAATCCACCAGATTTACAAATATCAGTCCCCTCTTCTTCTCAATCATCTGAACTGTCTTCTCAATGCCATCTTCATTCCCATCTGTATGCACAGACTCACTCACCCCTCTTCCTGCAAATATATCATAGATCTTCCCTATCCCCGTTACTTCAATACCTGCCCTGCTTAAAATATCAAGGGCCGTATCCCCTGGGGGTGCCATAGAAAAGTCTCTCCTGTTGTATGTGCGTTTGAAGTTGCCGACCTCACCTATAAATGGCCGGGCTATTACACGACCGATATTCAACCTGTCGCATATCTCCCGTGCAATCTGGCAACCTCTGTATAATTCCTCAAGTGGTATTATCTCCTCGTGGGCGGCAATCTGAAACACAGAATCGGCAGAGGTGTAGACTATCCACTTCCCTGTCCTCATATGCTCAGCGCCGAGCTCCTTTATAATCTCAGTACCGCTGGCCGCTTTATTGCCGAGTACCCCCCTCCCGGTCCTCCTCGAAAACTCTTCTATTACATCTCTGTCGAAGCCATTCGGGAATGTGGCAAATGGCTCTTTCAGGATAATACCACTCAACTCCCAGTGTCCAGTAGTAGTATCCTTGCCGGGACTCTTTTCATTCATTATCCCATAAGAGCCCAGGGGTGTTTCATCTCTCCCTATGCCCCTGACGAAATCATGGAGGATGTATCCAAGGCCCAGCCTCGAAAGATTCGGGAGATTTAAATATCCTCTCTTTCTTGCAATGTTCAATATTGTATTGGCGCCCTCATCCTGATACCTCGCAGCATCGGGCATAGCCCCAACACCAGCACTATCAAGCACTATAAGGACAAGTTGCCTCATATTATCTCTTCATCTCCTCCATAATTTTTACAGACTGAGACGCTCCTATCCTATCGGCCCCGGCAGCAACCATCTTCTGCAAATCCGATAGAGTCTTTATTCCCCCGGATGCCTTTATCCTGCATTCATTTCCGACAACCCTCTTTATGAGCCTTATATCCTCTTCCTTTGCCCCCCCAGTCGAGAAGCCAGTGGATGTCTTGACAAAGGCGGCACCCGCGAGAACACACAGTTCGGAGGCTATCTCCTTCTCTTCATCGGTAAGCAAACAGGTCTCTATTATTACCTTCACAGGGATGGGTCTTACTGCCTCCACAACGGCGAATATATCAGCAAATACACAGGCATAGTCCTGGGACTTAAGTCTCCCTATATTGATCACGGTGTCTATCTCCATAGCACCGTTCTTTACTGCATAGACCGCCTCAAATGCCTTTGATACATAATCCATAGCACCAAGGGGGAAGCCTACTACTGAGATAGGAAGTACCTCTGAACCTTCTAAGGCCTCGGCAACTATCTTTACATTGGAAGAATTGACACACACAGTAGCAAATCTATACTTCTTAGCCTCCTCCGCTACCCTTTTTACATCGAATATACTCGCCTCAGGTTTGAGGATTGTATGATCGATCAGTGCAGCGATATCATCATACCCTTCGGGCCTCCTTGCCTCCCTTATTTTTAGGTCCTTTATAAAACTCCTGTCTATTATTTTGAGTTCATCTCTCACCCGATCAGATATCTCTTCCTTCCTGACAGACAGTTCCTGTAAAATCTCTTCTCTCATCTACTACCTCCATAAAAGGGCAGATTACCTACCACATAAATATCCCGTTGTCAAAATGACAACGAATAAACAACAGGATGAAACTTGCAGCATTTGACCTTAAATTTGGTGTTGAGTCAAACGAATAATTAGAATGTATATTTTAATGAAGGCTGTATATTCAAAAGCAGGGTTCCTATACCCATTAGATAATAAGCCCTCGCCTCAATCGCCACAGAGAAGTGTCTGAGGGTTGTATAATACTCCGCACCAGCACCACCATCTAAAGAGAGGGTAGAACCATTCATTTTTATCTCGGTTCCATCACTCTTGTAGTTCTTATCAGGAGATATAAAGGCAAAACCACCACCACCTCTTACATACACAAAAAGTCTATCTGTTGAGAGGTATGCAAACTTTACTGAGAGGGCAGCCATCTTCACAGAGATATCACTTGACAGGTATTTCGGATAATTCTCATAACATTTATCTACATCTATATTCTCCCCAAATTCCTTTTTACACTTATTCGCATCAAAGAACACAAGCCTACCATCTCTGTTATATCCATAACCATAAGAATAACCCGTATCATTTGCGGCAGATATGAAGAAGGAGTAAAAGCCCGCCTCCACTGAGAGGATATCAAGGATGTCGTAACCAGCAGTAATCGAATTTGAAAACCCCGAGGATAAACCGGATATATCTGACATCAGGGACAGGTTATAAGCTATATCTGTGTTTATAAACAGCCCCTTATGCACCTCTATCAGTTTCTTCTCCTTTGGGGAACTCACAGTAACACCCTCCGTCTGGGCAAAAAGATTCACCGAGAAAAAGAATGCCAGAACCAAAAACAGTATGACTCTCTTTGTCATAAACCAGACTCCATTTATTAATCTGTTCTCTTCAGGATGAATGGATAAGTGACAATCACTATACCTCCACCCTTGGGCTCAGGAAACTTCCAGCCCTTTATCTTACTTATAATACAATTCTCAACATTCTGGTTATTTAGAGTGGTCTCTTTGACCTTTGCGGATTGTACAGAGCCCGTAGGCGATATCACAAAGTTGACCGATACCTTACCCCACAAGCCGGGATTCTTGGTGAGTTCGAGTTCGTAACAATATCTTATTTCGTTTGCGTGTGCCCTGATTACCCTTCTTATCAACTCTTTATCAAGAGAACCGAGGACCATAGGGGTGCCCCCGGATATACCTATATCGTGCTCCTTCTTACTCCCGATAGAACCTACTCCGTAACCATATCCACCCTGACCGGCGCCTCTGCCTCTGGTGCCAACACTTCCAATACCTATTGAATCCAGACTCGAGCCACCTCCACCAGGACCCACACCCCTCAGACCAAGGCCACCAGAACCTCTTGCATCCCCGATCTGGGAACCAAAAAGTCCACCGATTGCGTTCTGCAAATCCCCACCTAGCCCCTTACCACCAAAGAGGGTAGAACCACCCGCGAACATACCTCCGCTCTTTCCAAACATCTTGAGGACGCCAACCTTCTGGACTATCTCTCTATCATCAGGTTTTATCGCCTTTACCGCGGATCTCTTGAATACCTCAGGGGCATCCTTCTTCCCCATCTTCCCCTCCTTACCCGCTGCCTTTGCCCCCGACTCACCCTGTTTGGGCATATCCTTCAGTTTCTTCAACTCCCTGTCCTCTTCCATCTTCTTGGCAGGGGTCATAATAAAGTTCACAAACTTATTTGGATTCTTGACTGCCTGCTCTGTCTCAGCCTTTACATCATATGGGAAGAGGTACATACTCACGAGGGAAGTGACTGTAAAGAATACAGCGATTATCAGGGCGTTCAGATAATTGTAGTCTATGTTTGTACCAAGTCCAAGTGGCAACTTCCTCGGAGGCGGAGTAAACCTGAACTGGAAGACCGCATTGTTGATGTACATCCTCGTAATGGAATTTGGTGGCAGGGTGTAGACAAAGGAATCGGGAAGGGATGGATCAGGTACAGCCCTCTTCTCTTTTATGAGATCCTCAAAGGTCTTATAACTCTCACCTATATATACCTCCCCCTCCACATTTTTTGGGAATGTGAGTTGATACTCCTTATTTACAGTTCGTATGACAGGGTACTCAGGGACAGTAATCTCGTCAGGGATTATATAAAAATCACATTTACTCGTAGAACCTATGGTCACCTTCTCGGGGTATGTAAAGTACTTTACATCTATCATCTCCTGATACCACAGAAATTTTATCTCTATAGCCCGGTTCCCATATGGGTCCTTCTCCTCCTCTTCTGAATCGAGCTCTACCTTATCTGTACTCTTCGCTTTGAAGGCTGGTACCGCCTTTGGAGGAGACTTCTCTACTGCCTCTTTTTTTACCTCAGGTCCCTTCTCCTCTTTCTCAACCATCTGGGTCTCTTCTTCCCTATCGCTTCTATGTGTGACGACAGGCACACTCTCCTCATCCCCTTCAATAGAGACCACAAGTTTTGTTTTACCAAGAATGAGTTCATCCCCATCTTTGAGAGTGGCCTTATCTACTGTTTGTCCATTCAAAATTGTCCCGGCTGAAGAACCCATATCCTTGATTATATATCCATTGGAGGTGGCCTCAATATGAGCGTGAACTCTCGAGACAGTAGGGTCGTCAAGTTTGAGGTTTACAGAGGAGAGTCTACCAACCTTGATTACGGGTTGATCGAACGACTCTTCCCCGATTAATTCTCCGCCATAGTAAATCTTAAAAGAAATCTTCCTTCCCATAACAAAATCCTTTCTCTACAGGTCAGAGACTGAACCGAGTATCTTGTTCTTGAAATCCTCTCGATATTTAATCAGGTTCTGATGTTTAACCTTGGCAGCGCTCTGGATGTACTCTCCATCGGGCTTGGTGAGGTCCCCTGTGATCAGGTCGTCCTCAAAATCATATACGGTCTTTTTCTTATATAGTGCCTGACCATCGGATACAGTCGCATTCTCCTCTTCATCAGCATATGCATTAATCGCTATAAAGACGATGCCGATTAAAATGACTATAAAAAGGAAAGAAAGCCTCTTCATCTCACTTCCTCCTGACATAATATATTATAACACTTCTCATTCTTTATTTCAAACAATAAACATATCATTCCTCTTCCTCTTCTACAGGTACAGGGTTAGAGGTTTTATTATCGCCCTCCGATTGTGCTGGCTGTTCAACCTTTGGCTTTTCACCCTCCTTCTTCTCTCCTGAAGACTGAGGGGTGGATGTGTTTGCAGGAGCAGACCCTTCTCCCTTCTTGCTCTCAGTCCCGACTTTCTCTGCCGGAGACTGCGTTTGAGCTTGAGGAGCCTGGGGATTTGACTCTCCAGCCGATTTATTCTTAACATCTGCCTCTGCCTTTGCCTTAGCCTCTGCCTCCGCCTTCTTCTTCTCCTCCTCTTCTGCCTTCTTCTTAGCCTCCTCCTCGGCCTTCTTTCTGGCCTCCTCTTCAGCCCTCTTCTTCTCCTCCAGTACCTTCTGGGCATAGGCAGTCATTGTCTCGGAATATATCTTCTCAGCCACCTTTGGTGCCTGCTCCGAGGCGAGTTGTTCAAGTACATCCTTGTTCAACATCTGCAGAAGATTCTTCTTAAAGAATTGATAAGCCATCTCAGGCAACATCTTCTTTGCCTCTTCCGGTATCATCTTCTTATCCACAATCTTGAATGAGGCCTGAACTATATCCGCCTCCACTGCCTCAGGTGCAACAGCGTATATCTCCTCCTTCAAGGTCTTATCGACCTGATCCAGTATCCCCTTCTTTACAGTCTTAATTGACTCCTCCAGAACTTTGTTTCTAATCTCCTGCTCGGCCTTCTTGTCCTCCATCGGCTTTATAAGTTTTGCAATCGCCTTTTCGCAAGCCTTTTTAATTGGTGGGTCGAGCAGCTCAGCGAGAACCTTATTATAAGCCTCCTCTATTGCCTTATCCTTATCTTTCTCAATTGCCTGATTTACAAGCATCATCCTCTCTTCTTTGTCCTTAGCCTCCTTTGCAAGAGCCGACTTCTCCTTGACCTCTTTGATATACTGATAAACAGGGTCTTTCATCCCGAGAGATGTCCCCATAGTATTTTTATACATCTCAAACCATTTCAGCGCCTCATCATAATTCTCATAACCCTTATACATCAGAATTCCCATATTCATCATGGCCGCTGTATCCTTTGGATTGATCTTCAGGATTGCCTCATATGTCCTCTTTGCGTCCTCAAACTGCTTCTTCCCCCTGTACGCCACTGCAAGACCCAGGAGGGCATCCCTGTTACGCGGCTCATAAGAAAGTACTTCGGAAAACTGCTTAATGGCACCGTCATAATTGCTATACTTCAAGGCGATGGCACCAATGTTCATTCTGGCATCTATCATATCCCTCTTAAGTGAAACTACCTTGACAAACTGATTTAGGGCACCCGATTCATCTCCGAGTTTCAACAGAATCATTCCGAGTATATTATTCAATCCTGGGTCATTTGCATCTATCTTCAATCCCTGAATACAGGTCAGTCTTGCAAGCTGGAGCTTGTTTGCGTCATAATAGATCATTGAAAGGACACGATAAGCCTCAAGGTTTGTGGGGTCTATCCTCAGCGCCCTTCTACAGTATTTTATTGCCTCTTCAGGCTTCTTTTGATCCTTGTATATAGAGGCGAGGATTACATTTGACCTTGCAGAGTTTTCATCCTTCTTTAAGAGATATCTGGCTATCTCCACTGCCTGCGGAAGTCTATTAGTCTTCCTGTATAGAATTATGAGATTCTCCGCTGCTATATCCATCTTCTGGTAGGCAAGTTTATAGTACTTCTCAGCATTCTCTATATCACCCTTTGACTCATAAAGATAACCCAAATTGTAGTAGATCTCGGGATTCTTTGCACCCGCTGACTCTATCGATTTGAATCTGGATATCAAATCATCATAGTTGATATTCCCCGCAGACTCCTGTTCTTTATAGAGAGCTACCAGTGATTCAAAATCTGATGGAGTGACCTCTTTCACTGCTGTCTTTTCAGGCTGAACGGCCCTCTCCCTCACCTTGCCAGGACAGGCAACAAGGAATAGAGTCATAAGAACAAAAACTACCAGATATATAAACCTATTCATTGGATTCCTCCTCTGTATTCTTTGTATCTGACTTACCTCCCTCCATTTTATTCTCTCCTTCACCCGTTGAGCCCTCAGGGGTTTCGCCCTTACTATCCTGAGCCTTCTCCTCCTTGTTCTCTCCCTTAATCTCCCCCTTCTTCTGCCCCTTCTGCTCATTCTGTTTTCCCACCGCTTCCTCCTTTGGTTTCTCCACCCCCTTCTTCTGGGTTCTCATCTCTTTAACCTTTTTGTCCCAGTCAAGTGCCAGAGCAAACGGGTTCGGCTCAAGAATCTGTCTGAAGTTGTCGGGTTGCGGTTTTATCTCGTCCCCGGATGGATACTCCTGCGGTCTGAGTTCATTCAACCTCTTCAGTGACTCGACCGTCCAGGTATTGAACACCCCCAGTTCGGAGGACTTACTCAGGGCTGCCTGATAGTGGGCAACCGCCTTCTCCTCCAGCGGCATTGTCTGTTCCCTGATCATCTGCTTGTACAGGTCCTTTTGCTGTTTTGTCTTGAGTTCCTTGGGGATTGGCATATCAAGGAAACTCTTTATAAACCTCTCATAAGATTCACCTATTTTGTAAAGGCTTGCGATCGCCCATTCAGCCACCTTTATATTGACTATATCGGCGTATGCCTTGTAGACCTTCTCCATAGCCTTCGTCTTCTCTGCAAATCTTTTCTTGAATGTCGCCTCGGGCATTTCGAGCTTTATGGCATCAAACTGGGCGAAGATTGGGGCAACCATTATAAATTTGGCGTGGGCTACTGCCTCCAGTGCCTCAGGAGAGAATTTGTCCTTTTCCTTACTCTTATCGTATATCTTTATCGCCTGATCGAATTTCTTCTCCGCCTCTTTTATATTCCCGAGTTCTTTGAGGAGTAATCCCTGCTTTACAATAATGGGGAGCATTTTATTCACATCCGTCTTTGAATATTTCTTCTCGAATTCCTGGTATACCTCAAGTTCTTTCTTCTTGTCTCCCATAATGTTATAAATCTTTGCAATGGAGAGGTGTACCTCAGGTACATCCGGCTCCTTCGGATATTCCTTTATATACTTTCTCCTCGCCTCAATAGCCTCCTCATACCTATCGAGCCCGATCAGATATGTACCTGCATTGAAAAGTGCAGTCGGTGCATCCTTCTCCTTCGGGAACATCTCCACAAACTTCAAATAATACTTTGCCGCATTCTCATAATCAGCCTCGTCCCTGTAAGATTCGGCGATAGAATATAATGTCTTCGGAGTAAGGGGGGACTTTGGATATTTCTCAATAAGGAGCATCCTCATCTTGATAGAATCCTCAAACTTCTTTGCCTTCAAATAGTTTGCAGCGGCATTATAAAGGGCAGTATCTGCCATCTTTGTATCCGGGAACTCCTGCTGAAACTCATAATATTTTCTGGCAGCAACCTCAAACTCATTCTTCTTCTCGTAATCCTCGATCAACTTAAAGGCTGACTCAGCCACCAGTCTCTTTAGATCCTCCAGAACCTTCCCTTTTGCTATCCTGGGGTTCTTCAAAAACTCCCTTGTCCACTTATTTAGTTCCGCCCAGTTCTGAGCAAGGTTGAAAGAGTCAAGGATCAGGTTTACTGCGTACTCAGCCACCTTGCTATCCGGATATTTCAGGGCGACCTCTGCAAAGAGACGATTTGCCTCCTTGAAGTAGTTATATGAATAAAATAGATAACCTATCTCGTAAGTAATGTCAGGCAATCTCTCCCTATGCTCATTCCATCTATCCTCCGGCATCTTGGGGGGCTTCTTGTTTTCAGACAAAAGCCCGATATACTTCTGCATCGCATCAATCCTCTTCTTCTGTATTGGGGGCATCTCCACAGGAGTCTTAACTTTTGCAGAGGGGAGTTTTACTCCCTTTGCAGCATTTTTATAAGATATTACGGCGGAGTGGAGGGCATCCAGGTTCAACTCCCCCTTAGGATCCATCTTTACTACCTTTATATATGCATCCCCTGCACTCTCCCACTTCTGCAGTTTATACAGGAGTTCTGCATAGTAGAAATTCAGAGTATATGCATCCTTGGCATTGGGGAATAACTCAAGATAGTCTCCATAAAGTTCGTGAGCCATAAAATATGTCTTCTGAGCACCTGTCTTTTTGGCTTCATTATGATAGGTAGTAGCAAGTTTTCGCAACAGTGCCTCTGTAAGGTCCTCCGCCTCCTTGTAGTTCTTCTGCATCTCCTCGAGTCTCTTCTTCTCCTGCGGATCGGTGGTCTGCTCAATAACCTTCTTATCAGGCACCTTTGATCTTATGTTTTTAAACATATCCACCAGCAACCTCGCCTCCTCTACAACCTGCCGTTTGTTCGCCATTCTATCATGTGACTCAACTATCCTTGCCTGATAGGTGAGATTCCTCATATCATCAGGTTTTTCTGATATGAGGAGTTTGTGTATATCGATTGCCTCTCTATCCTTCCCCTGATCGAAGAGGAGCTGCGCCAGAGTCCTCAGCATATCCAGATATTTGTCTGGACCGGCGATCCTCAAAAATCTCTCTTTTGCATCACTCACATTCCCCGCATTAGAGTATGTTAGGACGAAGTCCTTCATAGCCTCCTTTTGAAGGGTGAGCTTGTTCTCCTTATTCTCCTCTACATTGCTCAGAGAGTATGTTATAACCTTTTCGAAAGTATCCAGTGCCCTATCCCATTCTCCAAGGTTGTAATAGACCCATGCCATCTTATAAAGGGCATAACCATATACCCTCACACTCTCGTCCTTTGCGGCCCTCTTATAAGCCTCTATCGCCCTCTGCAAATCCCCCTTATTGAAATAGTATTCTCCAAAGGCAACATAAGCATCCGGGACATACTTTGACTCTGGATAGTCCTTTATGAGTGTCCTGTATATCTTAAGTGCCTCTTCCTGTTGTCCCATTTCCATAAGGTTGAATCCATAATAGAAATAGACCTCGTCTATCTTAGGATAGTTGGGGTATTTATCAATGAGGGTCTTGTACATCTCAAGGGCCTTGGAACGAAATGCCTCCTGTTGTTTCTTGAGGGTCTCTTTCTCCTTCTGAATCATCTTCAGCTTCTCAGGTTGCTTCTCATACTTTGCCTCCTCTGAGGTCTTTTCCATAATCTTCATCCATCTGAACTTTGCCTTCTCGCTGTATATCTCAGCCATCCTGAAGAGTATCTTGGGCTTCTCATCGTCAGAGACCCCGAGTTTGAGCATCCTGTTCATAGTCTCAAGTTCCTTATCCCTTATCTCCTCCATCTCAGCACCGACTTTGAAGAACTGGTCCTCGTACTTGAGGTCAGGTCTTACCTGTTCCTGTGGCTTCTTCTCCGCCTTACCCTTCTTCTGGGCGATCACCTCTCCGTTGAATATGAGACTCACTACCAGTCCTGTAAGAACAAAACTCAAAAATCTTTTCATCAATAAAACCTCCTTGGGGGTATATAATCACCCGAAATCAGGGTGACAGTGCAGTCCTCTTATTTATTACACCCTTTAAGCATAGTATAGTGATAAGCGCCCAATTCGTCTCTCCAGTATTCACCCTCGTAAGGCCAGTACAACTTATCATCCTCAGTAGCACCTGTATATTTCTTATTCAAAAGTTGCACTGAGAAGTCCTGACCTTTGAGCTGGGACTCCAGAAGATTCTTCTTTGCCGTCTCTATCTCAAGCTGGATACGCAACGCCTGCTGAATCAATTCTCTCAGTTCATCCCGGTGCGTAGTTATGGCCTCCCTCATCACTGCACCTGCCAGTGCTATAATCCGTCGCTTCTCATTCTGGAGGTCTGCTATTGCCTTCTTTGCAACCTGTGAATTCCTCCAGTAACCACTCTGTTTGGAGATGGACTGAATCTCTTTATCAATCTGAGATAGTGCCTCATTATATCTCTTTGCAATCTTGTTGCTCAAAACGCTGGCGATAATACGTCGCTTGATATCACTTTTTGAGGTATTTGCGCCTATACTTACCTCCATCTTATGGAAGAATTCATAGTATTTGTCATCACTCATCTTTTGGATTACGATCTTATTCAACTCCTCATATAGATTTTGATAGGTCTCCATAAACTCATCCACAAACGAGCCCGCCTCAGGGTATCGGCAGTTGTCATAATAGATGACTGCCTTTATTATAGTCGCCTCCGGGAAGAATTCGTCTTTGAAGAAAGGAGCCGAGAGGGTAATCAGATTACCCAGTGCCTTCTCATAATCACCCATCCTGAAATATGCCCAGGAAGACTCAAATAAAGACTCAAGCCAGTTGTCAGAATCCCTGCTGATCTTCTCATAATAATATACTGAATTCTTGAATTGACCTGCCTGATAGTGTATTCTCGCAAGTTGCAGGAATGCATTCTCTCTGAGCTGTTCATCTACAATCAATCCCTTTTTGGGATTGGTAAGCTTCACTACCTCCCTGAATACATTGACTGCATCCTGAAGTTTGTTCTCTCTATAGAGCATTATACCTTCCAGATACCTCGCCTTAGGATACATCAGAGAGTTCTCGGCAATTCGGTTTATCATCTTCCTCGCCGCCTCAAAATCGTCTTTCTCATAATAATACTTTGCAAGGAGGAAGTGGGACTGATCTCGGTACTTGGCAGGAAATTCTACATCAGGGTATCTCGCCAGTACCTGCAAAAGGGCAGAGTCATCAGCCACCTTCTGACTTATGAATATACCCCACTCCACAGAGGATTGAAAGAACCTGTGGGCAGGACCTTTACTGATGATCTGGACAAAGTAGTTCAAAGAGGAATAGTACTTTTTCATTCTATAGAGTGCCTTGGCAATATTATACTCCGCCGCCTGATGGAATTCCATATTCTTTGGATCCGATAGAATCTCGTAAAACAAAATAGTAGCATTCTGAAACTCACCCTGTTTCATAAGGGATAGTGCCTTATCCATCTTCGCCTTATCTGCCACCTGAGTTGCCCCCAGATCCAGGGCGTCAAAGGTGATTGCACCTCTGAATGCAGGCTGTTGAGCCGGTTTCTTCTCTTCAACAGGGGGCGCCACAACTGCCTTTTGCTTCTCCGGTTTGGATGGGAGTAGTTCTTCTGGAACGGCGGGGGTCTCCTCATTCACAGGCGCGGGCTTTGCCTCTTCCTTAGTCTTCTTGCCCTTCTTCTCCTTTGGTGGTGCCTTTTTTGGTGTCTCCTTCTTCTTCGGAGCCGCCTCGTCCATATCAAGATCCAGCCCTTCAAACTTTATCTGGGCATAAGAATGGACAACAAACATCGCAATTATAAAAAAAGTTAGAAGACTTAAGGCTCTATTCATTGAATACTCTCCTTAAAAATTGTCCGCAAATAAATTACAAACTACAACTCCTCCTCAAATTGCATCGGGAAGAAGATCCCTATCCCAACCATACCAAGAAGATGATTCTGAATATCGGTTATCCCCTCGGGATAGTACTTGGGCTTCAAATCCATAGTATAGATTATGTCCTTGAGTTCCAATTTTAATACAAGCCATCTGTTCAAGAAGACCCTCTGGCCTATACTTATTGCACTCATAAACTTCACACCCCCCATATCCTTCTCTACCCTGTTTCCGATGTCCCCCTCCCATCCTCTATAATCCACACCCACCATTCCAAAGTTGAGATTGACAAATGTGTCAAAATGCACTATCGCCTGCGACAGAAAACTCACCTTACCATATATGGGCGACCAGGTAGCACCCCCGCTGAAGAAGTACTTCAGGTTCCCCATCTCCGGCAAAGCCAGGTCATTCTTTTCGAGGTAGGTCTTTGGTGTGACAAAAGTGGAGTTACCAGAGGTAATATCCGTACCGTATCCAAAATTCAAGTTTAATCCAAAAGACTCTGCTATAAAGTATTCAAGCCCAATCTGCCCTCCCATAGTCTGAGTAAAAGGGTCATTCAGTCCAAGCATAAAACTGGGCGACACCTCAAATCTCCCCTTCTTCAAGAAGAGCCTCCCCTGTACAGCCTTGATTCTGTCCTCCAATTTTACTTTTTGAGCCTTCTTGACAACCTTCTGTGAACCCTTCTCCTCCCCTGCCGTCTCCTGAGCATAAATGTTGAAAGAGAATCCGATCAGGACTAATAAATGAATTAAAAATTTGCCCTTCATACTCACTCCTTTACTTATTGTTAATCCTTATTTGTACCTGCGTCTGCAGGTATATTTGGGGTTGAACTGCAGGTCAAATTCCCTGAACCATCATCCCTTCCAATCAAGGCATTTATCTGGAGTTTATCACCAGGGCTGAGACCACAACCATAGAATTTTACCTTATCCTGCCCTGTAGCATCACACTGAGAGGGGATATACTGCCAGTAGATTGGCCTCTTACAGGGAACGGGATTGTTATTCTGATCCTTCTGCCCCGCACACTCACAGGAAAAGTATGGATTGCAGACCTTCTTCAGGGTATTCTCCAGACTGTTGTTGTCTATACAATCCACCCCATCCTTGTCCAGACACCTCGCATTGTTGTCACAGTACTTGAAATTCTTCAGCGAACTCCCCGAAAGACAACCCTCAAGGGTCATCTCCTCCTTCCCACCTACTCCAGCGTCCACCACCCCCGCATCCTGTCCACAACTCAGAGTCCCTATCTCACACCTCGGCATATCCTCATTGTTCACCTTCACCTGTAAACACGATGGGTCAGCAGGTTTACCTCCCAGTATCACCTCGTTCGAGGCAATGAGGATATTCACAATGTCTATCATCGTCTGCCCGTAGTCAGCCTTGCAGATTGAGTCCAGATAGTATTTGTCCAGCCCCTTCGCCACCTCGAAATATCGGCTTGCACCACAGGCTACACCATTCACACTCGCACACTCCTCAACTGTTGTAGGCCTATCCATCTCATTCGTCGGCACCTTTGCCCCGGTTATAACCGCCATATTCACACCCGCATTCCCCTTCAGATTCTTCAAAAAGTCTATAAATTCCTGTACAGGAATCAGACTATCATATTTGCTCGCATTGTTTGTAATCGGCTCCTTGAAGTCACAATAACAATAATTCTTGCTCGGGTCAAATCCAGCAACCTTCCCGCACTTCGGGTCTGCCCAGCGGAAACTCCCACAATCACTCGGCGAACTGCACTCCTTCATACAGTAATACTCACCCTTCTTCGTATAATAAGAATCCTCCACCGCAACTGTTGGTGTCGCACCCCAAACACAATTCCCATTATCCGGCTGCATAGGCTGACAGTCGGGATGACATCTATTAGGATTCGGATAACACCGGTCATTGTTGTCCTCGTTAAAAGTCGGGTCATATGGTACATAACTGCAGTCCTCCTC
>Ga0272449_1001541_pt1 | contig 23352 bp, 18 predicted proteins | sample YNPCB0241_FD_198679 | JGI IMG/M metagenome (GOLD analysis project Ga0272449, IMG submission 198679) | Hot spring sediment microbial communities from Yellowstone National Park, WY, United States - YNP-CB-024-1 | ecosystem: Environmental > Aquatic > Thermal springs > Hot (42-90C) > Sediment... | reverse complement strand
CGCTGTAGGGACAAAGAACATCATAAGGATGCAGGAGAGGAAGAGGTTCAGAATGATATTCTTCGGAAGCGCAGAGGTCTATGGGGATTACGACGGGGTTATGAGCGAGGACGTCATGGAAAGGGTTCCGATAAGGCAGAGCGCGCGCGCTAAGAGATGAAGAATTTAAGAGAAAGGTTAAAAAATTGTTAGAAGAAGGGGAAGGCAAACTAAAAGGAAAAGACAGTAAATGGCCGTGGCCTTAATCCAAGAGATTATACGTGCTACATAGAGTGTGCTAAGTAGGAGCAGTTAAACTGCTGACTCTAATTTAGGAGCAACTTACTAAGTTGAATAGCAAAATACTACTGGTTAAGGGACTTTAGATGCAATGCTTAGAATGGTTGTTACTTCTTTAAGAAATTGTTTACAAAATTAAAAAAAGAATTTATTGATATTGATTTACACATCCATACAAAATACTCTTTAGATTCTATTATGGAACCAAAAAATGTAATAAAATTTGCACTTAGAGCAAATCTTTCAGCGATAGCTATAACTGACCATAATACGATCAAGGGGAGCTTAGAAGCCTTAAACTTAAAGCCCAGAGATCTGATAGTTGTGCCTGGAGCTGAGGTAAATACTGAAAAAGGCGATCTGATTATACTATTTACAGAAAACGAAGTTCGATCTAGGAGTTTTCTCGAAGTTATAGACAAGGCGAGGCAGGAGGATGACCTTATTATCTTACCTCATCCATATCGAGATCATTCGAGTATAAAAGAATTAGTGGGCACTGTAGACATAGTTGAGGCATTTAATGGAAGACGTCCACGAAAAGAGAATGAACAGGCTCTCAAACTCGCAACTCGATTCGAGAAGCCCGTTGTCTCATCTAGTGATGCACATCTCTTCTTCGAAATTGGTAAGACGAAGACTCGTCTTTACACGGAGGTTAACGACTTAGAAGAGTTAAGGAAAAAATTACTTACATCTACTAGAAAGCTAATTTTTGCACGTTCTACATTCGAACCGTTTGTAGCGCACTACATTAGTTGTTTTATTCAATTGTTTAAGAATTATATGTAACATATAAAGGACTAAGTCTTATATGTCAAGCAAAGTTTTATATGCTCACTTTCCTCTTATGTACTTGTACGTAACAAGACTAGAAAAACCTTTTAAGGTAATTCAATGGATAGGGGGGGATTTCATATTTGTGTTTCTTCTTGTTATTTCATTCAATAACACTTCTACCTACAATCCGCTTTCTTTATTTCTCTTAGACTCAAATACGGCAATCTGGTTAGTTGCAAAAGCTATACTCTACTTTTATATCTTTATTACTTTCTTTACACTGTATGAACTAGGATATGTAGTAAATGATTGTATATCTACAAGGAAAGAATCCAATCCGACAATAAGATTCCAAAGTTGTGAATACTGGAAGACAATTGCAATGTCCAAGATAGTTTCATTCATCCTTCTTACTGCAGCTCTTTATTGGTTATTCAAATTAGATGTGAATACGTTTCTGCTATATAGTACCCTTACAGTTTCATTTTTTCTTTTTCTTCATAATAATGTGTTTACTGAAGATAGAAGCATATCATATTTCTGGTTACAATATCTTCGGCTTATGATCGTTCCATTTACAGTAATAGCTAATGCGTATGTCCTTTTTTTATTGTCTTTTGCAATTCTTCCAGAAGTATTAAGAAGAACTTTGAGATATCTAAGAATCAAACTTCAGCATAAAGAAAGAAAATTTAACGTATTCGATCTTAAGGTCTTTGTTATATCTTCTTTTTTTGTAATGCTAGGCTTTTTTAGGCTCTCAGTGAATTATGTCTATGCACTTTTTGTACCTTATGCATTAATAGTTGGAGGTATCTTGATTTCTCTGATACTTCAGGAATAAATACTTTTATATGGGTTGGCATGAAATTTCTACCCATGTAAATGAACTAATACGTCTTCCAGATATGGTTAGACCATATAAGGTTGCTGTCGTTGCGATTGATTATCCTCCAAAGATTGGAGGTGGGGCTACTAGGGCGCATATGATAACACAAGCATTACGTAAAAACTCATTCAAAGTAACAGTTTTTGCTGGGAGTCATATTGGATCAGCACCGCGTAAGTGTACCGTGGATAGAGACATCACACTTGTTCTATTCCCTATACCTTTCAGAGACGACTTCTTCTTAGAAAGGTTTATGAGATACTTAATGTTTTCAATTTGGATCTTCTTTGCTTTTTTTAAAAAATATGATTTTGATGTAGTAATTGTATGCGGGCCTCATCCATTCGTAGATTTTCCTGTTTTGTTACATGCCTTCCTCTCAAAAATTATTTCTATTCTCGATCTATCTGATCTTTGGCCTGAAGCCATTTATTTTAAGCATTTTGACTTTTTAAAGCATGTAGGTACCAAAGTAAATAGTTTCATATTTCAGAAGTACTCTGGGTATGTCTTCATGAATGAAGTAATTGAGAAGTATGCTAAAGTTAACTATGGTATCATTAACAAACCGTCAATTATTATAAGAAATGTAACAGATACAGAGTTGTTTTCTCCTTTAAATTTAAAAATTAATCACTTTTATAAATTTAATAATAATGATGAAATTGAGCATTTTGTCTTATACCATGGAACAGCTGGTCCATATCAGGGACTAATGCGCGCGCGAGAGGCTCTTTCTAGATCTTCTAATCTACCAATCATTTTACATGCTGGACAGTTAAACACGCAAAGACAGATAGAAGTGATACTTGATTTAGCTGGTAAATATAGGCTGATGGTTCACGATTTCGGTAAGCTGGCCGATAAACTAAGCCACCCCCACATAGAGAAATACAGAGAGCCGACACCAGAAAAGGCCATGCTTGTTGCGAAACAAGCTAATATAGGGCTGATTGTTGAGTATAAAAAAACATATTCGTTAAATAGGCTATACTTTCATGCGTCTTTACTACGGCCCATAATAGCGGAAGGATGTGGGCCATGGGTCGAGGAAGCTAATTACCTAGGGATAAAATTACATCAATTGAGCACAGTAGAAGAAATAATCGAGAATTATGATCAGTATGTAAGGAAATGTGCTGAAACGCAGAAAAGACTTGCAATTCCAAACATACACAAACCGCTGCTGAGCTTACTAGAATGATAGCTTGTATTCCTAGGATAATAACATGCATTCCAAGGCCTCTACCTGCTCTGCTTAGAACTATTAGACATCGCATACTTTATGGCGACTGGTATGAGAATTCAATGATTCTTGTACGTCGAGAGTTTAACGTATGGCTCTATGCACGCGGCGATCATCTGATAGATGCATGCTTGCTGGATGAGCGCGCGCGCTCGGTATATAAGTTAATCCTATGAATATTCTTAGTGTTTAGTGTTAATGTACTTGCAAGAACTGGTTGATTGCATACGATGAATAAATCTGTTTGTTTAATTTCTTTTTCTGACTTTGGATTGGGAAGAGGAGAATACTTAGCTAAAGCTATGAAAGCAATTGGCTTAGAGGTTCTAGTAGTGACCAATAAACCCGTTTATACAGAATCCTTCAAAATGATTAAAAACACTTTAAGTAAGAATAAGATTGACGTTTTAGAGATACCATTACCTCGCTTACCCTATGAAAGTACATTTTCAAGATTAATTCAATACCTCCTTTTCACGATTTTTTCCTTCTCCATTCTATTGAAGTCTCGTAGATCATTTATTTTTTACTACTCAAGGGGTCCTCACCCATTCACAGATGTTGCATGTATCCTGTTGAAACTGTTTAAGGGTGGTAAAATAGTAAGTGATATAACAGATCTTTGGCCAGATGTTCTAGACTATATGAGAATAAATGTTTTTCTAAAACGAATTCTAATTTTATTTGGACATGCGGTTAATTCATTGATTTGGTCAAAGCTAGATGCAATCGTTACTCATAATGAGGTAATGGCACATATACTTTCAAGGAGAAGTGGAAGAAGAGTCCATGTAATATATGGGGTAATCGACTTAGAGAAGTTTAAGCCAATACCGAAATATGAGGCTTTCCAAAAGCTACCGAAAAATATCAGGGAGAAAATCGACCGAAAGTGCTTCATAGCGTTATATGCCGGTCTGTTGGGTCCTTTCCAGAACCCTGAAATGATATTGAAGCTTGCGCAGCTTATAAAGGATACTCTATTTGTTGTAATGGGCACTGGTCCATTAAAAGAGAACTTGATAAAAGAGGGGAGAAAGCAGCAGGTTAATAATATCTTATTTCTAGACCCAGTTCCTCATTCTCTAATGCCAATAGTATACAATACGGCAGACTTGTTTCTACTTACATACATGACGACAGATTTTCTGAAAATAGGTTTACCGAAAAAATTTATAGAATATGCGGCTTGCGGTAGACCAATCATATGCATAACTCCAGAATGTGTAGCATCGAAATTATGTAGTAAGTGGAAGGCGGGATACCATCTTCCTCCAGAAAGACTTGAAGATGCTGCACATATTATTCTAGAATTGAAATCAAATGAAAATGTTAAAAAATTGCTAGGAGATAACGCTAGAAAAATGGCAGAATCATTATTTTCCATCGAGAAGGCAAAAGAGGAGTTGCAGGCTTTTCTGATTTGAACTCCAAAGGTTTTTCGCCTCTATTATCAAACGATACCTTTTATACTTAGCGTGCGCAGACTCTTCGTACTCATGTTATACTGGAAGCGCGCGCTACAACATACTTGGGATAGGTGTTTTGACAGGATTAATTAAAGAGAAAAAGGCCTTTCTCTGGGATGTCAAGCGAACCAGAAATCTTATTATCTAAAGATTTCAGTAAGTGGGAAGATTTTCTTCAGAAAGAAGAAGCTGGAAATATTTTCCAAAGTCCAGTAATGATCCCTGCGTATGTTAAAGCATTAAAATTTAACGTGTACCTCCTTACTGCACAGTTGAGCCGAGAGATTGTAGGCGGGATTTTAATCTATAAAAGATTTCCTCCAAAGTTACCAATTCGCTTAATAAATGAACTATATACTTCTTACGGACCAATAGTAACTGAAGAAATTATGGATAATGTTAAAATTAAGGTGATTCAGACGTTGTTAGAAAATTCTAAAAAATGTGCAGATGCAGGTACAATAAAACATACCTTCTTTATTAGGGGAGATTTTATTTTTAATAAAGAAAGGGATACGCAGCCTTCTAAGATCGATTCTGATATGTTTGTGAAGGTTGGCTACAGAGCTGTTCCAAATGGTTATGGACAAACTTTCGTTATTAACTTAGAACCAAGCTTGCAATTTATAACCAAGAATTTTGAAAAAAGAACAAGATGGTCACTGAATAAAGCCAAAAAATTTAATATTAAAGCCCAAATTGAAAATAGTCAGGAAGGTTTAAAAACTTTTTACAAGTTGTACATGAGCACTGCTAAACGCCATGATTCAGTAATTACTCCCATTAATTTCCTTAATGAGCTCTACAGAATTTTAGTTCCTAAAAAAATGATGGATATATATGTTGCCTACTTCGATAGCATACCAGTAAGTGCTACGATTACACTCAATTATAAGAACACAGCCTATTATTATATGGCCGCAAGTCTAAAAAACTTTCATTATACTCAAGCTAATACCTATTTACAGTTTTTTATAATTAGCAGGTTAAAAGATAAAGGTATCAAAAGATATGATTTACTATGTGCCCCTCAATCATGTGACATTGATAATCCACAGTATGGTCTTTACCTTTTTAAAAGAGGCTTTGGAGGTGAAAGCGTTCCAGTTTTTCATTATGAACAAGTATATAGCAAAATGTTATCTGCCGTAGAATGTAGACTTTCACATATCTACAAAAAATTATTCTTCTGAATATGTCGTTCAATAGTACATCAAAATTGATACCAATAGGCAATCCTCAACTCGTATTGGTAGGAAGTAATAAGATCAATAGTTTTGATTGTTATTCAGTGGCTTTTTCTTCTTTGCTAGAAGAAGATGGCGATTTCTTTCTATACTACACCGGTGCCGCGAATAAGAATTGGAGTTTTACTAGCATAGGTGTAGCAACGTCAAGGAATCTTTTTGAATTTAGGAGGAAGAATGGCTCTATAATAGAAGGTCAGAATAATTCAAAGTTTTCTTATGAGGCTGTAACTCCCGCTATCATTAAAGTAAAGTCTAAATACTATTTGATTTTTGCTGGAAGAAAGCATCGATATGATCGTAGAGTTTTAGGGATCGCATACTCGGACGATCCAGCAGGTCCATTTAAAATAATTGGTGTTATATACAAGCCGTCAGTAGATTGGGAGGGATACAGCATCGACAACGGGTCAACATTAGTAAAAATAACGGAAGATGAATTCTTAATATATTACTCCAATTGTGCCCCCTCTCTTAAGAGCATTGTACTTAGAAAACCATTTATCAGAAAAATAGGATTCTTAAAAGTCAAAATTAGGGGTGCTACAAGCAATTCAATTGAAGTTTTTTCGTCTAAAAATCCAGTTCTACTCAACGGACCAATCGGAAGCTGGACAGAATCAGTATTCTGTCCAGGATACTTGCATGGACTTTCTAATGAAAAATATTTCTTCTTTGCAGCTTCAACTTATACTAAGTATCCAATTTCCCAATACATTGGATATGTCTCAGTAGATTCACCTTTTCTAACATGTTTTAAAAGTCAACCTTTCAAAATACTTTCTGCAAAAGATATTCAGACGATTTCTAATATAAGATACGTGGGGTTCGATTATCCTTATCCAATAAGCGACCCTCACGAAAAGGAAAAAATAGTGCTCTTTTACTCAGTCTTGGATAGGTCTATGAATCGATGGTCAATCTTCAGAAGTATCTTAAAAATTAGCACATGCTAAACTACGAAAGTAACATGCATGCTGTAGTAGTATGTTAACTAACGCACTACATATTATTGTTGTACCGAATGTAAAGGAGAACGACTATCTTCAATACTTATATAAGGAAATTCTAAACTTAGCTAAAGAAAAGGAAAAGACAATATATCTTTACTCGCCTAATATGCACAAAAAATCTAAAATAGAATTAATAAATGCATATTTATATCTTATAAAATTTCTTTCCCTTTTAATCAAGATAAAGAGCCGTGTAAGCAGAAAAATCATTTTACATCTTCATTGGATAGAATTTCTATATCAAGTTGGAAAGAATAAATACTTAATCCCATTTTTTATACCATTAATAATTACCTTCTTCCGTCTTTTTAAAATGAAATCACAGAATAGGTTGGTTGTAACAGTTCATAATGTGTTTCCGCACAAAGTCTATTGGTTGTCAATTGAATATAAATTCTTTAAAATTATGTTAAAAGAGTTATCTGATTGCATTTTTGTACATAGCTCCTATTCTAAAAGTATATTATTAAGATTTTATGGAGTGGATGCTAAGAAAGTTCATGTGATTCCTCATGGTATTTTTCTACGTTCTAAATCTTATGATATTGATCTGAGAAAAAGAATCTGTACTAAGCTTAATATACCACTAGATAGCATCATATTTTTTCATATAGGAATTTCCGACTATAAAGGAGTGGATGTTCTTTTAGAAGCTATTAAACTACTTAGAGATTCTGTTGGGAAAAAGGTTAAGTTTATAGTAGCTGGAAGTGGTGATAAGAGATATATCTTTAACTTAGTAGAAAAGTATAAAGATATCTTAAAAGATGGGTATGTAGTTCTAATTAATAGGAAATTGTCTGAAAAAGAAGTTCAAGGTTTTTTTAATGTGGCAGACTTTGGTATTTGTCCTTACATTAAGGTATCAACTCCTAGTACTCTACTAGATTTTATGGCGTATAGACTCCCAATAATCACGACTGATGATCCGAATGTTCTAGTTCTGGTAAAAAACCATCCTTCCTATCCTTATCTTATGGCCAAGCGAAAGGACCCGTTTTCTCTTAGCGAATCAATACTTATCGCCTGTAACAATATATCAAGTTATAAAGAAAGAGCCCGAATTTTTGATGTAGTAAATCTAGTTTCTGCTTGGCGTATTTCGGCTGAAATAACTTTGGAATGCTATTTGAATCTAACCTGCGGTGATCTAACTTGAAATTTTTTATTTTTCACGTTTTCGAAGGTTCAGAACTCTCTCTTAGAGAAAATGCAGGAGGAGTTGATTCATTTATAAAATGTGTAATTAACTACAGTAAGCAGTGTAAATTTCCTATTACTGTTATTGGAAGAAACAAATACTTTATTCCACGAATTATAACAAATAAGGAGTTCAAATCAAGTAGCTCTCCGATCTCAAATCAGACAAGATTATTCCCTTTTTTTATGTATATTCTTTCAAATTTTATTTTGGGTTTAATTATATTTTTATTAATAAGTGCTTTTTCTTTTAAACAGCGAAAAGACGTCGTAAATATAATTCACGTTCATAATCCGGTAATTGGAGGAGCGCTCTTCCTTTTTCCTTATTATATTCGGACTATAAACATTGTACAATTTCATAGCGAATATAGCAAAAGATTGAAGCTTATTCTACCTAAAACTTTATTATCTAAATTGGCTATATGGTTGCATTCTTTTTTTGAAAAAGTCTGTTTATTGAGAGCTGATAGAATTATTGCAATAAATGAGAACATCTTTAGATATCTAATTGGAATTGGATGTTCCAGCGATAAAATAAGGAAAATCCCAATATTCTTAGATACTTCTTATTACAATATGAATTCTGCTGAGGTAGAAAAGAATAAAATAACCTTCGGTATTAGTAAAGAAAAAATTGTTGTTACCTATATCGGCCGACTTTCCAAGGAAAAGAATATTGAAGTTATCATACGTGCATTTTCTTATCTAGATATTTCTATTAGGAGAAATTTACTTTTGCTAATTGTTGGTAAAGGTGATGAATTAGGTAGATTAAAATCCATAGCTGCATCAATTTCTGAGAATTTATTTTTCTTGGGTCATCGAACCGATATTAAACGGATTTTAAGTATTACTGACATATTTATTATACCATCATTTACTGAAGGCTTTCCGTTCAGTTTGCTAGAAGCTATGGCTACTGGCAAGGCTATTATCGCCAGCAACATTCCTGCTATCAGAAAAATTGTTGATGATAGAAAAGAAGCGCTCTTGTTTAACCCACATAATCCAGAAGAATTAAGAGATTTATTATTAAAACTTTATAGTAATCAAGCGCTGAGACAAGAATTAGGAAAGAATGCGAGGAAAAAATCGAAGATATATGATGCCCATACTATTATCCCTAGGTTATTTAAAGTTTACCTAGAAGTTTTACACAAACTTCCTAAATGAAAGGTAGCATTTCGTTAGTCTTAGGGACTAGACCCCAGATAATTAAATCAGCTCCAATAATACAACAAATGTTAAAACAGGGTTTGGATATTAAGATTATCCATACAGGTCAACATTATGATTATAGCTTATCGAAAATATTTTTCGAAGAAACTGGTTTACCAGAACCCTATGCTAATTTAGAAGTAGGATCAGGTTCACATGCATATCAAACTGGAGAGATGATATTACGTCTTGAAAAGGTTCTTATGAATTTAAAACCTAGCATAGTAGTTGTTCCAGGAGATACCAATTCGGCTTTAGCTGGTGCTCTGGTTGCGGTTAAGATGGGTATCAAGGTAGCTCATGTTGAGTCGGGAGCTCGGAGTTATGACATGACAATGCCTGAGGAGATCAATAGGCGCGTTGTGGATCATATATCTATGTTCCTATTTTCCGTCTCTGAACTATGCTCAAAAAACCTTGAAAGGGAAGCTGTAATGGGCAGAGTGTACTTAACAGGAGATACAATGTTTGACTCCTTTTTAATGTATATGCCCACAGCTTCCAAAAGTAAGGTGATTGAGGAAAATGATATTTCAAGAGATTATGCTGTCTTAACCCTGCACAGAGCAGAGAATACAGACAATCCAGAAAGATTGAAGAATATAATGGAAGCAATCATTCTTCTAAATGATGTAAATATAGTTTTTCCAGTTCATCCTAGAACCTTGGATAGGCTGTCCTCGTTTAATATCCTCAAAAGACTTGAGCACTCTGAGCACGTGAAGCTTCTAAAACCCTTAGGCTATTATGATATGCTTAAGCTCATGTCGGAAGCTAGGTTGATATTAACGGATTCTGGTGGTGTACAGAAGGAGGCCTTCTGGCTTAAGGTTCCCTGCATTACCTTAAGAGAGAATACAGAATGGATGGAAACCGTTAAACTTGGTGCAAACTTTCTAGTAGGCCATGACACGAATCGCATAGTTTCAAAAGCAAAAATGCTTCTCAGCGATAGTTATGTCAAAGATAGAATCAAAAGACTGCCCAATCCATATGGTTGTGGTAAAGCTGCAGATAAAATAGTTAAGTTTCTGTTAGAGTACTTAGACTAGGCTCGCACTAATTTGGTGGAGACGACTCGGCAAAATTTAATTTAGTAAAAAGATGAAGCTAGTGTGATTTTAATGTCAACATTTGATATTTATACAATGTTAAAGGTACAAAAGAACAAGTCATTAAATTATGAAATGTATAAAATGCTTGCCATTTTAATGAATCCTCTAGCGCGCGCGCCGGTACAACGCGCTAGCAGAGAGAAGCTAGCTCAGCGCGTGTGCTATAAGCTATGCCAAAAGTGAGCGTAATCTTACCTTGCTACAACGGTGCTAGATGGGTGGGCCAAGCTATCGAAAGCGTTTTAGCTCAAACATACAAGAATTTTGAACTCATAGTAGTAGACGATGGATCAACGGACAATTCGGGGAGAATAATATCTTCCTATCTGTACGATAAACGCGTGCATTACATTTATCAAGAAAATAGGGGTTTCTCCAATGCTCTAAATAGGGGGATAAGAGAAAGCAGAGGCAAGTTTATAGGGTTCATAGGTCAAGATGACCTTTACATGCCAAACAAGTTACAAGTTCAAGTGGAATACTTTGATGAGCATAAAGATGTGGATCTAGTCCATTCAAATTATTGCTCTATCGACTCCAGTGGAAGGATAATAAGAGTTAGGGATGTAAAGATACCCGGATTTTCTTCAAGAGGGAAATTGATCGAGTACCTCTTCATAAACAACTTCATCGGATTTGAGACGGCCCTGGTAAAAAGAAGATGCTTCGATAAGGTGGGCTTGTTCGATGAACAAATGGCGGGGTTCTCGGACCACGACATGTGGCTTAGAATAGCCGGAGAATTCAACATAGCCTACATAGACTTAATCCTAGTTAAAAAGCGTGAGCATGAACTGCAGTTCTCGAAGGTAGCAGTAGAAAAGTGCCTACGTGACGAGTTCCTGATGACTAGTAAGGCAATTAAACGGTATCCGTTCCTAGAAAAGGCTGTAAGAAAGAAATTAGCTGGACTCTACTATACATGGGGCATAACTATGTTAGAGAAAGGGGTGAATGGAGGGGCAAAACAAAAATTCCTTAAGGCAATCCAATATAGACCATGGAAATTTAAGGCAATAATAGCTTACATCACTCCAACAATATACAGGTTTGTTTGGGAGCGCTATTGCCAGTCAGCATCAAAGCTTCATAGAGGATTAAAGTGGATTGAAGATTGATATTAAAAGAAATTCATTTGCGCCTTTGTTCATATAGTATTGGAGTGAAAGAGTAGGATGATAATAAGAATCAAACTTCACACGGTTATTTCATTAGCGTTTTCTATAATCACTTTGCTAGTCTTTTTACTATTCTCACTTTTGTTTAAAGAGCAAACCATACTCTATTTGGGATTTCCGTTTGCACTGAGTGCGTTTATATTTTCATACATACTTTTGTGCGGTGTTGATAAGGAATTCTTGTTTAAGATTGTACCTGCACAGCCAAATACTATCCTCTATATCATAACAATATTGTCAGTATTCTCTGTACTTTTCATTCCAGCCTATGATGGTTCCATATTTGAGTGGGGGAATATACCGTTGTTGAATTGGCTGAGATATATAGCCTCCATATTCTTGACCCTATTTATACCGGGATATTTCCTCCTAAAAATATTAGATCCACAGAATTCGCTCCAATTATCGGCAGTCATATCGTTTTCATATGCTTTGAGCATGTTTATAACTTTCGTAACTGGTTTCGGTCTTCTATTAACATTTAACTCGATCTCTTCGTTGGCCAACTTTTTGTTAATCTCTCTCAACTTGGCATTGATGGCTATCTATCATGTTAGGCGTTCTTCAAGCCGACAGCCAACAACGATGAACCTAATTGAAATGAGCGCACTTCTGGCTGCGCTACTGGTAACTTTAGTCGGCAATATCTACGTTATGGAGAAAACTTTACCTCTGTCAAGAGGTGACATGTGGGGGCACCTTGCTCAAGCCCTTCAATACTCAAAAGGCTTTCCAGTACATGGAGGGATGCTAATACCTGGTTATCCATACTTCTTTCACGTATATTTGACAACGCTTTTCCAGCTTTCAGGCCTTCCTCCGCCAATCTCTTATCAGGCTCTATTCGCCTTCAGCTTTATCCCAATTCTTTCATTTTATTCTTTCATCAAGGAATGGTTTTCTGAGAAAAATCTGTGTTCTATAGCGATAATTCTCGTTCCACTTTTAGGGTTCGGTAGCCTCTATACAATAAACTTGAAGGCTCAGAACCCATCCATGCCCTTATCCACTGCTGTACCTGAGGCTATACATAAAACATATGACATTAACGACATTATGGTAATAGGCCCTGCGCTTGCAAATGTTGTGCCAATTCTTTACATAGCTCTCCCCACATTGTTCATGTTCCTGTATCTACTGAGAAAAAGCATGAATAATGTTACTAAGTCTTTTCTTTATGCTGTGCTGATAGCGGTATCTTCCCTTGGGCACCCAGATGCGCCTTTCTTTATGGGATTAGCTTTGTTGTTATATGCTGCTATCATGGAAGGAGAAGGTGTGAAAGTGGGTGCGATCGGTGGCATTCTCGGGTTGCTGATTGTAGCCTTAGTAGATAGTAGTGCTCCTGCCAGAAACTACATCTTGGCTCTTGGCGGTATTTCTTCAGCTGGCACCTTAACCTTTTTTGTAACGTTTCTTCTGTTTGTGTTGTCCTATTTTACTTCAGTGCTCGCAAGACATTTTACGATCAATCACAGCTTCCTTTCTGATAGATTTAAGAAGAACGCTTTTTCTTTAACCTCAGGGATAATAATCTTTGCTTACCTTTTCTCCCTTATAACTTGGGTATACGTCCTGCCAACCTATGATGCTTATAAATTTGGGGGTTACGATTTTACACCTTTTTTCATCTGGCCGATAAGGTTTGGGCCTATCGGACTCTTATCAATCCTCTGTCTCAGTCTCTACTTGGGCGATGTTGCTAAAGATAGGCGTCTCACCTTCTTTTCGGCAATAGCCGCAATCGGCTTTGTTACGGAGCAACTCGCTAACTATTACCCAATATATCCAGCCTACCGTTTCGCCACGTTGACGCTTATAGGCGTGGTCGTTTTAGCTGCATATTTTGTTATTAAGAGTGCGTCATTATTAACTAGAAAGAAGAAATTAGTGTTAACCGCCCTTCTAATATCCGTGATGATTCCCGGAATGTTGTCATCATCACTCTTTTATTATGACAGAGCACGACTAAATCCTTCAATTAATAGTTACGAACTTGATGCACTGAGCTTTGTTGGAAAAAATCTACCATTGAATTCTAGCGTTCTTACAGTTACAGACGATTCAGCAACAAAATTAGAAACATTTGGAGGTATCAATACAATCCAGATCATGCAAAGGTGGAATTACATATTCTTAAGTGAAGTTGACTTGTCAACATTCTTATATCTCTTAGGGACATCTAACGTTAAATATATTTATTTAAGCTTAAATGATTTTGAAGTGTTGAATCATTCAAAAAGCATGCTCTATGATTTACTTGATTACCTTCCAGTGGCTTTTCAAAATGAAGGTGTCAAGGTATATGAGATACCGCGAATGGTGCCCCCGTCTGCGCAAAGTAACTTTACTATGTTAAACTTCTTCGAGTTCGACACAACTAAACATGTGACTTTACAGAACGAATTTCTTTTGCAAATTATACCTAGCTTTCTGCGGCTAAACTACACTATTTTATCATTACCTATAGAAACCAATAGAACCTCTATTTCAATTGCGGGCTTACAAAACCCATTACAATGGGTCATAACTGAAGGAACTGGCAATATATCATTAAACGAAACAAACATTGAGGACTCGGTAACAATCGCCGTGCAAAACCTAACTGCTGACAAAAGTGGCTATTTTGCCTTAGGTACAAAATACACCTGTGACTTCACCCCTTTTGACTACTTGCAACTATGGATCAAAACATCAAGTGACGTTGATGGTGAACTTAAAGTCATTTTACGGGGTGACAATAATACTTGGGCTGCATGGTTAGTTCAGATTTTTCCGAAAAACGAATGGTTTCTGCTCACTTTGAGACTCACAGAACCAAACCTTGAATCGACCACTAAGCTTAATTTAAGTACTGTACGACAAATTGATGTTGGTTTCCAAAGATTGCATCCGATGACAAATTACTCTTTTCTAGAAATCAGGGAGATACAAGGCATAATCTCATCACGTTTTCTATCTTACGAGGCACTCGGCATTCTCCCCAAACCCTCCACCATAATATTAACTCACGATCCTAATTTCGACGTAAGCTGCCTTTTAAAATTGGCTGAATCTGGTAGCAAAATTATTGTTTTCGACACCAATGATGAGGATAAGGGTTTCTTTTTTAACTTTTTGCAACTAGCAGTAGAAGGTTACATTGAAAGTAATAAGATTGCATTGCTCACAAATATAAACATTCCACAAACCCGAGTTCACTCCATTTCAACAAACTCTTCAGGCGTGTCTTCCATCGCCTATTATAAATTAGGTGAAGCCTCGGTTGCTCCATTTACGCTTGTTAAAAAAATAGGTCTTGGCGAGATTGTATATATAATACTTCCTTCAAAGATCATAAACACTTCTGAGAAAACGCTTGTATTATTAATGAAAATCTTTAATGAAATTTTAGATATGCTAGAATTGCAAACTAAGACGTATAAATATACTCCCTATTATTTTGGCTCATATAACACATTAGAAAGTTTAACCACCCTGAATGGAAAAGTAAAGATAACCTCTGAGCACATATTTAATACAAATCCATTACGGTCTTCACGACTTGAAATAAAAATAGGAAGCACGTCTAGGATTCTGGTAAACGCCACAGTAGAGAGTTTGAAGATTTATGGTCCAGCACAGTTAATTATAGATGGGCGATCGATATATATGCGGGCTAATTCAGTTCCCTCTTATTTAACATTTTCCAGCGATAAATTTGAGTGTTCTTGTCTTTTTAACTTCTCAGACAATACAATAGTAGAGCTCCGTATAATGAACTCCAGTGAACCATTTAGTCTCAGCATGAATGGCGGCTCTCTTCTTCTTGATACATCGGAATTAAGCATCCTTGTAAAGCACCCTTCTATTGAGACACAAGGAGACGTTTACTTCGAATCAGCAAGGATACACTACATAAACCCATATGTCCCACTTGCTGGAGTAGTAAGAGATAGTCTCAAAATTAGTGGACGAACGGTTTTCACGGTACAATTCGCATTTAAAGACTTAAGCATAATTACTGGCTTCTTGTACGATGGCACCGCCGCAGCGAACAAGATTCAAACTACTACTCATTTAAACATCCCTTTGGCTAACTTGTTGACGTCGCCTCTCCTTTTCGTATTTTACCTACTACTATTTATCTTTGCTTTACTTTCTATCATTCGCAACACAACGGTGCCCAACCGTGAGTAAAGGTGATTTTGTTGAACGTGTTATCCCTAGCAGAGTACAATATTCACTTTGGCAAGAGCACATAAACAGATACTTTTTTGCATTAAGATATGTTACAAATAGAGTTGTTTGTGATGTTGCTTGTGGAACTGGATATGGTACTAAATTAATAAGCAAGATGGCTAATCTAGTCATAGGCGTTGACATATCACGAGAGGCATTGACATACGCAAAAAAACATTATGGAAAAGAGTATAATATCGAATTTGTGTTATCGGATGCGTGTAATCTCCCTTTCAGAGACAAAGCCTTTGATACAACTGTATCTTTTGAGACGATTGAACATTTAGTTTGTTACAAAGATTTTCTTAAAGAAACTAAGCGTATTTTGAAGATGGATGGAAAACTAATTATATCCACTCCAAATAGACAAATATCTTCCCCAAACCAGGAGGAACCATACAACCCTTTTCACGTCAAGGAATTTGATACTGAAGAATTCTCCCAATTATTAAGCATATTTTTCACAAATTTACAATTTTATGGCCAATGTTATTATACGATTAAAGATTGGTTGCTCAGATTTCTTTATAACCATTCAAATTCTTTTAAAATTACAGTTAAAAAACTTAATAACATAATCTCTAGACGGACAATGCCAAAAAGGAAAATGATCAAAACGATAAATCCAATATATCGTGTAAAGATTTTTAGGAACCTTTATCCGGTCTATGCTCCAACATTTCTTATAGTTGTTGCTACGAATAGAAAATAACAAAAACTCAAATAAAATCCTACGTTTAAGTGATTACATAGAAGTAACACTCCTAGGACTGTAAACTAACTGAATAAGTTGAAATTTACAACGCAGGTTCTAAGGATCAAGTGGAGGTAAAGACCAACAGTGCAGAGTATGTGGAGAAATTTTTTAGTGACCGTAGGCCGCGCGCTGATGAAGAAGCAGGATTAAAGGTTGCAGCGAATACCTCTGTTCTTCTGGCTCTTGGTAAACTCTGCTATTTAAACTGCTTAAAGAAGTGTTTGATAGATCGTTTTAGACAAATAGCGCGCGCTTCTTCGAAAATAGAGAAAGACTCTTCTGCCGCTGGAAAACCTTTTAAGAGTAAGCGTGTAAAGTAAAGTGTTTCGTATGAAGGGTGTTATTCTGCACGGTGGCGCCGGCACGAGGCTCCGCCCGTTAACCTTCAGCGGCCCTAAGCAGCTTATTCCCGTTGCTAACAAGCCTATTTCCCAGTATGTTCTCGAGGACCTTAGGGATTCCGGTGTTAAGAGTGTTGCGATTGTTCTCGGCGAAACCTTTCCTGAGCTCGTGAGGGAGTATTACGGTGACGGCAGCAGGTTCGGAGTGAAGGTTGAATATGTTTTTCAGGGTAAGCCGCTTGGCATTGCTCATGCTGTGGGCCTCTGCAGGGACTTCGTCGGCGACGATAGCTTCATCCTCTACCTTGGGGATAATCTTCTTCAAAACGGCATCAGGAAGTATCTTGAAAGGTTTGCCGAGGGGGATTATGACGCGTATGTTCTTCTCAAGGAGGTTGAGGACCCTTCGAAGTTCGGCGTTGCGAAATTCGATGACGACGGTAGGCTTATTGGTCTAGTGGAGAAGCCTAAGGCTCCACCGAGCAAATACGCTCTGGTAGGTGTCTACTTTTTCAAGCCGCTGGTTTTCGAGGTTATTAAGGGTTTGAAGCCGAGCTGGAGGGGTGAGCTCGAGATAACGGATGCGCTTCAAACAATGCTTGAAAAGGGCTTCCGCCTCGGCTACTCCTTCGTGGAGGGCTGGTGGCTCGACACGGGTAAGAAGGACGATATTCTTCACGCTAACTCCCTGATTCTCGACGAGCGTGCGGAGAGGCGTGTTGAGGGCGAGCTTGTCGATTCAAGGGTTGACGGCAGGGTTTCAATCGGCCTTGGCAGCAGGGTTTTAAACAGCACTGTCAGAGGCCCCTCGGTGATAGGTAGGAACTGCCTGGTTAAGGATTCTTTCATCGGGCCCTACACGAGCATCGGTGACAACGTTAGCGTTGTTAACAGCTCTGTTGAATACTGCATCATTCTTGAGGGCGCGTTGATCAGCGACGTCGCCAGGCTTGAGGAGAGCCTTATTGGCAGGAACGCTAGGGTTGTGAAGAACAGTCTTAAGGGCTGTGTGAGGCTTCACGTCGGGGACTATTCCGAGGTGGAGCTATAAGCTTATTAACACTCCTGTGTGGAAACAGGGGGGATGTTGAAAAACACTGTTAAAGAGCTTTCACTACCCGGTGTCAGGGTTTTAGAGTTGACGAGGCTTCCAGATGAGCGTGGTGTTTTCACCGAGCTTATGCGTTCAGACTGGGATAATCTTTTCCAAGGCGACCCCGTGATGCAGGTTAATCTTTCAGTAACCTACCCTGGTGTTGTAAGGGCTTGGCATAGGCATGAGAGGGGTCAGGTGGACTATTTCCTCCCGGTTAAGGGCTCGGTTAAAATATGTGCTTACGACGATGAGACGGCTCATCTTATTGAAGCGGTGCTTTGCGAGGACAGGATGCAGGTTTTAAGAGTCCCGGGCCACTACTGGCATGGATTCAAGACGTTAAGCATGGAGCCCGCTTACCTCGTATACTTTGTTAACAGGCTTTACGACTACGCTAATCCTGACGAGGTTAGGAGGCCCTGGAACGATCCTAAGATAGTTCCCAGGATTATTAACGGAAGGGCTGACGACCCAAGGTGCAACAAGCCCTGGGACTGGTTTTACCCTCCCCATAGGTGAGAATATGCGTCTACTAGTCACCGGGGGCTGCGGCTTCATAGGCAGCAACTTCATCAGACACATGCTTAACAGGAATGATGATGTTGAGATTGTTAACGTTGACAATCTTTCATACGGCTCCAACCCGAGCAACCTGAGGGATGTTGAGGGTGACGAAAGGTATAGGTTTGTAAAGGGGAGCATAAGTGACCAGCTGCTTATGAGTAGCCTTGTGGAGAATGTTGATGCCGTCGTAAATTTCGCAGCCGAGTCTCATGTTGACCGGAGCATAGCCGACCCCTGGCCCTTCTTCAGAAGCAACACTGAGGGTGTTCTAACGATTCTTGAAGCCGTCAGGAAGACCGGTGGGAACGTTAGGCTTGTTCAGGTTGGGACTGACGAGAGCTACGGCGACATCCCCGTAGGGTCTTTCACCGAGAACGATAGGCTTAGGCCCTCAAGCCCGTATGCTGCTTCAAAGGCTTCAGCAGACCTTTTCTGCCTAGCCTACCATAGGACCTACGGTTTAAACGTGTGCATAACTCGTTGCACAAACAACTTCGGGCCATACCAGTTTCCGGAGAAGCTTATTCCAAAGACGATAATAAGGGCTTTGATGAACATGAGGATCCCTGTCTACGGGACCGGGGGTAACGTGAGGGACTGGATCTACGTCACGGATCATTGCGAAGCTTTAAGCATGGTTTTGAGAAACGGTAGGAGCGGGGAAGTGTACAATATTGCAGGCGGCAACGAGCTTACAAACCTGCAGGTTGTGAGAAGCATCCTGGAGCTCATGGGTAAGCCTGGGGATTTGATAGAGTTCGTCGAGGATAGGCCTGGCCACGATGTGCGTTACAGCCTCGACTCCTCTAAGATTAGGAGCGAGCTGGGCTGGATGCCGAGACACGGCTTCAAGGAGGCTTTGGAAGCCACTGTGGAGTGGTACAGGGTTAACGAATGGTGGTGGAGGCCTCTGGCTGATGAGCGGGTGCTCCATCCAACCCCCTGGAAGCTTAAGTGGTAGTGTTGAAAATACTTGTCACGGGTGCTAGCGGGCTGCTCGGCCGCAGGGTGGTTGAGCTTGCTCTTGAGAGAGGCCACAGGGTTTACTCGGCTTACAGGGAGCATGTTTTAAGCATCGGTGTGCCGGTTAGGCTGGACATAACTGATGAGGAGAGGCTTTTGAAAACTGTTTCCGAGATTAGGCCTGACGCGATAATTCATGCTGCAGCATACACTGATGTCGACGGCTGCGAGGCTAACAGGGATTTAGCGTGGAGGGTTAACTCGGAGGCTACGAGAAGCCTGGCGGCTGCTTCTGCTGAAACAGGCTCCCTCATGGTCTTCGTCTCAACCGACTATGTTTTCGACGGGGAGAAGGGTCTCTACTCTGAGGAAGACCAGCCTAGCCCGGTTAACTACTATGGTTACACGAAGCTGAAGGGTGAGGAGTTCGTCAGGGAGAATGCTGCTGAATGGTGTGTCGCGAGGACAAGCGTCATCTATGGGTGGAACCCTGTTGGAAAGCCTAACTTCGCAACCTGGGTGGTGAGCAGCTTAAGCCAGGGAAGGGAGGTTAAGGCTCTTACAGACCAGTATGTCTCACCCACGTTTAACACGAACCTGGCTGAAATGCTTCTGGAGATCGTGGAAAAAAGGGTCACGGGGATTATTCATGCTGCTGGGGCTGAGAGAGTAAGCAGGTACTGTTTCTCCGTTAAGCTTGCTGAAGCCTTCGGCTTGAACAGGAGCCTTGTGAAACCCGCCGTCATGAGTGAGATGCAGTGGAGGGCGAGGAGGCCGAGGGACTCTTCGCTGAACGTAAGCAAGGCGGAAGCCCTGCTGAGCCACAAGCCTCTAAGGCTCGAACATGCTTTTGAATTGATGAAGAGGGAAAAGCCTCGTGAATAACGCGGGGCATCGGGCATGAGCCTCATAGACTGGGGCTCTATTAGAGATGTGAAGTCTCTTATGGCCTCTTTAGAGAGCTTTATTATCAGAGTTTTTGGGGAAGACTACATAAAAGACCAGTTTTCAAAGCTTAAGGCTAAACCCAAGAGTGTGCCGGAGCGATTACAGTATGTTGTGGAGCCTAATGTGCATAGGGTTGCTGGATGGTGGAATATTATTCAATCGTTCAAGGAGCACGGTTACTCTTTTGACCTTCGCTTTTCTGCTAATGTTGAGGAGTTTATGGATCTTATGTTGTTCTCTTACGCTTTTAACCTTTTACTGGGCAGCAAAGTGGTCGCGATAGATGACAGTAGGGTATTGGGTAGGCTGAAGAATAGGGATAACTTTAGCTCTTTAGTATACGAGACTCTTATAGCTTCCAATTATGTTTCAAACGGCTTCCATGTTGAGGTTCCTGATCTAGTATCCACTGTAGATAGTAAACCTGATATCTTTGCTAAGAAAGGTGACCTTGAAGTTTATGGTGAATGTAAGAGTCTTGAAAGAAATGAGAGATATAGTGAGATTGCTGTTGAACTTGGCTCCTGGTTATACGATAATAAGGTCAATTGCATACTTGACATAACCCTGCCACATACTCCTAGAAGAGAGGATAGGGATTATGTAAGGAAAATTATAGAACTCGCTAGAAGAGCTGCTGAAGAGGGGAAGACGGTTGAAGGCGATGGAGTTAAGGTTCTGTTTCAGAAATTACCTGAACTCATGCATAACCCTCCCCCACTATCCGCTTCACATCCTGAAGATATCGAGTATGTGCTTAGCTAATCTTATGTCGGCCTTTTTGCCGACGGCCTTAAGGTTAAGGAACCGAAGATCATAATTTTGAGAAACTTGAGTAAGCTTGATGAGCTCGTTAACAGGCTACAGGATAGATTTAGAGATGCCTGTGACCAATTGGAGGCTGTTGGAGATAGGCATAAGGTAATCTATATCGATGTTTCTAAGGTTGCTGGTAAACCTGTTTTTAAGCTGCCGGAGGCTTTGAGTTTGAACGTGAGACCAGAGTTGCTGCTGGGCAAGCTTGAATCATTTATAAGGCCTTGGCTGGAACAGCATCCTATGATTGATGCGATAGTGTTAACTGTACCTAAGGTTTACGTCGACCCTATGGGGATACCTTATGCAATCGCTTTGGAGCAGAAGAGTATTAGCTCGTATGTAGCTCCGGGTTGGACTATAGTAGTGCCTATTATCCCAGTACCCCAAGATACTGCCCAGAAGACCTTATAGCGCGCGCTAGCAAAGAGTCCGGTGTGCATTATGAGTAGTGAGTCTTCAACATTTGACTGGAGGTTTGTCGCCTTCGGCTACGTTTACCTTACTGTTCAAAACATTCTGTCCACGCTCATCGGGGTTTTAGGCTACTCCTTCCTCGCTAGGAGCGTTAGTCAGGTTGATGTGGGTGTGGTGGCGGGTTTAACCCTGCTCGCCTCGTTCTTCCAGCTTCTCTCCGACTTCAGCTTAAACCAGTCTCTCGCGAAGTTTGTTTCCGAGTTGAAGGGTAGGGGCGAGGGTTCCTCAAGCCATTTTCTTTCAGCCATGGTCTTCAGGGTTGCTCTCGCATCCTTCTTGTCCCTTCTGCTGTTTCTTTTTCCCGAAGGATTCTCTTTGCTTCTCTTTAAGACTTCCTCCTACTCTCCTCTGGTAAGGATACTCTCCCTTGATGTTTTGCTACTCTCTGTTCTCCCTCTTTTAAGCAGTTTCCTCCTGGGCGCGGGCAGGCTGAAGGAGATAGCGTGCTACGGGTTGGCTTCAACCCTAGTAAGATGGGTTTCGATTATAGTTTTCCTTCTTCAAGGTTTCGGCGTTCCAGGGGTTGTTTTAGGCTGGATTCTCGGCGACTCGCTGGGTGTCGCCACGTATTCTATTAGCGTTTTAAGGTCGGGGGCTTTAGGAAGCATGGTTTTCAACCTTAAGGGAACGTTGGCTAAGCTTCTCAGGTTCTCTTTCCCACTCTACCTGGCGTCAGTGGTTTCCTTCCTCTACTCCTACTACGATAGGGTGGTTGTTCTCGCTTTCCTCCCGCTGTCTGACGTCGGCGTCTACGATGTAGCCTACAGGGTTTTCAGCGTTCTCGTAGCGTTCACCGCCCCGTTTTCTTCAGCCCTATTCCCCTACTATGGTTCAGCGTATGGTAGGAATGATCATGAGTCGATGAGCTCCGCGGTGACGAGGGCTTCAAAGTATTCAGCCTTAATCTTCTCCCCTCTTGCACTAGGCCTCTTCGCGACAAGCAGGCCTGTCATCACGCTTTTCGCGGGACAACAGTATGAAGATGGATGCGTGGTTCTCTCAATCCTCTGCCTTTTCGCCCTCGTCTACAGCGTCTCACCGGCATTCAGCAACCTTCTCCTCATATATGGTAAAACTGGGACGATACTCCTCTTGAGCCTTCTACCGGTAGCGGTAAGCCTGCTCGTCCTGCCGTTTCTACAGTTTCTCGGCTTAAACGGGTTAGCGTTGATGAAGGGTTTCTCCATGCTGGTCAGCTTCACCCTCTCCCTCCACGTGCTTTCAAGAGTTGTGAGGATAAGGCTCGACCATCCCGCGCTGCTCAAAACCTTCTCATCCTCAACGATGATGGCTCTAATCGTAATGGTGGTTGAACAGCTTTACTACAGCAAGTTTCTACTGCCTTTCTACGTGGTTCTCGGGGGCATAGTCTACATGTTTTTCCTGAGGCTTCTTAAAGTGCTTAGCGAAGAAGACCTTGCTTTCCTGCAGCAAGTATTCGGCGGCAAAATCGGGCTGGTCGTGCGGAAGACCCTCTACCGCTAGAAGTACCGGATTATCGAAAACACTGCTCCATACCATGAGTATGCGCA